>OHAY01003008.1_pt1 | contig 12279 bp, 14 predicted proteins | sample 1577191 | NCBI WGS metagenome assembly OHAY01 (sample SAMEA3541504, study PRJEB24748) | human gut metagenome | biome: human gut; feature: human-associated habitat; material: faeces | place: China | collected 2012 | reverse complement strand
AGCTGCGGAAACGCGGGGTCCGTTCAGGCTGTTGCGTTGAGATTGAAAATCAACCAATAAATCAGGAGGGCATTCACTGGAACACCCTCCGGTTTTGGTGATTACCGTGCGCCTACCCTTGTTTTTTGCCTTGCGGCCCGTTTCCGTTCCTTTTCAGCCTGTTCCTGCTGGTAAGCGGCCTCTAATATTCTGTCCGCCTGTTCCGTGCCAATGGCCCGCCTGACCCGCTCGTAGTCCCTGACCTTTCCCTTTAGACTGTCTCTCTCGGCGCAGACCTCGTAAATCCTTTCTGACAAAGAACTGTTTTTGCTGACCTCCCGGCCATAGTAAGTGAATCAGCGCGGGTGGTTTGCGCGCCATTTGCAAAACCCCAGGTCGCGACCCTTCGCCATTCGTGGGAAAAGTGAGTAGTCTCAGGTGGCTTACTCATGAGTTGAACCGCTTTCGCGATTAGGGGCCTAATAGCGGCTTCTCCACTAACTGCCCCTGGGTTTGCCTTTGTCCGCCGCACGGGATGGCTCCCGAGGCAACGCGGTGAGATAATGCCATCCAACGCAGGCAATGGAGCCTGAAAATATAGGTGACGGCGGCATGGCCCGAGCCAGCACTTTTGGCCCGCCTCCGTAGCCTCCTTTTTCATATGCGGTCCGCGATACGCCTATGGGAGCGATTCGCTCGTGCAAGGCTGTAAACACGCAGAGAAAACGAGGTATTGGATGAATAGCGAACCGATCTACAAAGAATTCCTTCTTGGAGAAGGCTTAAGCGAGTTGAAGAAAATTCGAGATGGCTGGAGGGATGAAAGCGGCTATTCCGAGTCGAGGGGAGGAACCTCTTTAATACCTGAAAATCTATGCAATGTCTCAGGGTCCGAACGGCTTAACTATACCTTCATCATGGACAGAGCCAATGAGTGCATGTATCGACTGATTTGCGAGTCGATTTCCATGCTTCTTACAGAATATGGATACATAACACTACGTGCCCGCGTTCGCAGAAGCGATGCTTACCAATATCTCCCAAAAGACGGCCTAGCCGGGCCGACCGTCCTCAAAGCGAGCAAGAGGGTGGTCCGCATAATCAAGGTGGATGTCGATGGCTCCCCGAGCGTTTTTGTATTCAAGGAACCTGGATTAGACCAGAGTCTCCCGAAAGAGCTTGAGGATTCGCTGAGGGAAAACTTTGGGGTATCGAAAATCACCTACGTCTCTTTGGTTATGGACGGAGCGAAGAGGGAGGTTCTCAATTACGAGTCGGTGAAGGACGCTACGCCCTACATCTCGGTTAAAGAGTTCTTCCGCCTGTTCTTTCCACAAGAGGAGTTCGACAAATTCGAGGAGGCTGTGGTTGAGCTTAGGCAGAAAGCGCGTTCCTACTATGGCTTGAGCACAACCAAATCGCTTAACCATTTGCGCATGGGCCATTTCAGGAGAGACATCCGAGACCGTCTGATCGGCTACAAACCAGACGTGGAATTGGGGTCCGAACAGAGAATGGCCATAGACAAGAGCTTTGTCGTAGACGGCAGATACTCGGCGTTGACCGGTGACACGGATTTCGCAGTAAGCTTCCAGACCGCAGAATGGCTAAGGGATTCTTTAACGCATGCAGGATGCATAGATTTCGCCCCCATCGCGTTGGAGTACTTCAAATCGCTCGAACAATTCCTGTACAGATTTCTTTACGCCATACATAAGACTTCGAAATCGAAGGGTAGGCGTATTTACTACGGCAAAAAGCTCGGAGAAAACCCTTACTACCTGCCTGCGAAAAGAGATGGCGTTCCCGACAAATCGCGACACATAGAAGTCAAGGACGGAGAAATCGAAATCAACGATGAGCTTTTCACGGATGGTTTCGAATATGTCTTAGACCTCGGTAGGCTCACAAGGTTCTTCGGCGACTATGTTTGCGAGAAGCAGCAGCTGTACAGCCGCAATGAAGACCTTCTCGATACGGCGATAAGCGAGGATACGTACGAGTCGATAATTCGCGCACTCCAAAGCGCTCGAACGATGAGGAACGGCATTGCTCACAAAGACAATCTCTACGATTGGACCGAGATGGAAAGCGCCCGGTCGTCAGTCCTCTTGGCTTTCTACTTAGTCCTAGGTTCTTACAGCATCGATACTGAAATGCGAAGCCTCCTCGGCATCGAAAGCGATTGCGTGCAGAAAAGCGAGGAGTGGAAGCTCTGCAACTACGTGGCATCGGCGGCCGTTCCTAAAGGCAATCCTCTTGAGTTTCCCGTTTTTTATCTCGATGGCGACGATTCCCCCGAGGCCGCCTTGTTTGCTTGCCCCGACGACGAAGAATCCGATCCCGACCGATATGGAAAAGCCCAATCGTTCTCGGGTGTGTACTTCAAGAGAATCGGATCGCATAAGCGTTACGATATCTCGTACCCAACTGACCGTCTTCCCTCATTGGTTGAACAAGGGATGCTGATTATCTGCGGTGAGGGGCTGAAGCTCATGGGGCCTCAAAAGGTCATCTACAGAGACGGAAATTACCTTGGGGACACGAGCGCAGAGTGACTTCGAACCCAGGGCGTGGACCTCGCGCTCCCGCCCTAAAGACCATCGTGGCCGGTTTTAAGGGCGGGAGCGCGAGGAATGTCCGTAGGGTTCATGCCTTCCCGGGCGCAAGCCACCAGTCCGTAACCGCAGGTGAGGCAGCGCCGTGGCTTGCACGCTGGTGGCAAATTCGCAGGTCAAACATCTCCGTCATCTATCGACGAAACGAGAAGCCCCACGTTGACGCGTCTATGAGTTGATGACCTGAACGACGGTCGTCCTAGTTGCCAGCTTCCGCATCAGAGAAACCACTTGGAGCAGAAGCCGATCTGGAAGACCGAATGGACGAGCATCGAGATTCCGAGGCAGACCATCATCGCGCAAAACCCGATTCCGGCCCATTTCAAGAAAGGGTCTTTTTCTTGCTTGTCGGAAGCTCGCTCCATCCAGTCGCGCGAATACGTATCGCCGTACTCGTCGCTCTTTGAGGCCTCTTTCGAAAGCAGCTCGAGAGCTTCGTCGAGGTCATCAGCAAGCTTGTTTCCGTCGATTCCGACCTTGAAAAGATGAGTCTCATCATGCTGCTTGAGCGCCGATTGGTTCTGCAAAAGGTAGAACCTCTCGCCGTTCACCCCGTTCGCCAGAGCGGTCCTCTCGCTCGAAAACGACCGAATCTCCTTCTTGAGCCTTGAGAAGGCCCCCCTTGCCCTCGATTCCGAACTTCTGCGCGAGCGACTCAAGCTGCCAGAGCAGGTCGTACAGCCCCGCCGCGGGCAGGAGCCCGGCCCCGTACGCCTTCTCGAGCATCGACCGCTCGAAGCGATCGTAAACGGGGATCGCCTCCCCGTACGTCAACCTGGTGCCAACTTCGGGGAAATCATTGCATTCCATATCGTCTCCTATCATTCGAATCGAGAGTTAATTCCTTGGGGCGCGTCACGCGTCGACGACGCCGCGTCCCACAACAGCGGTTGTTGCTTCCGCGTGGGCGCATCGCCTAGCACGCAGGGCGCAGATCAAGCCTGAAATCACCTTTGGCGATAGAGAGGCTGTAGTTCGACCCGACTAAAACAGCGATGCCCATCAAGGCCAGACCGCAAGCGGCGATCAGCTGCTCCGGCGAAAAGCCGAGGATCCTCCTTCCGTTATCGCACGCCGCCTCCGCTACGGCATCGGCTGACGAAATCGTCGGGGCGTTCACCGCCCGTCCGGCGTCGTTCATAGTTGGCTCCCTACTCTCTCTTCCATTGCTTCGACCCTTATTTTCAACCGCCATCGGAATTTCGTCTCCTCTGACTGGTTTGGATTGCCTACAATTTCATAGGCAATAAAGCTGTTTATGGAGGACCTGCAATGTCTAGGACATTCACCGAGGAGGAGATCTCCGAGTTAAAGGAAGCCGGATTCGCGGCGAGCGGCACATCGAGAAGCAGGATCCTGTCCGTCCTCGACCTCCTCGTCCGCTTCACCGATGAGAGGACGGGCATATCCGCATCGGAAATCGCGCGCGTCATAGGCATCTGCTCCGAGAGGCCGACGTCGGAGAACGCCATTCTCAAGGACCTGCACCAGATAAGCGAAAGCATGCCCATGGGAATCCGCATGGCGATACCTGGCCACGGCGAGAACGTCGGGTTCAGGGCCGTAAACAAACCCCTGTCATCCGAGGAGGCGATCCTCATCTCGGACGTGCTGGGGACGAGCTCCTTCATCGGCGAGGGGCGGAAGGACAAGATCTCCTCGAAGGTGCTCGCATTCTCCTCCGACTATGACGTCGACGAAAGCGTGGAGACCGTGTTCGTCGACCGCAAGGCCGGCAGGGACACCGACGCGATTTTCAACGTCCTCCATGCCGCATCCCGAGCGATCCGCATGAACGAAAGGCTCGCCTTCAAGAAGCAGGTTCACCTGATGAACGGATCGACCGTAAAGATTGGGCCGTACGAGGAGGACCCGGTGGCGATCGTGTTCAGCTTCGGCCGCTACTATCTCGAGAGCATGCATATCGACGAAGGCGGTTCCCCCAGTCCCTACTTCTACCGACTAGACGATATCGCGGACCCGGTTGTCACCGGAAAACCGGTGTCGGATCGGGATAAGGTAGAGGCGCTGAGGACGCGCGTGGTCGCGGACACGCGCCAGCGGGTCGACATGTTCGGCTCGGGCACCGCCAGAAAGCTGTTCCTGGAAGTATCCGGCACTCATGCCAAGTACGTTTACGAAAGGTTCGGCCACGACCTCAAGTTCTGCCATATCGACGAGAGCGGCGGAGATAACGCCGTCGGCTACGCCTGCGTCAACGTGATGCTGTCACCCACTTTTTTCAGGTGGCTATTCGGAATGGGCGGCGCGGTGAAGTTGGCGAAGCCGAAAGGAAAACGATGGGTCGGGAGCTTCCCAAATGCCGCCGTCTCCGACTTCGAATCCTATATGCGAGATTACGAAGCGGCCGCAGGGGGCTATAAAGTCGCACTGGAAGCTGCTATTTTGCAATTGGTCTGAAAAGCCGCCAACGAGAAAACAACCCCAATCGGCTCGATTCGGAGAGCACAGACACCCTTTTAAAGGCTTTGACCTGCGAGACGGAGCAGAGATGAACGACAGTAGCCAGATTATCTACAACGTAAAAAAGACCGCGACAAGAATAATCCAAGAGTATTTAAAGCTATGGGTCAAAGAAAGGTGCCCGGATAGTGAAAGCTGGACAAGGCAGGTTGAGTCCATTTGCGACGAGGCGCGCCGCAGGGGCGACGAGAACCCTCGCTTTAAGCCTAGCTCTGACGCGGTAACCGCGCCACTTGACCGCGTTGGTCTCGAGAAAATGGACATGGGCAGCTGGGACCTAACCGCGCTGCGAACGATCGTCCTGCACATTCACCCCTTGGGCATATGGCTCTCTAAAGAGCAATACGAGCTCTTCGTAAAAATCGTGGATGACAAAAACTACGATTCGCACGAATCGACGAACGAACCCATGGAGTACGTCAAACCGTGGTCATGCGAGGCCCTGGACCGCATAGAGCTTTTTGCGAAGAGCGCAAATGGCTCGCTGCAGGAAGACCATTACAAGGAGTATTTCGAAGAGTCCATCAAGACGATTCAAGAAACGCGGAAAAGGAACAGAGAGGAATACGATGCGCGCTATGGGCAAATAGCGGAGCTAAAACGACAAGCGGAAACCGAAGCGCATGACATAGCAACATCTCGCGACCCCCTGAATGCCTACGGTGCCGCATTTCCGAAATGGATCTGCAAGCTCCCTAACGACTCTCGCGCGTCCTTCCACCTTTGGCACAGCTTCAATGAGGCATTAGTGGCCGAAGGATTTACGCTCGCAGCATCGAACCTCGCGGATGCGTATTATTCAGGTGAAATCACTCCCGTCGACTACGAAAAGGCAGCCTACTATTTTGAAAAACGGGGCGTAGATAACCTCATGTGGTATCAACAAATCCAGTATGCCGGATTACATTTGCGTGGCTTGATTTCGAACGCCTCAGCCGATAGGGGCAATGCCATTCTTTCGGAAATGGAATCTCCCTCGATGAAACTGCGCCTTGCAAGGGAGTATCTATTCGGCAGATGGATACCGAAGAATTATGCAAAAGCGGCCGCGCTTTACGAGGCTTCCCCCACAAAAAGAGCGACCCCTGAATCCAATTCAAGCATCATGACGCCACAGGACTATGCAAACCTCGCAAGTCTTTATTTGGCTGAATTGGCAAATGAACCCTCACCTGGGAAAGGAAGCGAGATAATCGCCGCACTGGAAGATGCCCTTCGTGGCACCGATTCAACACTCCAGGCCTATCAAAACGAAGACGGCTTTACTTTCTACCGGGTGATAACTGCTGGCGGCAAAAACCATCGAAAGGCACAGGGTTGAGATAGGCGGCATCGTTCGCCTCTGATTCGGCGCCAATGTCTACGCCGCTCGCCTGCCTCCCATTATCAAAACGCTAGCTATGGCGAACCATGTCCCAGCGGGTGGGCACCATTTACCCGGGTGCACCTGGGGCAACGGGCGGAAAAACCTGTGCAAGGTCGCTCGCAGAACACGCAACCTCAAACACGACAAAAGAGGCGAACGACAGATGCCGGACCCCGGACGACAGTACCGCGGAAGACGAGCATCCCGACCACAACCGAACAACTCCAGTTACTAGGCAGGCGCCCATATGGGCGCCTTTTACTTTTCAGGGACTTAGCTGAGAGCTAAGAAGCGCGGCCCTTGGCAGTTTCGTGGAGGCCCGACTAGCTCGACCAACCTCGACCCGTCTCCGCCCCCGCCGCGCGCGTCGCGCCATCAGGCGGTTCAATCGTCGCGCAGACGAAAACGCACACGGGACCGCGCAGGCGCATCGCGCGGAAAGATTGGAGGAACCATGGCGCACGCTACGAAATGCGCGGTACCCGAGAGCAACCGGGGCCGCGACGAATGGATGACGGTGATCGAGATACAGGAGTACATGGGGGCGAGCCGAAGCAAGACGTACGACCTCATCCGGTCGGGAGAGATCAACTCGTACAGGCTCGGAAGGAAGCTCCTGGTGTCAAGGGCGTCAGTGGACGCCTACATCGAGTCGAGGAGCGGCAGGAAATGACGGCGGCGACCGCCCTAGGAGCCGCCCGCGGCCGGGCACGCGAGGGAGCCTCGAGACGAAAGGAACTCGAGGACGACCATGACCAAGAGCATTAGCAAGAGCCAGGTGAGGCTCATCGCATCGACCACGCGATATTCGGCGCCGGCGAGGCGTGCGCGATGCTGCGCATCAGCCGCGACGCCATGTACCGGCTCGCCTCCCTTGCACTCACCGCCAGCACATGCTATAAGGTTATTGGTGGCTCATAAAGCTACCTCCAAGTGCCGGGGGAGTCCCCCGGCTATTTTTTTATCCATTCCATTAGGAGTCCCCATTGGCCAAGGAGCTCAGCATCTTCGTCGACGAGAGCGGCGACCGCGGCGGCAAAGCTCGCTACTACCTGCTCACACTCGTCTTTCACGACCAGGCAGACAGCATCGCCGAGGCGGTCACGGGCTATGAGGCCAAGCTTGCCAGGGCCGATCTCCCTAACATACCGTTTCACTCCGAGCCTCTCATGAACGGGCACAAGGACTATGAGTTTCTTAACATCGAGCAGCGCAAGGTGATGCTCGCCTACTTCTCCTCATTCGTCCGCAAACTTCCCATTTCCTATATCACGTTCGTCTACCGCCGCAGCCAGTTCGAAGACCCGGCAAGGCTAATGGAGCGCATGGGGCGCGACATCTCCTCCGCCATGATTGAACACCTGGGCTTCTTTCAATCCTTCGACGATGTGAAGGTTTACTACGACAACGGTCAGGATATCGTCAAGCAGGCACTCGACCGCTCGGTGGGCAGGGTCCTCTCAAAAGGGGTCGTCCGACGCCGCAAGACCTCGATGACCGACTACCGCCTCGAGCAAGTTGCGGATTACCTCTGCACTATCGAACTTGCCTTGGTCAAGTACGAGGCCAAGGAGAACGGTGAGACGTACAACAAGTTCTTCGGAGGTATAGGCTCTTTCAAGAGGAACTGGCTCAAGCAAGCCCGCAGCAAGCGGATATAGGTGGTCTCGCGGTTTCGCAAGGAACGGCCAGCTCTCCTCTGGCGAGGAACTCCGGGTGACGTGCTTCGAGCAACGGAAGCTGAAGCGCAAGCAAAAGCAGCGCGGGCAATGATCGGTGCCGACATGGGCCCAGACGTGAACAGTGCTGCGTCCCCTGTTCACGGGGCGCGAAACCGCAAAGGTTGCGCAGAGGTTGCAAAATAAGAAACCCCGACCTGTTGTCGCAGGTCGAGGGATTGAAATCAACGAATATCGCTCACGCCCACTCGATGGTTAAAAACTGCCTCCAGTTTGTTGCAGTTTGTCCCATTTGCATCCAGTCTCAAAAATGGTCGCGAGTCCATGGGGTCAAATTTGGGTCACAGATTTCGGGGCGGGGCAGGGCGGTTTCGTAGGCCACAGTGGGTCACGATTTGCTCCTGGATCAAACGGCGAACGCATTATGAAGCGAAAGTTTATCGCGCGAAGAATGGCTTACTGGATTAGTTAGAAGTCCATCTTGTTGAAATCAATGGAGTATCCCATCGATCTCAACTCTTTCAGGAGTCTGAATTCCCAATTATCTGTTCCGGTATATACGACGCCTTGAAGATCGGAGGGGATTTCGATTCCTTTATCTACGAGGATGGTGACGTTCTCTCGGCCCAGCCGACCGATAAAGTATCCCGCTTCAAAGACGACATTCTGTCGTGCCCTGAGCCTTGCTGATTGTTCAACACGTGATTTTCCCTCATCGTCTGCGGTAAAGAGACATACGGCACCAGCGGCGTTTCCTTCTGTCTCTAATTTCTCAATGATTGTCTGACCGTGGTTTGATTGCTCGTTTAGAATTACCGCTTTCAAGCCCTGCCTTTCGATGATTCTTGCAACTCTCTCTCGAAGTTCTCCGTCATGACCATGAACAATGAATACTTTCGAAAAGTCACCTATGTTTGTTATCGATGCAGACTCCTCCTGGTCCGAAAATTCATCGAGGTATGTTTCAAGTACGGCCTTCGCCTTTCGCAGGCCGCTTGTGCAAGCTTCAACGAACGCTGAGTCAGGTGTGCTGGTAGTGAAGAAGGACAGAGAATAACTGATTTTATTAAAGCTCTTGAATTCGTAGCTGTCTTCGCCGAATCGCCTTATCAAAAGCCTGTCGGCTTTCGTCTTCCATGCTTTGAAGTCAGGCGAGCTGGCGCTGGTATACCTATTGGACAACTGATCGGCTGTGTTGCATAACTGCTGCAAAGCTTCGAAATCGGTCATCAAGCCTTCTTTCCGTAATTAGTGCAAACTCTAATAACTTGTTATTTCAGCGAACAACCAAATCTCTTTATCGTTTCCTCTGTGCTTCTGTCGGAGATAGATTTACCCATAGCAAGCTCAATCGCATCAAGCAAGGCAATAGCACGAGCTTTGAAATAAGCGTCGAAATCATCCGCAATAAAGGCGTCCCATGCGATGAGGTTCGACTCAATTCGATTACGAAGCTCATCTTGCTCGATATCAGCCTTCTTGAGGATTTTCGCTGAATAGACGCTAGGAGCCGCACCTCCGATCTCTCTATTCGATTCAGGGAGTAGGGGCGTCTTATTAATGACAGAATTCCATTTCTGCCTGTCGTACCCCATCTTTTCGCAGTAACTCTGCGGAAAGATGTGATGGATATCAGGAGCCGTTTCCATGCTATTCACGATATCGATGGATATACCACGCATGAAATCTAGACCCTTGCCCTTATAGAGAAGAGCCATGATTCCCTTATATGCTGCCGATTGCCTCGACTGGAGTCCCAAAAGTCGGGTGGATTGGAAGTGGGCATTGTTCACGGTGCGCATCTCGGATTCAGCGCCTTCAATTTCAGCGACTACATCCTCGATGTCATAGCAGTAGCGAGTTTCGTTCGAGCCACCATACATCTCACCGAAGATTCCGCACCAGAACCAGCGCGCAACAATTTTCTGACTCTTAGGGTCTTTGAACAGCTTGGAGCCCACGTAGCCTGCAATTGCAGCCAATGGAATGATCTGGGTTGTGTATGGAAGATCGCGCTTCCTAAATACGGACTGCGATAGCAAAAAATCGCGAGCAAGCTCATAGCCCTCGATGACGACTTCCTTGTTTGCCTGATAATCCTCGAATCGCAGGTCCAGCACGTCTTTCTTTTTGCAGCTGACGACTCCACTCAAACCATCGCGTTTGCGCTTGTAGTTCGTGAACAGTGTCACTGTGGTCAGGAACGCAGTTTCGTCCACGCTTTCCGTAACGTCGGTGCGAATGTCCTTGTCGAGCGCATGAATTCGGCGCTTGTTGGCTTCCCAATCACCCCGGAGGTCAAACTCGTATGTGGCAAAAGTAGCAGTAACGAGCTCGAATACGGTGAGGGATACGCCTCCGGTATTGACGTTCTCAAATACCTTGCAAACAGCCTCGCGCGGCGTGCTTTTGTCCATGGTTATTACAGGAAGTCTATATGAGGTGATTGTCTCGATCACATCTTGCTGGAACTTGTTGAACTTAGCCATAGCATCCGGAGATGATTGATGGAAAGCCATGTATCCAAGAAGCCATTGCGTTGCAGCGCTAGAGTCAAATAGGATGTTTGCAGGGTACATCTCATGTTCATATTCGAGTTCACGGGTAGATAAGTCGAGCTTGACGTCTCGATCGAAATTCTCCTTAATTCTCCTGTCCTCGGGAACGGAAACAATGGCGTCATACCTATCAGCTTCCGGATCAAGGCAAGTGTTCATGTCCAGATAATAGAGACGTGAGATGGCGACGCGTTTGTCGTTGGTTGTAGCAACTGCATCCTTCCCGTACAGGGATCGATACATCGAAGTCAAACGCTGCTGACCGTCCATAACTAAATAACGAGGTGTTGTTTCTGAGGAAGGAGCTCCTTCAATGGTGCGATATTTGAACTTAACCTCCGAGCTACCATATTCAAGCTGCATCAATGCGCCCATTGGATAACCTTGCGAAAGGCTTGCGAGCAAGCTTCTAATTCGATTATCGTCCCAAGTCCATTTGCGTTGGAAGTCAGGAAGCTGTGTCTCTCCCTTATGTATGCTGAACAGCAAATCGGAAAGATTCGTGTCATTTGATTTTGGTGCTGATATTGCCATTTTTGCCCCTGTGAGTCTTTTCGATACTTATTGGATAAGGAGACTATTCTGCTCAGAGTAGACGCCTTTTCTGGGGTGTTTTCCAAACTCGTCGGCAGGATTGCACATTTCGGGTGTTAGTCCAAGTCGATTAACAAGGATTTCGGAATCAACACAGTCCAAAACAACCCCATAACAAAAGCCAGAGTTCCATCATTACGAAGCATATCGGTACAAGCGACTACAAATCCAACCCAAGCATCAACTAGCTTGTTTGACTAACTTGTTTGCTTTCATGTTGTGCGAGGTCAATATAGAGGATAGGAGAGAGCGCTGGGCGCTTTCGAGATACTGATAGCTAATGTACGGAGGATTGCCAATTATGAGATTAAACTGCGAAGACTCATTCCTCCTGTAAAAGTCGAAAAAATCTTCATTTAGCACGGTCATGTTCTGGTGCTGAGAGTGTCGATCTTCTTAGGCATGCTCTGGATGATTCCGGTGTCCTTCAGCGCGGCCACTGGAAACAAAACACGGTCTCCGTCGAGTAGTGGCGGGCGTGCAGGAGTTAGCATCAGCAACCCGCCTCCTCGGTTGCCCCTTGTCTGCATGGTCGTCTACATAGGGGGGGGATCAACCATGCAGATCAGCTTGTCGTCAATCCTGACTGTATATTATGATGACCAATTTTGTGTTGGGTTGGCGGAGCGCGCCGAGGAAAGAAGGTACGATGCCGCGCGGAAGAGGTGGAGGAGCGTTTCGAGCAGCGAAAGCCGAAGCGCAAGCAGAAGCACCGTGGGCATTGATCAGGAGCATCATCCCGTATACGGCAGCGGGTGCGGCCTCTATTGAAACCGCGCCCGCTATCTGGTACTATAGTATTATATCGAACGTTTGTTCGTCCTACTCCCACTCGATGGTCGCGGGCGGCTTGGACGTGATGTCGTAGCACACCCGGTTAGCGCCGGGAACCTCGGCAACGATGCGGCCGGAGATGCGGGCCAGCACGTCGTAGGGCAGCTTGGCCCAGTCGGCGGTCATGGCATCGCTGGACTCGACGGCACGTAGGATGATCGGGCGCT
>OHAY01003003.1_pt1 | contig 12305 bp, 10 predicted proteins | sample 1577191 | NCBI WGS metagenome assembly OHAY01 (sample SAMEA3541504, study PRJEB24748) | human gut metagenome | biome: human gut; feature: human-associated habitat; material: faeces | place: China | collected 2012 | reverse complement strand
TGTGGAAGATATCATTTTTCTCCCACGCTGCTAGTACGTCATTGTTTGTCTGAGTAAGATTCAGACCATTGTGCTCGGCAAATTTCTTAGCCATATTATCTATTAAATTTTATATTGTTTTTACTTTTGGGCGCAAAGTTACAAAAAAAATATGTTTTTCCCGAATATAGAGGTAATAAATTAATAATTTTTCTATTAAAAATCCCGATTTGAGCACCAAAATAGTATCGAATGCTCAAATCGGGAATCAATATTCTGTTAAGGCTGACTGGAAAAGCCATCAGCCTAAACGCAAAAATCCAAAACTGCTGAGGGTTGGAAATCAGTCCAGACTATCCAACCACTTCTGGCCCCACTTACTTTTCAGCCAAAGTAACATAATAGATGCTATCACTGCCAAAACGCCATAAACAATAGTCATTCCTTCAGCGAATCCCATCAAAACTATAGTTAATGCAAAATCCATAACTTTTATTTTTTATTAATTATCACAAATCCTATTTTCTGCCTCTTGCAGCCAGATGGTGGATGCGGCATCGCTAGGCATGCGCCAGTCGCCACGAGGACTCAGGCTCACACTTCCCACCTTCGGACCATCAGGCAGACAGCTGCGCTTGAACTGCTGGTTGAAGAAACGGCGAACAAATGTCTTGAGCCATTTCTTGATGGTCTCCTCATCGTAGGAATCAGGATCGTTGTCGCTGATCTTCACACGCTCCAGCTTGGTATCGATGAACGCCTTCTTAGCCAACATATAAATCTTGGCAGGACGGAAACCGAAACGCAGGAAGTAATAGAGGAAGAAATCGTGCAGCTCGTATGGTCCCACCAGGTCTTCCGTCTTCTGCTTGATGTTACCATTTTCATCAGCAGGAATCAGTTCCGGACTGATAGGTGTGTCGATGATGTCGCGCAGGGTGATGCGGCTCTGCTCATCTACCCCACTCTCGGCAACATGGTTTACCAGATGACGAATCAGGGTCTTAGGGATGCTGGCATTCACGCCATACATGCTCATGTGATCGCCATTATAGGTGGCCCAGCCCAAAGCCAGCTCAGAAAGGTCGCCGGTACCTATCACCATACCGCCCATCTTGTTGGCAAGGTCCATCAGAATCTGCGTACGCTCACGTGCCTGCGAATTCTCGTAGGTCACATCATGCACGCTGGCATCATGACCGATGTCCTCGAAATGCTGTGTCACTGCCTTGGCGATGCTGATTTCACGGATGGTGATGCCCAGACTCTGCATCAGAGAGATGGCATTATTATATGTTCTATCGGTGGTGCCGAAACCTGGCATGGTAACACCCACGATGCCACGGCGATCCATCTTCAGCTTATCGAAAGCCTTGACGCAGACGAGCAGGGCAAGAGTGGAATCCAATCCGCCACTGATACCCACCACCACCGTCTTGGCATGGGTATGGACGATGCGCTTGGCAAGACCCATCAGCTGGATATTGAAAATCTCCTCGCAGGAGGCATCCATATCGCTGCTGGTAGGAATAAAAGGATGCGGATTCACCTCTCTCTCCAACACGAATTCACGCTCGTTCTCAGTAGGATCGGCATCGATGTTACGGATGTTGAACTGTCCGCCGAGAACCGAATATTTGATGTTACGCTGGGCGTTGACATAGGTGGAATTGGTGCGACGCTCCGAACGGAGTTTCTCTACATCAACCTGCGCGATAACCATCTGAGGATCAAGAGAGAAACGCTCACCTTGTGCAAGTAAAGCTCCATTCTCGTAAATCAGGGCATTTCCGCCATATACCACATCCTGTGTACTCTCACCGAAACCGCAGGAACTATACACGTATCCGGTCATGGTGCGGGCACTCTGCTGGCTCAGCAGACTCTTCAGATAGTTGTGCTTTCCGATGAGTTCATCGCTCGCAGAGAGGTTGAAGATGAGGTCGGCACCAGCCAGTGCCAGCTTGTTGCTAGGAGGAGCCGGAGCCCATACATCCTCGCATATCTCTACGCCAAACTGCACGCCGTCGTAGGTGTGGAAAATCTGCACATCGGGGGTCAGTTTCACCTTATGTCCGGCATAGCGAACCTCGCAATCGCGCAAGTCCTGCGCAGAGGCAAACCAGCGCTTCTCGTAGAACTCGCTGTAGTTAGGGAGATAGGTCTTAGGCACGATGCCCAGGATCTGTCCGTGCTGGATCACGATACCGCAATTCAGCAGCAAATCGCCAGCCACTACCGGAGCGCCGACAATGGAGATGATGTCGAGCTTGCGGGTGAAATCGAGCAGCATCATCACCGCCTGCTCGGATGATTCCAGGAGCATCTGCTGGCGGAAAAGGTCCTGACAGGAATAGCCTGTGATAGACAATTCCGGGAAGGTAATGATCTCTACGCCCTTGCCTTCTGCCTGGGCTATCAGATCTTCTATCTGTTGGGTGTTGAAGATTACATCGCCTACCTTGACGGCAGGGATGGCACTTGCCACCTTCATAAATCCGTACTTCATAATAAATTACTTTATTGTTACCTGTGTGGCACCATATCCATACTCCTGGAAGGAAGCATCCTGATAGGTGCAGTTCTTATAGCGATAATTCAACTCATGGATGAGCGCCTGGCGCAGAACGCCCTCGCCCTTGCCATGGATGAAGATGATCTTCTGACCCTTGTTCTTCTTGTTCTCTGCCATTGTCTTCTTGAAGATATCCATCTGATAATGAAGGATATCAGCAGAATTCATTCCAGCAGTTGTTTCGAGCACTTCATCTGCATGAAGATCGATGACGAGAGTACCGTCATCCTTCTTGCTCTTCTTCTTGCTGGTGTTGGCAATCACCTTCTCGTCCTTGTACATTTGCTCCTTCAAGCGCTTGGAATCGATGACCAGCGGACGGGCTACCTCGTCGTTCTCCACGATAGTGAAGAGATAGGCTGGAGTCTCGAAGAAATCATTCTCCTCAAAAAGATGGAGCTTGTAGAACTTCACCGGGTCGAGGCGGAACTGAACGTCTGTAGCTGGCTTCAGCAGGAATGGCTTGTCCTTCTTGTAGGCAATCATCTGGATGGCGATGTGCTCCATCTCATTCAGAGCCTCACGACCGAATTCCTCGATGAAGAGCTTGGTGTTTGGCTCGATTTCACCCTCCGCCTTCAGGGTCCACGCATTGCCCTCAGCTACGAGATAGGTGTAGCGCAGATAGTAGTTGCTGTCGTTCACCATATACGACTCGAAGCGGGTATTGGTTACATCCTTGATGTCGATTGGCACGAAGGCGAGGTAAGCACTGAGCTTGTTGCCGCCCGTACGCTCCTGAACCTGCTTCACGAAGGTAATCTCGCGGTCGGCAGCATCATATTCCTCTACGTTCATATCCACGTCGGTATCGTGCTCGTTCAGGATAGCCTTGATGCTTCTGCTGTCCTGATGCAGTTCGGTGTTGGCATGCTCTTCAGCCTTCTGCTTGGCATCCATCTTGGCAGAAATCATCTTGCCCATGGCATAGTCGTCCTGCTCTACCACTACCACCTCGTTGATCGGCATCGGAATCTCGAATCCATCTTCATCCTCAACCAACACTATGTTTTTGCCCTGGAAGCCGGCCACCTTTCCGCCGCCCACTTCGCTCAGGAATCTTACTTTATCACCTTTCTTCATATTTCTATTTATTTTTTATTTTTATCTAATTATCTATCTATCCTTAAGGATAAATACAATTATCCTTAACTCAAAATATATTTTCCCTCAGGCAGAATCACTCTTTCTGAAATGAGGATACACTTTGCAAAGATACAAAAGATATTGCAGAATATGGATGTTTTTAATATTTTTAATGCAAGTAAGAAAATAATCTTGATGAAAAGCACCGGGTTTGGGATATTTTTTATATCTTTGCAAGTAGATTGCATATAGATTGCATATTGTGCATATAGATTATATAGATTGCATATAGTTAACGTATTACTCTTAAACATTATTGATTATGATTACATTTCCATGTGCCAAGATCAACCTTGGCTTAAATATAGTAAGCAAGCGCGCTGATGGTTACCACAACCTGGAAACCGTATTCTACCCTATCCCCCTGACTGATGCCTTGGAGATCAAGCTGATGGGAGATGAGTTTCCTAGCGAGGTAGCCTGCGACCTGAAGATTACAGGCAATGCCGTGGATTGCGATGAACAGAAGAACCTGGTGGTGAAGGCATATAATATGCTGGCTGCCGACTTCAAGATTCCCCGCATTCATACGCATCTCGTCAAGCGTATCCCATCTCAGGCAGGAATGGGTGGCGGCTCTGCGGATGCTGCCTACATGATTCGTCTGCTCGATGAGCGTTTCCGCCTGAACATCGGTATTCCTGAAATGGAGCGATATGCTGCCAAGTTGGGTGCCGACTGTGCCTACTTCATCAGTGCGGACCCTGAGAATGGAGATACAGCCTGCTATGCTGAGGGTATCGGCGATGTACTGATGCCGGTAAGCGGTCCTGGAGATAACATGAAGGGATATTACATCGTGATTGTAAAGCGTGACGACATCGCTGTAAGCACCAAGGATGCCTACGCTGCCATCACTCCTAAGAAGCCTGCGAAATGCTGCCGCGACATCGTTCGCCAACCTATCGAGACCTGGAAGGATGAGCTTGTCAACGATTTCGAGGCGCCTATCTTTGCGATGCATCCAGAGTTAGCAGATATCAAGCAGAAGCTCTATAATCTGGGGGCCGTATATGCAGCTATGAGTGGAAGCGGCAGTGCCATCTTCGGCATCTTCAAGCATAAACCAGCGAATATCGAGGAGCAATTCGACGGAATGTTCTGCAAAGTATTAAAACTTTAGATTTAAAACATTACTTTAGATTTAAAACATTACTTTAGATTTAAACATTACTTTAGATTTAAACATTACTTTAGATTTAAAATATTACAATGAACGAAGAAACACATCAGAAACTGATGACTATCAAGCGAAGCTTTCGCTTGTTGATGAACGGTCCGGGTTCGCAATCCATGCGAGACAAGGGCTTGGGATATAAACTGAATTGGGGTGTGCCATTCTATGAATTGAAGAAGATGGCGCAGGAATACGGCAAGGATTATAACCTTGCCATCGAACTCTGGAAGGAGGATATCCGAGAGTGCAAGATTCTTGCTACCCTCATCATGCCTGCCGACAAGATGCTGCCAGAAATCACGGATATCTGGATGGAGCAGGTGCAGAGCCAGGAGATGGCTGAGATGCTTGCCTTCAATCTGCTGCAGCATGTGGAATATGCGCCGGTGATTGCGTATCAATGGATAGCCAGCGACAAGCCTTTCTATGAGATTGCCGGTTTCCAGCTCCTTGCCCGTCTCTTTGCGAATGGTCAGGAGCCTAACGATCGTGGAATCAACGAGTTCCTGGATCAGGCTGCCGTGGCATTGCAGGGAGATAACATGGGTATCAAGCATGCTGCCGCCAATGCCGTAATGCGTTTCTGCGATTTCGGAGAGGATTTCGAGAAGATTGCCCAGGGGGCACTCAAGGGTATCTTCGAGATATAATTTTATCTGCGTAGAATCATTCATCGGATTACGGAGATTTTTTATTCATCGGATTACGCAGAGTTATCGGAAACATTCTTGCTTCTCGGATTACGCACGGATTAAACGGAAAGCGACCTGTTCGGTCGAGTAACCGGAACTGCATGATGTATAGTCACGCAGATTTCGCAGATGACGCAGATTTTAGGTCTAAAATCTGTGTATATCTGTGGAATCTGTGGGATATAAATGGAACCTGTGGGATATAAAAAGAGTCAATCAAAAAAATCTGCGTTATCTGCGAAATCTGCGTGACCTTATAAAATGTGGTTTCAGCTCCCTCGACCGAACAGGTCGCTTTCCGTTTAATCCGTGCGTAATCCGAAAAGCAAGAATGTTTCCGATAACTCCGCGTATTCCGATGAAAAATATCACATGACGAAGAATATCACATGAAAAACTTCTGGTATTCATTTTCGAAATTCGGAGTGAAAACACCTTTTCCGATGTTTTCCTTGATTTCTTCCTTACTCCAGAATCTGCCACCAGACAACTCTTCCTGGCTCGGCTTCACCTCACCATCATATACACAACGGTGAACATACACCAACTCCTTTTCTCTCTGACTCTCAAAGACATAATGTCCTAAAGACTCCGGTTCGAAATCAGTGATACCCAGCTCCTCCCTCACTTCACGATGAAGCGCCTGGTTCACACTCTCGCCTAAATCCACATGGCCGCCACAGGCAGTATCCCACTTATCAGGCTGGATATCCTTCCATGCCGGACGGTGCTGGAGATACAGTTCCCCCTTACTGTTGAATACATGCAGATGAACCACAGGATGCAATATCTTGCATCCATCATGGGCATGCCCCCGGGTGATGGCACCCAGAATATTACCCATTTCATCTACTATCGGAAATTCCTCGTTCTTGTTATCTATCATATCTATTTATATCATATCTATAAAGAATCAGAATAGCCCCACGCCCTGAACCAACGGTCATCCGCCGAAGGGAAAGGGAAAGGGGCAAAAGCTTTGTAAATCATTATAGGGTTCCATACTCCTCAGAATAGCGGAGCATCTGGTCGGTATAGCTCTCCTCGTAATCGAGATTTACATCGATAGGATTGCCCTCCTCATCATAGACCAGCGTCATCTTCGGATTGATGAAACCCTTGTAAGGAGCCAGGTTCAGCTTCTTGTATCTCGCCAGAATCTCGCGATGCAAGTCTGGATCGATATTTACAGCATACTTCTCTACCAACTGGCGTGCAGCCTCGAAATCTCCCTCGCTCTTGATGCGCTGAATCTCTGCTAGGAGTTCTCCGAAGAGATGACGGAGCTTCACGTAATCATTCACCTTCACATAGGTTCGGGTGGTTACGATATTTCCCTCAGCATCCTTCAGGGCATCCTCGGCAGAAGCATAGCTCACCTCTTCCGTCACCAGTTCCACGGCACCCTCGGCATGCTCCAGCGTCCACCAGGCAATGAGGGCACGGTTTCTCATGTGCGCCTCCTCTATCTTATCACCCTCCTTGATACGGATGGTCTGGGTGAGCAAACCGTTCATCAAATAACTGTAATACTGCGCCTTGTAAGCTTCATCATTCGGAGTCAGTCCCAACTCAACCAGCTTATGGTCAGCCACATAGTACAGACCGAAGAGATCGGCTCTCGCCTCCTCTATCGTGTTGCCATACGCCTTCAGTGCATCAGGATCGGTACCAGGAAGAAGCTGACCGCTGCCATGTCCCAGACACTCGTGAAGGTCGGTATGCAGGTCATCGGTGATATCAGCATACTGATTCATCAGCGCCACAGTCTCCTCATCGATGACAAACTCATCTCTGAATCCGTTGCCCTGAGCCGCCTTGTTGTAGGCATCAGTCAGATTGCCGATGGTAACGCTCTTCGAACCGTGCTCCTGACGGATCCAGTTGGCATTAGGCAGATTGATGCCGATAGCCGAAGCAGGATATTCCTCTCCGCCGAGCATCGCCGCACAGATAACATTGGCTGTAACACCCTTCACCTCCGGTTTGCGGAAACGTGGATCCACAGGCGAATGATCCTCAAACCACTGAGCATTCTTACTGATGGTCTGGGTTCGCTGGGTAGCCTCCAGGTCCTTGTATTCCACGATACCCTCCCAGGTTCCTTTCAATCCCAATGGGTCGCCATATACCTCGATGAATCCGTTGATGAAATCCACCATGCCTTCGTGCTGCTCCACCCAGGCGATGCTGTATCGGTCAAAATCCTCAAGATTACCAGTACGATAGAACTTCACGAGCAGGTCGATGACATGCTTCTGTCCCTCATTTTCAGCGAATTTCTGCGCCTTGAGCAACCAGGAAACGATTTCCTTGATAGGCTCACTATAGAGTCCGTCCTCCTTCCACACCAGCTCTATCATCTCGTTATTGCGCTTGGTAAGCTTGGAATTGAGTCCGTAAGATGGAGGTGTCGGGTTAGACGCATCCTTCAATCGGGCATAGAATCTCTCCACTTCCGCCTGAGTCACATTCTCATAGAAGTTGCAGGCAGAAGTCTTTACCAGGTCCTCTCCATCGGTCTGGTTCACTCGCTTCGGCATCACCTCCGGGTCGAAGATGACAGGTACGAGCTGAGCGAGGAGATCTTCCTTGCTCTCTCCTCTCTTGAGCGGCAACTCTTCCTCTGAGATTTCCTCCATCAACTGATAGAAGAATTCCTCAGAGAATGCCGGCTTGAATTTCTCGCAGCCATAATGATGATGGATGCCGCTGGCAAACCATACGCGCTTGAGATATACTTCGAAAGCCTTGAATTCTTCGGAAGAAGTTTTAATTTGAGTAGTAGTATCGCTTGCAGTCTCCGTGTTTTCGATAGCCTCTCCGATGATACCCTTGTAATGGCGATAGATTGCCTCCAGGGTTTTGCGAATGCGCAGGTTGTACTTTCCCTGCTGGTCGAACGTGATGTCACGTCCCATCAGGGTAGCCTTTGCCAGGCAGTAAATATACAATTTCTGATTGAGCGACAATGCCTCGAATCCCTTCAGCTCGTAACGCAGCATCTGGATGTCGGCAAAGCGCTCGTGGGTGTTTACATTACAATTTGCCATGTTCTAAACCTTTATTTCTAGCGCAAAAGTACGACAATTATTTGGATTTTCAAACTTTTCTGCCTACTTTTCGCACTTTTACTACTATAAAGGAGAGTTTTCTCCTATTTTTTTAGTAACTTTGCAGGAATATAGTAGAAAATAAGTAGAATAACCACCCTACTTTCACCAGGCACTCTAGATGGAATAAAGGGGCACTGCAAATGAAAGAACTACCTGGAGAAAGTGAGAAGGAATTCTAAGAAATGATAATACGATTATGCAAATCAACGAGATATTGAAATCTTACTTCGGATACGATTCCTTCCGACCCAACCAGGAAGCCATCATCCGGGAAGTGATGCAAGGTAACGACTGTCTGGTGCTGATGCCGACGGGCGGAGGAAAGAGTCTGTGCTATCAGGTTCCGGCGCTGGCTATGGAGGGAACAGCAGTGGTCATTTCACCACTCATCAGTCTGATGCACGACCAGGTGGAAGCCCTCAAGGCGAACGGCATTCCTGCCGAAGCTCTCAACAGCGGCAACGATGTAACCGACGACCTCATCATCCGCAGAAGATGCGAGGCGGGCGAACTGAAACTACTCTATGTTTCACCCGAGAAACTCCTCAGCGAGATACCTTATCTGTTCAGCAACATCAAGATTTCGCTCTTCGCCGTAGATGAAGCCCACTGTATCAGCCAGTGGGGGCACGACTTCCGTCCGGAGTATTCCCAGCTCGGACTCCTGCACGAGAAATTCAATGGCGTGCCGGTGATGGCGCTCACGGCTACAGCCGATAAGATTACCCGAGAGGACATCATCAACCAGCTGCACCTGAATGGGCAGACCTTCGTGAGCAGTTTCGACCGTCCGAACCTCAGCCTCACCGTGCGCCAGGAAAGCACGAAGAAGGAGAAGCTGAAATTCATTTACCATTTCATCGCCCGTCGCCCAGACGAGGCAGGCATCATCTACTGTCTCTCGCGCAAGAATACGGAGATGGTAGCAGAGGCTTTGCAGGAGCATGGCATACAGGCAGAAGCTTACCATGCCGGACTCTCCGCCCAGCAGCGAGCCTCTGTACAGGAACGTTTCAAGATGGACCAGATAGAAGTGGTGTGCGCTACCATCGCCTTCGGAATGGGTATCGACAAGGGTAACGTGAGATGGGTGATTCACTACAACATGCCGAAGAGCATCGAGAGTTTCTATCAGGAGATAGGACGAGCCGGAAGAGACGGCGCTCCTGCCGATACGGTATTGTTCTATTCGATGGCAGATATCATCACCCTCCGTACTTTCTGCGAAGAAAGCGGACAGAAATCGGTAAATCTGGAAAAACTGCGAAGAATGGAAGAATACGCCGAATCGAGAGTCTGCCGGAGAAGAATCCTCCTGAATTATTTCGGAGAGACCTCCAGCAAGGATTGCGGGCATTGTGATGTCTGCAACAATCCTCCACGTACCTTCGATGGTACCGTGCTTACCCAAAAGGCGCTGAGTGCCGTGGTCCGTGCGGGAGAAAAGATTGCCGTGGGTACCTGTATAGAGATATTGAGAGGTATGCAGACGCCTGCCATTGCTAGAAATCACTATAACGAGTTGAAGACCTTCGGAGTGGGCAAGGATGTAAGCGTTCGCGATTGGCAGACCTATCTGCTGCAGATGCTCCAGATGGGCTTCTTCGAGGTAGCGTATAATATGCATAACCAGATGAAGGTCACGCCATTGGGTTGGAAGGTTCTCAAGGGTGAACACCAGGTTTCATTGGCGATTATGGAGAACAAAGACCTGCAGAACCAGACTCAAGGAAGAGGAGCCAGAGGAAGAGCAGGAAGAAGTGGATATGCAGGAAACAACATCCCAGTGGTACATGCCGAGCGTGTGATTTTCGAGAATGAAATGGCGGATGTAGAAGATAAGAAGCTTTTCGAATATCTGCGTAAGATCCGTAAGAATCTTGCCGATGAACAGGGCTATCCTCCATACATCGTATTATCGGATAAGAGTCTGCACGAATTGACGAAGATGAAGCCAACCACCCTCCAGGCATTCGGTCACATCAGCGGTATCGGCGAATTCAAGATCAAGAAATACGGCGATACATTTATCAATGCCATCAAGAAATATACTGGCAAATAAAGATGAAGAAAAAAACAAGAAAGAAAACAAGTAAAAGAAAACAAAATAAAAGAAAACATAAAGCATAAGACATAAGACATAAAAAAAGAGGTAACCACCCCAAAACGGGAAGTTACCTCTTTTTTTATGATAAAACGGGGAATTTTGGTATTTAATTATTAATTATTTACGCTACCTCCCACAATATCCAGCAATTCATTCGTAATGGCCTGTTGACGACTCTTGTTGTACTGCAGATTGAGTTCACGCAAGAGTTCATCGGCATTATCCGTAGCAGTCTGCATGGCAACCATACGGGCTGCATGCTCACTCGCCTGACTATCCAACAAAGCAGTGTAAACCATCAGATGAAGCTGCTTAGGAATCAAGACTCCCAATACAGTCTCCAGATCCGGCTCCACGATGAAGTCGTCGTTCAGAGGATGTGCCTCTGCACGCTGTCTTTCATCCTCACTAGCCTGCTTCTTGCGCAGATACTCCTGAGCCTTTGCCGTAACCACATTCGATGTGAGGTCACGGTCGTTGTCCTCTCCTATCGCCTCAGTGCTGAGGTCGATAGGCAGGAAAGTCTTCTGGGTCAGGATCTGCGAACCGGCACTCTTGAAGTGGTGATAGATCATCTCCACCTTGTCGAGTTCGCCAGCAGCATACTGCTTGGCAAGCTTGCGGGCGATGTCGGCACAAGCACTGGAATTAGGATGATCGGCGAGATCCATGAAGTTACCGCCAATCTTCAAACCCAGCTTCTGTGCCTTCTCAGCCACCTTTCTGCCGATAGGATATACCGTGATGTCGTCAATGCCATGAGCCTTATACTCGTCCACCGCCTGAATCATCATCTTGATGACGTTGGAGTTGAAACCACCACACAAGCTGCTGTTAGAGCTATATACGATGAGAGCCACACGCTTGATTTCCTTGTGCTCCACCTGCAACTCATGGTCCACATTCGGAGTACTCACCAGGAAGCTCTTCAGGATATGCTCCAGCATATTCTCATAAGGCAGCATATTCTGGATAGCTACCTGAGCATGATGCAACTTGCTGGATGCCACCATCTTCATCGCACTCGTAATCTTACGGGTACTGTTGACGCTGGCGATGCGAGTCTTAATCTCTTTTAACGACGGCATAGGCTATTACGCTTTATATTGTCCTGCTACATTAGCCATGGTTTCCTCAATCACCGCAATGCAATCGTCGGTGAGCTTACCATCAGCCAAAGTTTCGATTACATCGGCGTGCTGGCTGCGCATAGCGTCGAGGAACTGATCCTGGCACTCGCGAACCTTATCCATTGGCACGTCGTGCATCAATCCGTGCACACCACAATAGAGGATAGCCACCTGCTCGCCCACTGGCATAGGGCGATACTGAGGCTGAATCAGCAACTTGTCGTTCTTTCTACCACGGTCCAGTGTCATCGCTGTTACGGCATCCATATCGCTAGAGAACTTAGAGAAAGCCTCCAGCTCACGATACTGAGCCATATCAATCTTCAGGGTACCAGCCACCTTCTTCATACTCTTGATCTGGGCAGAACCACCTACACGAGATA
>OHAY01002999.1_pt1 | contig 12318 bp, 9 predicted proteins | sample 1577191 | NCBI WGS metagenome assembly OHAY01 (sample SAMEA3541504, study PRJEB24748) | human gut metagenome | biome: human gut; feature: human-associated habitat; material: faeces | place: China | collected 2012 | reverse complement strand
GCGATGTCGTAACTGGCCTCAAGGCCGAGTTTTTCGGTGAAACTCTGGCGCATTTTGAGGCTGTGCGGCTCGGAACCGAAAATGATCTTCTTAAGTGCGATTTTGTCGCGCAGATTGTGGCGCTCCACTTCCTCGGCAAGGAGGAGGGCCATTGACGAGGTGCAGCCGATACAGGTGGTCTGCAGGTCCACAAGAAGCTGGAGCTGCATGTCGATGTTGCCGGGGCCCACGGGGATGGTGAGCGCCCCGAAGCGCTCGCTGCCGAGCTGGAAGCCCGCCCCGGCGGTCCACAGGCCATACCCCACGGCAATCTGCATACGGTCTTCCGTGGTCAGCCCGGCAAGCTCGTAGCAGCGGGCCATCTGGAGCGCGAACGTGTCCACGTCCTTCTGGGTGTAGGCGAGGATTTTGCGTTTGCCGGTCGTACCGGACGAGGCGTGCACGCGCACGACTTCGGAGGGCTCCACGCAAAGCAGGGGCAGGGGATAGCCGTCGCGCAGGTCGGCCACGTCCGAAAAGGGCAGACGGCGGACATCACAAGCGTATTGAAGAAGCTTGGCAAGGAAATCAAGAATTTCTAATTGCCGGAGTATTTCGGGATATACCTGTATGATTTGTGTAGTCTGAGTGATATGCATATATATAATAAGGTATATGATATAGCAAAACAAAAGATTTAGATGAACTTTAAGAATATTAAATATTTGTTCTTTCTGCTGATGACGGTTTTCGTACTGTCATCATGCAGTGAGACGAATGAGGACGAGTCGAATTCTGAGTTTAGAAATTGGCAGGAGCGTAATGATAAGGCTTTTGCTGATACATTAGCTAAAGCCCGACAGCAGATTGCCAATGGAAGTTCGGAGTGGAAGGTGATACGTAGCTGGACACTTCAGAACCAGACATCCACTACGGAAGGACAAGGTGCTGCTTCTACCCTAAAGTATAATGACGATGATTATATCGTGGTGCATATACTGAAGAAGGGTAATAGCGATGCTAATCTGCTTTATACCGACTCTATCCAATTGAGTTATCGTGGTAGATTGATTCCATCCGATTCTTATGCCAATGGTTATGTTTTTGACCAGACTTTCGTTGCTGATGAGTATAGTTCGGAAACGGCTAAGCCAACAAAGACGACTGTTAATTATGGTTGGATAGATGGTTTTACCACTGCACTTTTGGGCATGCATGTCGGAGATCACTGGCAGGTATTCATTCCTGCTAATCTCGCTTATGGCAGTAGCGTTAACTCAACCATCCCTGCTTATTCTATGCTTCGCTTCGAAATGGCATTGACTGCCTATAAGCGAGGTAAAGGTAGCTGGATAACAGAAGAATAATATCAGGCAGTAATATGCTTTATATGTCATTATGTACTGGCATATAATGACTGCTGAAAGATATGATGATATTTTAGCCTTGGGAGTAGTGATACTTTCAAGGCTTTCTTTTTCCCCCCTCTTTCCTCCTTTATTATTCCATATATTTTATTTCTATTTCGATTCTAAAAATGTGTTGCGAAGGTTAAATTAGTGTTTGTGTTCGTACACAATCCTTTGACGTATATCAAAAAAATGTTAGAAAGTTGCAAATTTATTCATAAAAATATTGTGGGTTCAAAGAAATGTAGTACCTTTGCATCAGAAATATAAGTTTTAGGTTTTTAGTTAGGTAATAGATTGTTCTAGGTTTAGTTTTTTAAAAGGTAGTTTATTAAGATTGTAATTCAAGGACGACAGGTATTAGAAGAAAAGGTAAATAAAGATTGTTTATTCAAGGACGACAAATAGGTTAGGTTAGTTTTCATAAAGGTGAAAGTGCGTATTTTAGGAATATTGATTGAAGGTAATAATTATTTATGTTAATAAGAAATGGCGGTTCCTCAACATGGAGTCGCCATTTTCCGTGTATTTTGTTTTGACGTAAATCGATAAAAGAACAGATAATAACAAAAAATAGGAAAATAGAAATAGATATGCTATATAGTAAGAAAACAGAATATCTGATGGAGTCGATTCGTTCGGGTAGAGCGATGGTGCGTAGTGAGAAACTCAATCTGATTGTGGGATTGAGTATCCCATCTATGTTGGCACAGATTTCCACCGTCATGATGTTTTTTATTGATGCCTCTATGGTTGGTCATCTGGGTGCTGAAGCCTCTGCCAGTATCGGTCTGATAGAATCTACCACATGGTTGGTTGGCAGTTTGCTGAGTGCGGCTGCCACAGGATTCTCTGTGCAGGTAGCTCATTTTATCGGAGCCAATGATTTTGTGAAGGCGCGTCAGGTTTTCCGTCATGCCTTGATTTGCGGTTTGGCTTTCAGTGTGTTCCTTTCGCTCATAGGAGTGGGAATACATTCACATCTTCCATACTGGTTGGGCGGTGGTGCTGATATCGCTTCAGCATCTTCTGGTTATTTCCTGATATATTCCTTGGTGCTTCCCTTCGTGTATCTTTATCATACTTCCGAGATGATGCTCAAGTCGGCTGGTAATATGCATACGCCGAGCGTGATGGCTGTACTGGTGTGTATTTGTGATGTAATCTTCAATTATATTTTCATTTATATCTGCAAGTTCGGGGTAGTGGGTGCTGCTATGGGAACAGCCTTGGCATATATCTGTATTTCACTACCCAATCTATATCTGTCGGCTTGCAAGAACCGGATGCTTAATCTCCGTCAGGATCATGTGCGTTTTCATTGGGTAAAGGAATATGTGCAGAGAGCCTGCAAGATCAGCATCCCTATCGCCATACAGAATATTCTGATGAGTGGAGCACAGATTGTGAGTACCATGATTGTGGCGCCATTGGGCAACATTGCCATTGCTGCCCATTCTTTTGCGATTACAGCAGAAAGTCTTTGTTATATGCCTGGTTATGGTATCGGTGATGCTGCTACTACCCTGGTAGGACAGACTCATGGAGCGGGGCGCATAGACCTGTGCAAGAACTTTGCTTATATGACTGTTGGTCTTGGTATGTTGGTGATGGCATTGATGGGAGTCATCATGTATGTCTTTGCGCCAGAAATGATAGGAGTGCTTTCGCCTGTTGAGGCCATCCGCCAGTTGGGTACTACCTGTCTGCGTATCGAAGCATTTGCCGAACCGTTCTTTGCTGCGAGTATCGTGACCTATTGTGTCTGTGTGGGAGCAGGTGATACATTCAAGCCTGCTGCCATCAATCTCGGTACCATGTGGCTCGTGCGACTCACTCTTGCCTACGGCTTATCCAAGAGCTATGGGTTGGAAGGTGTGTGGATTGCGATGGCTACGGAACTTACTTTCCGTGGAGTTCTCTTCCTCATACGCCTTTTCCGCGGTTCTTGGATGAAGAGCTTTCAGGTGCGTGGATAACGGACTTCCGGTTCTTTGAGTTAGTGCATGATTTTCCAGGCAAAAGTGTGAAAATAGCGATAAAAGCGTGAAAATGAGGGGTAAAGAGTGAAAAAGCTACAAAATATTTGTTTTCTCCCTTTAATTATGTTATTTTTGCATTCTGAAAGCTACCCAAAGGCGTGGGGATTTCGTTTTATCATATAAATGTATATTCAGAAAATATCCATTTTCCTATAATATATGTGTATAGATTAAATAATAAAATGTAAGTAATAATTCTAACAACATTATAATAAAACATGAGATTAAAGCAGTTTTTTGTAGCGGCAGTGATGCTGCTGGCTACAGGCTCAATGGTGGCACAGCAGATGCCTCAGGTTCCTGTTGACAAGGACGTGAGAATCGGTCACCTTGACAACGGCCTTACCTACTACATTCGTCACAACAATTTCCCTGAGCATGTAGCAAGTTTCTACATTGCACAGAAGGTTGGTTCTATTAATGAGAACGACGACCAGCGTGGTTTGGCTCACCTCTTGGAGCACTTGGCTTTCAATGGTTCTGAGCATTTCCAGGGCAATAGCCTTCAGAACTATCTTCAGAGCATTGGTGTGGAGTATGGTAAGAATTTGAATGCTTACACAAGTATCGACAAGACCGTTTATTATTTTACCGACGTACCAACTACTCGTACTACAGCCGTAGATTCTTGTATGCTCATCCTCAAGGATTGGAGCAATGGTATCTCTCTTACCCAAGAGGCTATCGACAATGAGCGTGACGTTGTACACAATGAGTACCGTATGCGTATGGTAGGTCAGCAGCGTATCATGGAGCGTTCACTTCCTGCACTTTATCCTGGCAGCAAGTACGGTTATCGTATGCCAATCGGTCTGATGAGCATCATTGATGGTTGCGATCCTGAAACCCTCCGTGCTTACTATCGCAAATGGTATCGTCCAGACAACCAAGCTGTCATCGTTGTAGGTGATGTGGATGTTGATCACATTGAGGCACAGATCAAGAAGCTCTTCAGCGGCATCAAGGTTCCTGCTAATGCAGCAAAGGTGATCCCTGAGTTGGTTCCTGACAATGATACAGCTATCTATGTAGTTGACAAGGACAAGGAGCAGAACTACGATGTGGCTATGATCAGCATGAAGCACGATGCTACACCTGACTCTTTGAAGGGTAGTCTCAATTACTTCGCTACTTCTTATGTTCAGAGTGCAATTACCAGCATGCTTAGCTCTCGTTTGGGCGAAAAGTCATTGGAGGCTGACTGTCCATATCTCCAGGCTGGTTGTGATAATGGCAGCTACTTGGTTTCCCGCACAAAGGATGCTTTCAGTCTTACTGCAGTTGCCAAGCCTGGCAAGATGCTTGAGGCTTATGCAGCTGTTCTCCGTGAGGCTAAGCGTGCTAAGGACTTCGGTTTCACGGCTACTGAGTACGTTCGCTATAAAGAGGATTTCATGAGCGGTTTGGATAAGATGTATTCTAACCGTGATAAGATGAAGAATGAGCAGTTTACTTCTCAGTATGTAGATCATTTCATCTCTAATGAACCAATCCCTTCTGTTGAGGTTGAACATCAGATCTATAAGACCATGGTTCCAAGTATTCCTTTAGAGGCTATCAATGCTTATGCCAAGGAGTTGATTTGCGAGACTGATACCAATTTCGTAACACTTCTGATGATGCGCGATGCTGAGGGTGCTGTTTATCCAACCAAGCAGCAGTTGGCAGATGTCGTAAAGCAGGTGCGTGGTGAAAAGCTCGAAGCTTACGTAGATAATGTAAAGCAGGAACCATTGATGGCAGAGCTTCCTAAGGCTGGTAAGATCAAGAAGACTACAGAGAATAAGCTCTTCGGTTACAAGATGCTTACCCTCTCTAATGGTGCCAAGGTTGTGCTCAAGAAGACTGACTTCAAGAACGACGAGGTACAGTTTGCTGCTACTGCAAATGGTGGTACTTCTGTTTTCGGAACAAAGGATCTCAACGAGGTGAAGATGATGGGTGCCTTGATGAACTCAAGTGGTTTGCGTGGCTTTACCAATAATGACCTTGAGAAGGTATTGGCTGGTAAGATTGCTTCTTGCGGATTCAGTGTTTCAAAATACCGTCATGGTTTGGGTGGTGGCTCAACTCCAAAGGATTTGGAGACTTTGATGCAGCTCATCTATTTGAAACTCACCAATCTGATTAAGGACGAGAAGGCTGTCAACAACCTGATCAACAATCAGGTAACAGCACTCGCTAATCGTAGCAACAATCCTCAGGCTGTATTCCAGGATTCATTGACCAGCACGCTCTATCCTGGTAACCCTGTATTCCGCACAATGACAGTGGATGAGGTGAAGAGTGTAAACTACGACCGCGCACTTGAACTTGGTAAGCAGCTTTTCGGTAATGCGAAGGATTATACCTTCTTCTTTGTCGGCAACTTCGATGAGGCTAAGATTCTTCCTCTTATCGAGCAGTATATCGCTTCTTTGCCAAACAACGGAAAAAAGTTTAAGAACGTAGAGACATTGCCAGTGAAGGGTGAAGTTATCAACAAGTTCACCAAGGCAATGGAGAATCCACAGGATGTAGCTGTTGAGATCTGGTGCTCAGAGGCTCCTTATACATTGCGCAACTCAGTACTTGCTGATATTGCAGCTCGCGTTATCAATATGGATTACAACCGTAATATCCGTGAAAAGTTGAGCGCTGCTTATTATGCTGGTGCTGATGCTATAGAAAGTGTAAAACTTGATGGTAAGACCATGCGTGTAGGTGTTACTGGTAATGCAATGATGAACCCAGACAAGTCTAAGGATGCTATTCCTTACTTCTATTCTGGTTTGAAGGATGCGATGGAGCAGCCTAATCTGGATGACCTCCAGAAAGTGAAGGAAATCCTTCTGAAGCAGGCTGATGTAAGCTGCAAGCAGAATGGCTACTGGATGGGTGTTATTTCTGAGTATCTGCTTCATGGTATTGATACTCATACCAACTACAAGAAGGAGGTAAGCTCTGTAGATGCAAAGGCAGTGAGCGATTTCCTCAAGAATGTAGTGATGAAGGATGGCAACCACGTAGAGGTTATCATGCATGCAACAAAGGCTGGTGAGGCTAAGTAACAAAAAAATGTCACATAAATATATAAAATCCCGATACAATTGTTGTTGTATCGGGATTTTTTTGTACCTTTGTCCACAAAATAGAGAGTTTAGTGAAAGATAAGTTTAATGTTTTAATTTAAAAGTAAATGAATTTCAAGAAGATGAATTTCAATTCGATGAAGCGAATTGTTTTGGCGCTTATGCTGATAAGTGTAAGCATGGTGAGTGTGCAGGCACAGCTTCTTTACAAGATTAGTAAAGATAGTACCGACCAGAAGCCTTCCTATATCATGGCTTCCAGCCGGCTCATGAATCCTATGGGTGTTGTTAGTCTGAGTGGTGAGTTGAAGGAAGCACTTACGAATACCGATCAGATGTATTTTGAGGTAAACAAGGCGGCTTATCGTGAGTCCATTAATGACGCTAAGAAACTGGCTGACGGCAAGACTCTTCTCAGTTTGCTTACTCCGGCTCAGCAGACAAAACTTAATGCTTTTCTCAAGAAATACATGGAGGTGGATTTCCGTAGTTCCTATGTGCAGAAAAAGTATGGTAACCTGACTCCTGCAGCTTTGATGGAAGACATGGAGCAGTTGCTTTTTGTGGCCAATCACATGGGTATGTATGATCCTACTCATACTTTCGACCAGTATTTTGAAGCACAGGCAAAGGCAAACAATGAGACTGTAGGCGGTTTAAGTGATGTGGATGCTTATATCAATGCTACCTATAAGAGTGACCTGAAGCAGCAAGTGGCTCGCTTGGTAGAGTTTCTTGAGAATGAGCCTACAGAGTTGGCCAAGTTGAATAAAGCTGTAGGTGCTTTCAAGGCACAGGACGTAGATGCTGCAGCCAAGGCTACTGGCGCTCATGTTTCTCAACCAACTCTTGAGGCTTGGGCTGCAAAGGTGCAGACTGTGATGGCAGAGAAGCCAACCTTCTTTGTTGTTGATGCCGCCAATTTAGGTGGTGAGAATGGTCTTCTCCAGTTGCTCCGCAATGCCGGCTGCAAAGTAGAGAAATAATCAATAGTATAATCCAAAAAATAAAATAGGGTAAACCAAAAAAGTCCCGCTGTCAGGATGAAATTCCTTACAGCGGGACTTTTTTCGTGATGTCCTCGACTCTCTATCGAGCGGGGGATAAAGATCATAATCTTACAGCATAACCTTCTTCCTTATCAATGGAATTTACCACATACGAGTGCCTTCCCTCTGGAAGAAAAACAAAGCTGCACACGAGAATCTCTCTTAAAAGATAATCTCTTTAATTTCTGCTTTTAGCCTTAGAGGCAAGAGCCTCGCGGCGATCACGAAGAATGCTCTGGCATCTGCTGATAGCCTGATTCTGATTCTCTTCGTTAACCTTTATTAGACAATCATTCATAACCTATTGTGTTTTGATAAACCTATTGTGATTTGAATAGGTTGCAAAGATAGAGCATTCTGATAAAAGATGAAAGAAAATCCTATTAAAATGCATTACTTTTAGTCGATTTTTTGATTTACGTCAATTTTAAAGCCTTTTGTATCCCAATTTTCATGTTATATTCATACGATTCGTAGTATTTATAGGGATATTACTATGAGAAAATGGGGAAATCCTTCTGAAATTTCATTTTTTTTTGCGAACTTTGCAGCCGAAAATGGATTCTTCTTCTAAAAGAGATTGTTTTCTTCCAGGGATAATTCCATGCATAAATAGAGAGAAGGAAATGAAGAATTCCATAGGAATATTGATATATATAAAATAATAAAGGTATGAAAAAAGTAATTCTATTGACTGCTTTGGTGCTGGCTTGCACTACTGGCAGTATGGCAAATGAACTCAGCGAGTGCTCTCTTTCGGAGTTGATCAGTACTCCTGTTAAGAAAACTACAAAGAAGGCAACAAAGAAAACAACAAAAAAAACAACAAGCAAGAAGACAAGCTCAACTAAGTCTTCTGCTAAAACTTCTACTGCGGCAACCTCTGCCACCAGTACTTCTGCAACAACAAATACAGAAACAACAACTCCTACAACGGCAACTTCTGCTACTTCTACCTCAGCTGGTTCAGCAATAGCTGGTATCCTTGGTGGTTTGCTTGGTGGAGGCACATCTGGTAGCACAGGCAGTACTGCAGGAACCATTATCAATGGAATTCTAAACAATGTAATCGGATCTGGTTCTTTCAGTAAAGAGAGTCTTTGCGCTCATACTTGGAAATACAGTAAGCCAGGTTGTGCTTTTACTTCAGAGAATCTGCTTGCCAAAGCTGGCGGCGAAATTGCAGCTAATAAGATAGAGGAGCAGTTGGAAGGTTATTACAAGAAAGCAGGTTTCTCCGGCTCAAACACTTACTTCAAGTTTAATACGGATGGAAGTTTTGAGTCAAAAATAGATGGCAAGTCATGGAAAGGTACTTATACTTTTGATGAGAAGACACATGCCATCACAATGAAGGGACTCCTGTTCAGCGTTTCCGGCTATGCCACACAAACAACCAATGGTGTCAGCCTTCTTTTTGAATCCAAGAAACTCCTTACCTTGGTTCAGACATTGACTGCTCTCAGCGGTAATTCTACACTTGGCACTATCGGCAATATCACCAAGAACTATGATGGAGTACGTGTAGGTTTTGAGATGAGTAAGTAATTTCTCATTCATCTATTGAGATATTATATAGTAATGATTATATTGCTATTATTTAAATAGCAGAAAAATCCCCTTAGAGATAGCCTGAATCAGGCTTTCGCTAAGGGGATGTTTTATCTCTTTCGCTTTAAAGTTTCCTTTTTACTTGATCTCAACTTTTAGCGGAGTTTTCAATGCTTCAAGATAATCCTTGATGCGAATCTGCCATTCTGTATAGCTGCGAACATCATATTTGCTCCATGCAGCTCCGAAGTAATAGCTGAACTTTTCTCCGTCCTTCAAGCCAGTCTTGATGCCTAACGCATGACCGGTAGCGCCGTCGTGCTTCTTATCGAAAAGCTGGTAGTAGGTATTGTCAATGCCATAAGGGAAGAGTACACCTACATATACCTGAGACTGGTTACCTTCCATATTGTCGGTAGGGTCTGCGTAACTTACGTAGTCTTTTGCGAAAGTTTTAGTCTCGGTATCTTCCTCATGGATTGGGAAACCTGTAGCAAAGTCGGTAGGGTGGGTGAGGCCATCATACCAGACTGTCATCTTGTTGAAGTTGCTGCCCTTGTCGAGAGAGATGATACGATGTTCTACTACGTTCTTCTGGTCGCCCACGGTAGAAGGATTGTAGGTCAGTTCAACGGTAAATCTGAGAGGACCATTGTCTAAGATCTTGTAATCCTTATAGCAGTAAGGTAATATCTGTTCGTTACCAATCATAAGACTTGGTGCACCGAGACCCAAGGTTGCACCTACGCGATATGGGTCGAGTCCGTTGCCCTGGTCGAGATGGAATGAGTTGCGGATATTAACTTCTTTTCCTTCTGCTTCTACTGCCTTGATCTGATCTTTGAGTTTGACAATTCTTGCAGGATTTTTCTCCGTCTTGAGCTGCTTTTCTATTGCCTTTTTCTTAGCATCCACTCTACACATGTTTTCCCAGGCTTTCTGGTTCTTGATGTATCGGATATTTACCACCGTATCAGGCGTGTTCTTTACCCAGACATCCGTACCGAAAGAGCGCTCGCCAGAACGCTGCAATGCAGGTCCGTAAACACGGTAGGCGCATCGGTCGTTCTCCCAAGCCAGGTCGTCCTTTCTCATCTTATAGAGAGCGCCTGTAGTCCATACATTCTGAGGATATGGTTTCTCTATGCTGATATAAAAGGTAGCTGCGCTATGAGGGCGCACACTGGCATCGATGAGCAACTTACCATCGTGGGTAATCTGCGAACCGATTTGCTGTCCGCGGGTATTCTTTACCACATAAGCCTGTCCTTTGCCAGGAGTTGCATTTGATAGCTTAGCTTTCACATCAGCCATGCTTACTTCTACGAGTTCCATTCGCTGGGCAGCAGTTGTGTTGCTTACTACCACAGTTGCTTGCTGGGCATAGCTGTAGTTGGAACCGGCTATCGCCAAGAGCATCATGACACTCTTCATCATGTTGGTTTTTGTCATCATTGTTTCTGATTTGTTAGTTATTATTAATTTTGTTTTCTTACGTGTCGAACTTGCTTCGTTACGTACATTATTATATATAATACGAATGAATAGTTGCCGATACTGACAAAGTGACAAAACTTTCTGTTGCCAATATTTCTTTAGGATTATTCCTCGATAAGGGAAACTTCCATACTGATATCCTCTTTTGGACGATCACCTCTGAGTGTCTCGCAATTCTGGATTTTCTCCACGACGTCGAGACCTTCTTCTACTTCGCCGAATACAGTATATTGGTTGTCAAGGAAAGGAGTACCGCCCATCTCTGTGTAGGTTTTCACCTGCTCATCGGTAAATTTAGGGTAACCTTCCTCCTTGCAGCGTTTCTTGGTTTCATCCACCAGCTGATCCTGCAATTCCATCAATCCCTGGCGGTCGCGGTTGCGACGGAAGTTCATGATCTCATCGTGGTGTTCTTTGGCAAGCTGGTTGAATATGTTTTGCTCCATCTGCATGCCCATCTGTTTCTCCATCTGCTTGAGTTCATTCATCTTGTAGGTTTTTCCCCATACGATATAGAACTGGCTTCCGCTGCTTTCGCGCTCAGGATTTACCTCATCTCCCAATCTTGCAGCGCTCAGTGCACCACGTTTATGGAAAAGTTGAGGATAAACAAATTCTGCAGGAATTGTGTAGTCAGGACCACCTGTTCCTAACATTTTGCCCTTAGGAGCATTCTTACTCTCCGGATCACCGCCCTGAATCATGAAATCCTTGATGACACGATGAAAGAGAGTGCCGTCGAAATATCCCTCTTTAGCCAACTTGATAAAGTTGTCGCGATGTTGAGGGGTCTCATCATAAAGGCGTACCTTGATATCGCCTTCAGAAGTCTTAATCAATACTTTTGCCATAATATTTAATTATCAGTATAGTTCTTTAATTTGTCCTTTATAACCTTCAGCCCTTCAGCCTTCAGTTCTTCAGCCCTTCAGTCCTTCAGCCTTTTTTTTACCTTTTTACTTTTTTACCTTTTTACCTTTCATAATATTCCTTCCATTCTTTCATGGCTTCCTTCCAGTCGGTTTGCTCTCCGCTAGCAACTGCTTCCTTCTGTTTTTCAGCCTCGTCGCGAGCCTTGTCACGAGCACGTTTGGCTTTCATCGCCTCGATAGTAGCATCATCAAGAATCTGGATGGCGCCACGCTTGATGGCAGCCTGAAGTTCCTCCTCACCGAAAGCTTTGCCCGGTTCGTTGAAGTCGGATATATTAAATTCGTAATCTACACGAAGGTCATGGCGAATCTGCTTCTGCTGGAGTCTGTTACCAGCGTTTTTCAATCGGAGCAATTTGCCGATTTCCTTGATTTCTCCTGCGGAGTATTTGTTTCTTCCCATTAAAAAACTGATGTTATAATAATCTTATGAATAATTCTCTGCAAAATTACAGATAATCCTTGATAATGCCAAGTAATTATCTGGAAAAATGCGCTTATGGCATACGAAATCTGCCATCTTGTCATTTCTTTTATGCTCTTTTCTGACATTTCTCGCTCTTTTGTCAGTTGTGCCCCTTCTGTCTTTTCCTTGGCACACGCTTTGTTAACTATGTTTGCGTGACCGTTGGGGAGAGTTCCTGATAGATGCATATCTTCGGCAGACTTTCCGGAAACAGCGTTCACATGATAAACATTATTAATAACGATAAAAATAAAAAAAGATATAATCATGGGAAAAGTAATTGGAATTGACTTGGGTACCACAAACAGTTGTGTTGCCGTTT
>OHAY01002993.1_pt1 | contig 12328 bp, 14 predicted proteins | sample 1577191 | NCBI WGS metagenome assembly OHAY01 (sample SAMEA3541504, study PRJEB24748) | human gut metagenome | biome: human gut; feature: human-associated habitat; material: faeces | place: China | collected 2012 | reverse complement strand
GACGGAAGCCGTGCTGGCAGCCCTGCGGCCCGGGAGCCTGGTCGTGGATCTGGCATCCAAGCCGGGCGGCACTGACTTTGCCGCGGCCCGGCGGCTGGGGCACCGGGCCATCCATGCCCTGAGCCTGCCTGCGGCCTGCGCCCCCGAAACAGCGGGCGAGGCTCTGGCCCGGACGGTCTGTGAGATCCTGGCGGAAAGGGAGGGAACACCATGAAAAGGCAATTGCGCGGGACAGTGGCGTTTGCGGTCTGCGGGAGTTTCTGCACGCTGGGCGCGGCGGTGGCTCAGGCTGAACAGCTGGTGCGGCAGGGCTGGGAGCTGCTGCCGGTGATGAGCTATGCGGCCTCCGGCCTGAACACCCGCTTTGGCCGGGCGGATGAGTGGAAGGCGCGGCTGGAGACCCTGACCGGCCACAGGGTGCTGGATACCCTGCAGGATGTGGAGCCGCTGGGGCCGCGGCAGCTGGCCCGGGCACTGGTGGTGGCCCCCTGCACCGGCACCACACTGGCCCGGCTGGCGGCGGGCCTTTCCGACACGCCGGTCACGCTGGCGGCAAAAAGCCTGCTGCGGGTCGGGTGCCCGGTGCTGCTGGCCGTCTCCACCAACGATGGGCTGGGGGCTTCCGGGGAGAACATCGCCCGGCTGATGCAGCGCAAGCACTATTACTTTGTGCCCTACGGACAGGACGATGCAGCGCAGAAACCCCAGAGTCTGAAGGCGGATCTCACCCTGCTGCCCGCTGCACTGGAGGCCGCCCTGCACGGTCAGCAGCTGCAGCCGGTGCTCCGGGAGTGGAACTGAGGGTTTCTCTTTTCAGAGGGATAAAAATGTGGTATACTATATCATAATATCTTGAGATAGAGGAACTGGAATGAAAAAACACATCGCCATGCTGTGTGCGGTGCTTTTGACCGCACTGGCGGCGTTTGCGCCGGGCGCGGCAGCTGCCGGGCCTGCACTGACGGCTACGGAAGCGTACTGCATCATCGATGCCGACACCGGTCTGGTGCTGGCCCAGCAAAACATGAACGAGGAACTGCACCCGGCATCCATCACCAAGGTGATGACGCTGGGCCTTGCCTGTGAAAAGGCCCAGGGCAAGTGGGACAATGTCAAGCTGACGGTCAGCCACGAGGATGTCTACTCGCTGGCGGGCACCGATTCCAGCCACATCGCCCTGCAGGAAGGGGAGGAAGTGCCCCTGACCGATGCCCTGTACGCCACCATGATGGCCAGCGCCAACGATGGGGCCAACCTGCTGGCCGAATACTTCGGCGGCGGCTCCATTGAGGGCGGTGTGGCCGCCATGAACGCACAGGCAAAGGAGCTGGGGCTGGAACACACCCACTTTGCCAACCCCCACGGCATCAGCGATGAGGACCACTACACCAGCTGCTATGACATGGCGCAGATCCTGCGCTGGGCGCTGACCCAGCCCGGGTTCGAGACGCTGTTTACCCGGAACGAGATGTACACCATGGGCCCGACCAATGTCCAGCCCGTGACCCGGTACTTCCACCAGCAGGATAAAATGCGGGTGGGCTCCAGCCGGTACTATATCCCGGCCATCCTGGGCTCCAAGATCGGCTACACCGACATTGCCCGGTACAGTTATGTCTGCCTGGCGGAGCAGAACGGTGTGAGGCTGATCTGCGTGACCATGCAGAGCCAGATCAAGACCGACAAATACAACGATGTCCGCACCCTGCTGGACGATGCCTTTGCCCGCTACACCGGCTACACCGAGATCCCTGCCCAGGGCGTGACCGGGGAGCTGGAAGTGGCGGGCGGCGGCAGTGCGCTGGGCACGGTGACGGTTTCTGACCCCGGCGTGAAGCTGCTGCTGGCCGACGGCCTGACCGCTGCGGATGTGTCGGTCACGCTGGAACTGCCCGAACGATACCTCTTGGGGGTTGACCCGGCGGTGTATGCGGTGTATACCATTCATGGGCGGGACGTGCAGGAAACGGCCAGCGTCCGGGTGCCTGCCGCTGTGACCGGGCTGGAGGAGCTGCTGGCCAAGAGCACCAACGCCACCCTGACCGCCTCCCGGGATGTGGGGCCGAAGAGGATCGCAGGCGGCCTGCTGGCCATCTCAGTCGGTGCCACCGTGCTGGCTGCCCTTGCGGCGTTCGGCGTGGTGCGGCTGAGAATAAAATGGAAGAAACGTAAATCAAGAAGTAAGCACTGACCCGTTTCGCCAGAGGCTCCCCTACCAGGGGAGCTGTCGAGCGAATGCGAGACTGAGAGGTTGTATGAAGGGAAAGCTTCTCCTCTGTCCAACCTCTTCGTCATTGCTGACGCAATGCCACCTCCCCTAGTAGGGGAGGCCTTGGCAGGAAGGGACAGTTTGATCTATCGCGCAAAAGCCCGCAAGGACTTTTCCATATACTACAAACAGACAAAATTTTCTGAAAGAAAACAGAGAGGAAAAAGAAATATGGGCAAGTTTACGTTTACTGAGACCGAGATTCCTGGTGTTGTGGTCATTGAGCCGCAGGTGTTCGGTGATGACCGCGGTTATTTTATGGAGACCTACCAGAAGGATCAGTTTGCTGCTGCCGGCATCGACAAGGAGTTCGTGCAGGACAACCAGAGCCGCTCCACCCGCGGCGTGCTGCGCGGCCTGCATTTCCAGAAGAACCACACCCAGGGCAAGCTGGTGCGTGTGACCAAGGGCGAGGTCTATGATGTTGCCGTGGACTGCCGCCCCCACAGCGCCACCTTTGGCAAGTGGGTGGGCGTGACCCTGAGCGAGGAGAACAAGAAGATGTTCTATATCCCCGAGGGCTTTGCCCACGGCTTCTTGGTGCTGAGCGATGTGGCCGAGTTCTGCTACAAGTGCACCGATGTCTATGACCCCACCAGCGAGGGCGGCATCCCCTACGATGACCCCACCGTGAACGTGCAGTGGCCCGACTGCGGCTGTGAGCACAAGACCAGCGCAAAGGACAAGCTGCATGAGCCCTTTGCAGCCCAGAAGTTTGAATTCTTTGAAAAGTGGTGATAGCCCGTGGCGAAACTGAAAGGAATGTTCAACGGCTTCTGGCGCTACCGTTATCTGCTGTGGAATCTGGTCAGCCGTGATTTCAAGCTGAAATACCGCCGCAGCGTGCTGGGTGTGCTGTGGAGCGTGCTGAACCCCCTGCTGATGTGCCTGGTCTACTGGGCTGTGTTCAGCAGCCTGATGGATATGCGGGGCAGCGGCATCGACAACTTCCCGGTGTTCCTGATGTGCGGTCAGCTGCTCTTCAACTTCTTCAACGAAGCCACCTCCTCCAGCATGAGCAGCGTGCTCAGCGCTGCCCCCCTGCTGAAAAAGGTGTATATCCCCAAGTATATCTTCCCGCTGGAAAAGTGCTGCTTTGCCATGGTGAACTGCGTGTTCAGCTTTGTGGCCCTGCTGCTGGTGATGATCTTTACCGGCGCGCCCTTCCACCTGACCCTTCTGGAAGCGCTCTACCCGCTCATCACCCTCTTCTTCTTCAGCCTGGGGGTGGGCCTGTTCCTGGCGGCGGCAACGGTGTTCTTCCGGGACATCATGCACATCTGGAGCGTGTTCATCACGGCGCTGCTCTACTTCTCCGCCATCTTCTATGACCCCACCCAGATGGCCTTTTCCATCGGCGGGTTCAACATGCAGCAGATCATCAAGCTGAACCCCATGTACTGGTATATCACCGGCTTCCGCCGCACCCTGATGTGGGGCATTCCGCTGGACCTCAACATGTTTGCGGTCTGCGGCATCTGCGCAGTGGTCTCCATGTGGGTGGGCGTGCACATGTTCCGCAAAACGCAGGATCGTTTTGTGCTGCATATTTAAGGAGGGGAGAAGAATGGAACCGATCATCAAAGTGGACAACGTGTCCATGTGCTTCAATCTCTCCACCGAAAAGCACGAGAGCCTGAAGGAATATCTGCTGGCCATGGTGCAGGGCCGCCTGCAGTACGACGAGTTTTACGCCCTGAAGGACGTGAGCCTGGACATCATGCCCGGCGATTTTTACGGTCTGGTGGGCCTGAACGGCTCGGGCAAATCCACCCTGCTCAAGACCATTGCGGGCGTGTACAAGCCCACCAGGGGCAAGGTCACCGTCAACGGCACCATCGCCCCGCTCATCGAGCTGGGCGCGGGCTTTGATATGGACCTGACCGCCCGGGAGAACATCTACCTCAACGGCACGGTGCTGGGGTTCTCGCCCAAGTATCTGGACGAGAAGTTCGACGAGATCGTGGAGTTCAGCGAGCTGCAGAACTTCCTGGATGTACCGCTGAAAAACTACTCCTCCGGCATGGTGGCCCGCATCGGCTTTGCCATTGCCACCATCACCAAGCCCGATATCCTGATCGCGGATGAGGTGCTCTCGGTGGGCGACTTCCTGTTCCAGCAGAAATGCGAAAAGCGGATGAAGGAGCTGATGGCAGGCGGCACCACCGTCATTCTGGTGTCCCACTCTATCGAGCAGATCGAGCGGATGTGCAGCAAGGTGGCATGGCTGAGCCACGGCCACCTGAAAATGAACGGCGATACCGAGACAGTCTGCGCGGCCTACAAGGCCACCCAGCGCGGCGAGGCCTGAGCCATGAATGTGCGATTGAAACGTGCCAGAGAGCTGGCAGGCTATGCGGTCCAGCTGACAAAGGACGAGGGGCTGGGCACCATGCTGGCCCGGGGCGCAGGCTTTGTCAGGCGGCGGTGCTTTGGCAAAAAGGCCCGCTACCTGCCCGCAAAAAAGGTGCTGGAAGCCCAGAGAGCCGAAATGGCAGGAAAAAATTTTGAAAACTGCCAACTTTCGACGATTTCCGTGTTGACACCGTTGTATAATACTCCTGAGGTGTTTCTGCGGCAGTTTCTGGATTCCTTCGTGAACCAGACCGCCCCCAATGGTGAGCTCTGCCTGGCGGATGCCTCCGATGCCGCCCACAGCAGTGTGGGGGATATCGTAAGAGAATATCAGGCAAAATATCAACACATCGTATACAAAAAGATCGAAAACAAGGGCATTGCGGCCAACACCAACGCCGCCGCTGAACTGGCATCGGGGGAATATCTGGCGCTGGCCGACCACGATGACATCCTTGCGCCCCACGCCATGTACACCATGGGAAAGGCCATCGCACAGCTGCGTGAGGCAGGGGAGCCGGACGGCTTCCTGTACAGCGACGAGGCCCTCTTCACCAAAAAGATTGAAAAGCCGCTGGTGGCCCACTTCAAGCCCGATTACGCCCCGGATTATCTGCTCTGCTGCAACTACATCTGCCATCTGGCCGTGTTCCGGCGGGAGCTGTTCGAGCAGATGGGCGGGGAACGCCCCGAATGTGATGGCAGTCAGGACCACGACCTTTTCCTCCGGCTCATTGAGCAGGTGGGCGGCGCGGCCCATGTGCCGCAGGTGCTCTACTATTGGCGGGTGCACGAAGGCTCGACCTCTGGCGGCACCGATGCCAAGCCTTACGTTGCCAAAGCGGCAAAGAAGGCGCTGGCCGACCATCTGGAGCGCACCGGCCGTACCGGCACCATAGAGGATGGCCTGTACCCCAGCACCTATCGGGTCAGGTGGGATATTGTGGGGGAGCCGAAGGTGAGCATCCTCATCCCCAACAAGGATCACACCGAGGATCTGGAAAAGTGCCTGCAGAGCATCTGGAAAAAGACCACCTGGGACCGGTTCGAGGTCATCGTCATTGAGAACAACTCCACAGACCCGGCCACCTTTGCCTATTACGAGAAGGCCCGGCAGCGGTACGATGGCCTGAAGGTGGTCACCTACCCGGACAAGGGCTTCAACTTCTCGGCCATCAACAACTTTGGCCGGAAAGCGGCAGAGGGCGACTACCTGCTGCTGCTCAACAACGATGTGGAAGTGGTAAACGGCGACTGGCTCACGGAGCTGCTCCGGCAGTGCGCCCACCCCGGCGGCGCGGCGATCTGCGGTGCCATGCTCTGGTACCCGGATGAGACCATCCAGCACGCCGGGATCGTGACGGGTCTGGGCGGCTACGCGGGCCACAGCCACAAGTATAAGAAGAAGGGCGGCAGCGGCTATCTGTTCCGCACCTCTACCGTGCAGGACTTCTCCGGTGTGACCGGTGCCTGTTTGCTGGTAAAGACCGCCGTCTATGACGAGATGCACGGGCTGGACGAGCAGTTCGCCGTGGCCTTCAACGATGTGGACTTCTGCCTGCGGGTGCGGGATGCGGGCTACCGCATTGCCTGGACCCCCTACGCCGAGCTCATCCACTATGAGAGCAAGAGCCGGGGCGGGGATGAAAAAGACCCCGTCAAGGCGGCCCGCTTTGCAGCGGAGCAGCAGCGGCTCTACACCATCCACGGCAAGGAAAACATTCTGGATGACCCCTACTACAACCCCAACCTGACCCGTGACCGGGAGGATTTTTCGGAGAGCGACGATCTGCGCAGGTTGAAAGAGGGCAGGGTAACGGTAAGATTCCGGGGAGGTACCCTCCAATGAACATCAAGGGACACTTTGAGACCATCACCCGGCATAAACTGCTGGTGATGAAGTATTGCTTTGAATGCGGCCTTTATCAGCAGGGCCTGACCCATGACCTGAGCAAGTACAGCCCCACCGAGTTCATCCCGGGCTGCATCTACTATCAGGGCGACCACAGCCCCAACGAGGCAGAGCGGGCCGCCCGGGGCTATTCCTCGGCATGGCTCCACCATAAGGGCCGCAACAAGCACCATCTGGAATACTGGATCGACTACACAACCAACAAATCCGGCCTGGGCGGCATGAAAATGCCCCTGCGCTATGTCTGCGAGATGGTCTGCGACCGCGTGGCGGCCAGCCAGATCTATCTGGGCGACAAGTACACCGACGCATCCCCGTGGCAGTATTATGAAAAGAGCAAGGATCACTATCTGCTCCATCCCGAAACAAGGGCACTGCTGGAAAAGCTGCTGCTGATGGTCCGGGATCTGGGGCAGGAGCGCACCTTTGCCTACATAAGATTCCTGCTCGGGTGTGAAGATAACGATTAAATAAAATCAAGGAGGCATTGCAATGAAACGTTTCAAAAAAGTTCTGGCACTTGTTCTGGCCGGTGTTCTGGCACTGGCAATGCTGACCGCCTGCGACGGCACCACCGACCCGGATAAAATCATGCCGGAGGATGGTACTCCCGAGGTTGTGCTGACTGTGAACAACATGGCAGCCAACAAGGATCTGGGCCAGGTTGAGTACAGCGCAAAGTACAGCGCAGTGACCAAGGCTCTGCTGGAGAACTGGCTGGAGTATACCAATAACAAGATCAATAACACGACCTACTGGGAAAATTACCGTAAGATCACTGCTGAACTGGGCAGTGTGAAGATCGTGGTTGGCATGACAAGCGATTATCGCCCTGGTACGAGTGATCATAACCCTGCTTCCAAGACAAGCTTTAAGTATGATTCTCTGTTCAAGGACGAGAGCACATTCAATCTGGCTGAAAAGATCGGCGTTGCATACGTTACCACTTCTAACGGCACTGTCTATCAGGCGGTCTGCCTGTTCGACGTGAACTGAGCATCACACAACGCCAAAACAGCATAACGCATAAAAAGCCCCCGGAAGCGGCGCAAACCGCTTTCCGGGGGCTTTTGTGTCAGAGAAACTGCTTACTGCTCGTTCTCGTAGATCTTAATATAGTGGGGGGCGTTTCTGTCCTGCACAAAGAGAAGCGTGCAGGTGAGTGCGGCGGCTAAGAACGTGAAGATGGCAAGCAGAGCTTTGAGAACTTTCATGGTATCCGATCCTCCTTGGCGGGCATGGCCCGGTCGTTCAAATGCGGAGCAGGGGACGTTCCGCAGGGTCATTAGCAACAGTATACCATAATCCCGGCAGAAAGGCAAACGGCAGTAAAGTTGCGTGAAGTTGGTGGTTGTTAATAAAAAGACAATCAGTTAGATACGACTAATCGTTAAAAATGGCAAAGAAAAATGAGGAAATTGCATCATTTTGGTGCTGTTGTCGTTGAACTTCCGGCTGTAAAATGATACAATAACGGTGTTAAGCAGCTGCTGTCCCTGCCGCAGTGCGCCCGCATGAGGGCAGGGGTGGCAATTCAAGCAGAATGGGGGATTTATTCCATGTTGAACAAGCTGAAACGTGCGGCGCTTGGCGCGCATACGCCGCATGACAAGGCAACCGCTGCAAGCAAACCAGTTCCGATGCCTCTGCCCGCGCAGGTACGCATCCTGATGAGCCAGCACATCGGCGCTCCGGCGAAAGCCCTGGTCAAAAAGGGCGACGAAGTGTTTGTTGGCACCAAGATCGGTGAGGCAGGCGGTTTTGTCTCTGCAAATATCCACTCCAGTGTTTCTGGTACCGTGGCCGCTGTGGAACCCTTCCGTCTCTCCAATGGCCGGATGTGCGACTCTGTTGTCATCAAGACCGATGGCAAGCAGACCGTGGACCCTGCCGTGAAGGCACCCGAGGTCACCGACAAGGCCAGCTTCCTGGCAGCCGTGCGTGAGTGCGGCCTGGTGGGTCTGGGCGGCGCAGGCTTCCCGACCGATGTCAAGCTGCAGCCCAAGCAGACCGTGGACACCCTGCTGATCAACGCTTCCGAGTGTGAAGTCTGGCTGACCAGCGACACGCAGGAGATGCTGAACTGCAGCGATGATATCATCCGCGGCATCGAGGCCGTGCTGAAGTACACCGGCATCCCGAAGTGCGTCATCGGCATTGAGAACAACAAGCCCGAGTGCATCGAGCTGTTGAACCAGAAGACCAAAGACAAGCCCGCCATCGAGGTCAAGGCACTGCCCAGTGTTTACGGCACCGGCGCAGAGCTGATCCTGATCGAGAAGTGCCTGGGCCGCGAGGTGCCGCACGGCGGTCTGCCCGCAGATGCAGGTGCCATTGTGATGAACGTGACCTCTGTTTCTACCCTGGGCAAGTACCTGGCTACCGGTATGCCGGTGGTCGAGCGCACCATCACCGTGGACGGTGATGCCTGCGCAAAGCCCCAGAACCTGATCGTTCCCGTGGGCACTGCCTACGAGGATGTTCTGAACGCTGCCGGCCTCAAGGGCGGCGTGGAGCTGGGCAAGGTGGTTGCTGGCGGTGCCATGATGGGCCCTGCTGTGGAGAACCTGAGCTACCCCACCACCAAGACCACTTCCGGCCTGATCATGCTCAGCGCCGCTGCTGCAGAGCCCCCGCAGGTCAACCCCTGCATCCGCTGCGGCCGCTGCGTGGAGTACTGCCCCATGGGTCTGGAGCCCGTGGAGGTCAACCAGGCTTATGCAGCCCGCGACGTTCAGGAGCTGGGCAAGCTGCACGTTGATTACTGCTTCAACTGCGGCTCCTGCACCTTTGTCTGCCCGGCAAAGCGCCCCTGCACCCAGATGATGGGCCTGGCAAAGGCGTTCTACCTTGGTGAAATCAAAAAAGGAGGCAATAAGTAATGGATACGAAGCTTATTGTTTCGGCCTCCCCGCACCTGCGCAGTGAGGAAACGACCCAGAGCCTGATGGCCAACGTGATCGTTGCCCTGTGCCCCTGTGTGGTGGCCTCTGCAATCATCTTTGGCGCGCGTGCCCTGCTGGTCACCGCAGTGTCCGTTGTGGCATGTGTGGCCTTTGAGTGGCTGTACTGCAAGCTGCTGAAGAAGGCAAACCCCATCAGCGACCTGTCCGCTGTGGTCACCGGCATCATTCTGGCCATGAACGTGCCCGTGGGCATGCCCATCGGCCAGCTCATCATCGGCGACCTGGTTGCCATCATCGTGGTCAAGCAGCTGTTCGGCGGCATTGGCATGAACTTTGCAAACCCTGCACTGGTCGGCCGTATCGTGCTGTTCATTAGCTTTGCCGGTTCCATGAACAATTGGGTGTTCCCCGATGCAGCGGTTGACCAGCTGTCCAGCGCTACCCCGCTGGCTGTGGCTGACACCAGCAAGCTGAGCCTGCTGGATCTGTTCATGGGCGTGCACGGCGGTGTTCTGGGCGAGACCTGCGCTCTGGCCATCCTGCTGGGCCTGATTTATATGGTGGCCACCAAGACCATCAGCATCGCCATCCCCGCTTCTTACATCGGCAGCATGTTTATCTTCTACCTGATCTCCACCGGCAGCCTGCACGGCGCACTGGTCGGCATCCTGTCCGGCGGCCTGATGTTCGGTGCTGTGTTTATGGCAACGGACTACGTTACCAGCCCCTTTACCCTGAAGGGCAAGCTGATCTACGGCCTGTGCCTGGGCATCGTCACCTTCGCCATCCGTCAGTGGGGCAGCTACGCCGAGGGCGTTTCCTTCGCGCTGCTGTTTATGAACCTGTGGGTCCCATTTATCAACGATTGGACCCGTCAGACTCCTTACGGCTATGTTAAGCCTGCAAAGAAAGCAAAGGAGGGTGCTGGCAAATGAATAAGAATTCTTCCTGGGAGACCAGTGTAAAGCCTGTTGTTGTGCTGAGCGTGATCGCACTGATCGTCAGCCTGCTGCTGGCCATGGTCAACTCCTTTACGGCTCCCATCATTGAGGAAAACCAGAAGGCCGCAACGCTGGCTGCCTATGTGGACGTGATGCCCACCGTTTCCAGCGCCTCCGATCTGGACGAAGTGACCGACTACACCACCGAGAACATCACCGGTGCTGTAAAGGCCACCGACGGCTCCCTGGCCATCAAGGCTGAGGAAAAGGGCTTTGACGGCGGCATCCTGTCCGTCATCATCGGCTTCGACACCAACGGCACTGTCACCGGCATCTGGGTGGACGCTTCTACCCAGACCAAGGGCATCGGCAGCAACGTTGCCACCGACAGCTTCCTTGCTCAGTTCGATGGCATGGATGGCACCCAGAACATCACCCTGGGCCAGGGCTACGACGCATACAGCGGCGCAACCATTTCCTCTAAGGCTCTGTTTGCCGCCATCAACGATTGCATCAACTGCTACAACGAGTTGGCATAAAGGAGGTTGGTAAGAAATGGCAAGCGAAAACAAGTCCAAGGTAAGCATCCTTACCAACGGCATCATCAAAGAAAACCCCGTTCTGCGTCTGGTTCTGGGCACCTGCTCCTGCCTGGCTGTTACCACGGCAGTTTCCAGCGCGCTGGGCATGGGCGCAGCCTTCACCTTCGTGCTGGTGTGCTCCAACATCCTGATCTCGCTGCTGCGCAACGTGATCCCCGCTAAAGTCCACCTGCCCTGCTACATCGTCATCATTGCAGGCTTCGTGACCATCGTTCAGATGGTGATGCACGCCTACATGGACAGCCTGTACACCGCACTGGGCGTGTTCCTGCCCCTGATCGTTGTCAACTGCATCATTCTGGGCCGGGCCGAGGCCTTTGCCGCCAAAAACGGCGTGGCCGCCTCGGTGGCCGACGGCCTGGGCATCGGCATCGGCTACACCTTGTCCCTGACGTTTCTGGGCTCGTTGCGGGAAATCTGGGGCAACGGGACATGGTTCGGCCATGCCGTCATGTGGGACGGCTTCGAACCTTTTCGGATCATGGTCAAAGCGCCGGGCGCGTTCATCTGCCTGGGCCTGATCCTGGCGGCCATGAATCTGATCAACTTCTGGCAGGCCCGGCGCAAGGGCCGCGAACCCCAGCCCCTGACAGAGGGCTGCGGTGCATGCCAGGCCTGCAATATGAGCCGCGAGGCTTAGACCCCGGCCCCCACGGACGTGTGAAAGGAGCGGCGCATGGAAATTTTCGCGATCTTTATCTCCGCCATCTTCGTCAACAACATTGTGCTGGCGCAGTATCTGGGCAACTGTCCCTATCTGGGCTGCTCCAAGGAAAAAGGCGTGGCCCTGGGCATGGGCGGGGCCGTGATTTTCGTTATCATCGTGGCCACCTGCTGCACCTGGCTCATGCAGCGCTATGTGCTGGCCCCTTATAATCTCGGCTATCTGCAGACCATTGTCTTCATCGTGGTCATCGCCGCTCTGGTGCAGTTCGTGGAGATGTTCCTGAAAAAGGCCGTGCCGCCGCTCTACGCGGCTCTGGGCATTTTTCTGCCGCTGATCACCACCAACTGCGCGGTCATGGGCGTGGCCATCCTGGTGCAGCGCGAGGGCTTCGGCCTGCTGGAATCCATGATCTGGGGCGCGGCCTACAGCGTGGGCTTTACCCTGGCCCTGCTGCTCATGGCCGGCATCCGCGAGCGGCTGGACACCTGCCGCCTGCCCAAGTCCATGGCGGGCACGCCCATCGCCCTGGTCATGGCCGGGCTGATGTCGCTGGCGTTCATGGGCTTCAAGGGCATGGGCCATTGAGAAGAGGCGTCTTTTGGTCCCCGGCGGCGTCAGGCGTCGCGCCGCGGCTGTTGATATGGTTGAGTGGCGTGTTGACTGGTTCGAGAATGTA
>OHAY01002991.1_pt1 | contig 12333 bp, 10 predicted proteins | sample 1577191 | NCBI WGS metagenome assembly OHAY01 (sample SAMEA3541504, study PRJEB24748) | human gut metagenome | biome: human gut; feature: human-associated habitat; material: faeces | place: China | collected 2012 | reverse complement strand
ACATAGCGCGTTCACTCGCTGTTCTCTCGGAACAGAAAGAGGAACGCGCTTTTTTTGTTTTCGGGCTGAACTTCCCGAATCCACCAAAGGAGGGTTTACCGATGAAAAAAGTTCTGACCGTGACGTTTGACAGCTGCAAGCCCCTGCACACAGCTCCAAGCTCCGCACCCTTCTGCGGTGAGATCGTCTGTGCCGACATCGGCATCCGGGACGAATGGCACCCGGCAGGTCTTGCACAGCTTTAAACGCGGAATTTTGCCCTTACAAAAAAGCACTTTCCCTTATATTTGCATTGCAAATAAGGGAAAGTGCTTTTGTCTTGCTCACTATGAGGTTACTATCGCAAAGGATACGGTCAACTCCCAATAGCGAAAAGATAATACGGCAGCCTTCACTTTTTCAGCACTACGCACTCATAGGGGCGCAGCGTGTCGGCGGTGTCGGGGTAGTTACCCAGCAGTTTCTCGGCATCGGTCCAGCCTACGGGCAGGGGCTTGGCAATTTCCCGCTCCCGCAGGTTGCAGAGAACCAGCAGCTCCGTCTCGCCGTCGTACCGGCGATAGGCTAACAAATCCGCGTTGTCGGGGTACAAGAACTCGATTTTTCCCGCACTGATGACCGGCATTTTCTTGCGCAGGGCCACCAGCGTTTTGTAAAAGCTGCGGATGGAATCCGGGGCGTCCATTTGGGCAGCGGCGTTGATGGCCTTGTAGTTGTCGGCAATGCCGATCCACGGCGTACCGGTGGTAAACCCGGCGTTCTCGCTCGCGTCCCACTGCATCGGGGTGCGGCTGTCGTCGCGGCTGCGCTGGGCGATAATGTCCAGCGTCTCGGCCTCGGTCTTGTCCTGCTCTCGCAGGATCCTGTAGTAGTTGAGGCTCTCGACGTCGCGGTATTGCTCGATTTTCGTGAAGTGCGGGTTCGTCATGCCCAGCTCCTCACCCTGATAAATGTACGGTGTGCCGCGCATAAAGTGGATGGCCACCGCCAGCATCTCGGCGCTTTCCTTCCAGTAGGTCGTGTCGCTGCCAAAGCGGCTGACCGCACGGGGCTGGTCGTGGTTGCACCAGAACAGCGCATTCCAGCCGCCGTGGGCCTGCATCCCCTCCTGCCAGGTCTGGAACAGTTTCTTCATGGCGAGGTAATCAGGCTCCCTCAATTCCCACTTTTGCCCGTCCTTGTAGTCGACCTTCAGGTGGTGGAAATTGAAGCACATCGTCAGCTCGTGGTTGCCCTCAGCGGTGTAGCCGATGCAGTTTTCCAGCGTGGTGGAGGACATCTCCCCCACCGTGATCATGCCGTCGATGCCGCCCGCGGCGACCAGCTCCTTCAGGTACTTGTGGACGTTGCGGCCATCAGTGTAGAAGCGGCGGCCGTCGCCCTCAAAATCGTCCTCGTAGACCTCCGGCTTGGAAATGACGTTGATGACGTCGAAACGGAAACCCTTGACGCCTTTCGCCTTCCAGAATCGCAGGATGTCGGCCATTTCCTCCCGCACGGCGGGGTTCTCCCAGTTCAGGTCGGCTTGCATCACATCGTACAGGTGCAGATACCACTTGCCGAGCCATGGTACATATTCCCACGCAGGGCCGCCGAATTTCGACACCCAGTTCGTCGGGCAGCAGTCGGGCGTGCCGTCCTTGAAGATGTAATAGTTCTGGTACTTTTTGTCGCCTGCCAGTGCTTTTTTGAACCACTCATGCTCGGTGGAGGTGTGGTTGAACACCATGTCCAGCATCAGGCCGATGCCGCGCCTGTCCGCCTCGCGGATAAGCTCCTCCAGATCCTCCATCGTGCCGTAGCGCGGGTCAACGGCACGGTAGTCGGCCACATCATAGCCGTTGTCGCGCTGGGGCGAGGGGAAGAACGGCGTCAGCCAGAGATAGTCAACGCCCAGGTCGGCGAGGTAGTCCAGTTTCGCGGTGACGCCCTTCAAATCGCCGAAGCCGTCACCGTTCGAGTCCATGAAGGATTTCGGGTAAATTTGGTAGACAACTTTATCTTTAAAATCATTCATGGTACACACCTCACAAAATCAGGCAACGCCTTTTTTCTTGCCGACGATGACGGTCAGCACAAAGGGGACGACGATGGCAATGGCCATGCACAGCGCAAAGCTGAGCATATAGGCGGGCTGGATTGACAAAATACCAGGGATGCCGCCGACACCGATGGCGTTGGCCGTGGTGGAAGTTGCCACACAGACGACCGCTGCGATGGCAGATCCAATCATGCCGCAGATAAACGGGAAGTGGAATTTCAGGTTGACGCCGAACATAGCGGGCTCGGTAACGCCGAGGTAGCAGGAGATACAGGAGGGAACGTTGACTTCCTGTGCGGCAGCATTCTTGCGCTGCAGGTAGATCATGCCCAGCACGGCGGAGCCCTGTGCAATGTTGGAAAGGGCGATCATGGGCCACAGCATGGTGCCGCCAAAATCGGCGATCAGCTGCATATCAATGGCATTGGACATGTGATGCAGGCCGGTGATGACCAGCGGGGCATAAACAAAACCGAAGATTGCGCCAAAGACCACGCGGAAGGAGCCGGAAATGCCGGCGTAGACGATGTCAGAAATGAAGGTGCCGATCTTCCAGCCGATGGGGCCAAGGACAGTGTGGGCGATGATGACGGACAGCACCAGCGAGCAGAAGGGCACAACGATCATCGAGATGACCGGCGGGCAGATCTTGCGGAAGAATTTTTCTAGATAGACCAGCGTGAACGCGGCCAGCATGGCGGGAATGACCTGCGCCTGATAGCCGATCATATTGATGGTGAAGAAGCCAAAATCCCATTTCGGGATGTCCGCCGCCGCAGTAGAAGCCACGGCGTAAGCGTTGAGCAGCTGCCCGGAAACCAGCGTCAGGCCGAGGACGATGCCCAAGCTTTGGGTCGTGCCCATTTTCTTTGTGACAGACCAGCAGATGCAGACCGGCAGCATATGGAAGATGGCTTCGCCAATCAGCCACAGGAAGCTGTCAACGCCGGACCAGAACTGACTGATGTTGCACAGCGTCTGGGTGCCGTTATTAAAAAAGTAGATGCTGTCAATGCAGTTGCGGAAGCCGAGAATCAAACCGCCGGTGATGATGGCGGGAATCAACGGGGCAAAAATCTCCGCAAGCACGCTCATAACCTTCTGCAATGCGTTCTGGTTCTGCTTGGCCGCGCTCTTGACGGCCTCCTTCGAGACACCGTCGATGCCGGAGACCGCAATAAAGTCATTGTAGAAATCGCTGACCGTATTGCCGATGATGACCTGGAACTGGCCCGCCTGGGTGAAAGTGCCCTTGGCGGATTTCAGTGCCTCGATCTTGGCAACGTCCGCCTTGGCAGGATCGTTGAGGACAAATCGCATACGCGATACGCAGTGGGATACTGCAGCAATGTTCTCCTTGCCGCCAACGTACTCAAGCAGCAGCCGCGCGTCCTGTTCGTATTTACCCATGATGTTTACCTCCTTTTGCCCGGTAGAGCGGGCATCTTAGAACTTGTTCATACGGGCATCTTCGAACTTGTTCATACAAGTTCTCCTTACAGCCACAGAATACCAGACTTGTTCATACAAGTCAATATGCTTTTGCAAAAAAGCAGTGCAGTACGCCTATTTTCGGCACTGCTCACAAGTTGCCCACTTGAAATTTAGCCGAAAAGACGGTATACTAAAGTAAATGTTTGAACAAGTTGCGAGGTACACACCATGCCAAAGGCAAAATATGAGGGCATTTATCACAGCATCAAAAAACGCATCGAGGCGCAGGATTACCCCTATCAATCGCTGCTGCCCAGCGAGAATACCTTAATAGAGGAATACGCCTGCTCCCGCAACACAGTTCGACGCGCATTGGCGGAGCTGGTAGCCGACGGCTATGTGCAGACCATGCAGGGGCGCGGCGTGCGGGTCATCTACCAGCCGGTGGGAAAAACGACGTTTACCATCGGCGGCATCGAAACGTTTCAAGAAACCGCCCGCCGCAACCACCTTCGCGCCGTGACGAAGGTCACGAAGTTTGAGACTGTCATCGCAACGGAACAGTTTGCCGCGGAAAGCGGATTTTCTGAGGGCGATGAATTGTGGGCGGTACAGCGTGTGCGTTATCTGGACGGAAAAGCACTGATTCTGGACATCAACTACTTTTTAAAGGAGTTTGTCCCCGGCCTGACACCGGAAATTGCCGCAAACTCTATCTACGATTATATTGAGAACACACTGGGTATGCAGATCATCACCAGCAAGCGCCGCATCACGGTGGAACACGCAACTGCCCGTGATGAAAAGCTGCTGGATATGGACGGCTATGATTGCGTGGCAGTGGTGGTAAACCAGACCTTCAACTCCGATGGAATGCTGTTCGAGTACACCCAGTCCCGCCACCAACCGGACTATTTCTGCTTTCAGGACATTGCCACGCGGAAAAAGTGAGCGGCAGACACCCGGCGCAGGGGGATCCACCTGGGATTTTGCGCTGGGCCGGGGCTCCGGCAAAATGGGTTTTAGGGTGTCCCTGAATCAGAATCTGTTTTATCCACAGTCATCATATATCTTCTTTTGAGCCGAGATCCTTCTAGGGATCCGTTTCAAAATGAACTGCAAGCCGCTATGGATCATCTTGAAAAAATCAAAGGTCTTTTATAATCACTTCAACAAGAAACGCTCCTGCCAGTTTTACACCGACAAGAGCGTTTCTTGTGTTATTCAAAAATATCGGCAAGGGTAAGCAGCTGTACTTCTCCGCGTTCCTGTGCCTGAAGTAGTCCGTCCGTAAATCCGCCTTTCGAGAAAATGTAGTAGTGGTAGTTTGTTCCTTTCCCAAAGACTGCTGCATATTCCCGAATCAGTTCCAGTTCGTCCAAACCGATTTTTTCATTACGGTATTTGCAGGAGCCAATGATATAGTCATTGCCCGCAACCGGCGTTCCGACAATGTCGATCTGGATCTGCTTCTTTTTTTGAGGGTCGGTTCCCCACCACTGCCCGATCTCACTCAACTCGATAGGAAGATCATTCGCATAATAGAGCAAGTAGTCTTGGCACATCTTCTCAAAAATCAGACCCATATAGTCTGGAAAATACTGCTTCACCGCATGGGGGTAGGTCTTTGCGATCCGCCCCGAATCAATGGCACTTGCATTGACCGGCACAAAACGGTACCAAAAACGAAAAAAATTGTCCGCCAGAAGATAGATCGTTTTTTTGCCCGGTTTCTCTGTGATCGGCGTTTCCTTTTTGACGATTCCAAGGTCTATCAACGTTTTGAGGTACTTCGCCACCACAGAGTTTTCTTCACCAACCTTCGTGGTGATATCATTCAGGCGAGAAGCCCCCTCTGCAATTGCCTTGATGATTGCATTATAAATTGCCGGTTCACGCAGCTCCTGCTTTAACAGGTTGGCCGGTTCCTCATAGAGGTAGCTGGAACGGTCAAACAAGTTTTCCATCAGTGCTTCATCTACGCTGTCCCGAACATCCAATTTGTTGATATAATGCGGAACGCCGCCTGTAATGCCATAAATCAGGGCGTTGTCTTCCTCGGACAGATTCGGATGGAATACCGCAGTTTCCCTATAATCCAGCGGCATGATCTTGAATTGCGCTGTTCTGCGCCCATACAGAGGGCTTTCTTTGCCCAAGACCTGACTTTCCATAAAACTCATGGACGAGCCACACAGGATCAGGTACATTTGGGAATCTGTCCATTTATGGTCGATGATGTGCTGAAGCATTGCGGAAATAGCGGGTTTAGCCTTTGCAAGATAAGGGTACTCATCAATTACAAATACGATTCGCTGCTCCTTGGAGAGAGCTGTCAGTTCGTCCAATGTTGCATCGTAGGTTGTAAATTCCGGAGATGATTCTGCATTGGGTCGTTCAAAACTCATGATTGCCTTGGACAAGGCTTCCAGATTTTCTTTTCCGGTCGTATTCAAGGCAGAGAAGAAAATGGTCGGTTTGTCCTTGCAGAATTCATTGATCAGCGCAGTTTTTCCGACACGGCGTCTGCCGTAAATGACAACGCATTCAAACTTTCCATTCTCATATCGTTTGTTTAACTTCCGAAGTTCCTCATCGCGGCAGTAAAATCGGCTCATTTTGTTCCCTCCCCAAAGTGTATTTATCAATTTTATATACTCGTAAGTTTGTTTCTTACGAGTATAATACTTCATTTCTTACATAAAGTCAAGAAATATATTTTTGACGGCTCATCGAGAAACAGGAACGATACTTCCTATTTTCCTCAAAAATTGTGAACTCTGAGTTCCTGTTCATTTCGTTCCGCATCGGTTACAATACAGCCATAGCTTCGGCAAGCGTTCAAAGCAGCCCTCAAGCTATCCCGTCCCTTGAAAATTGAACACGCATTCTTCAGTCACGTTCCTGTGATGATGAGCCACGTCCGTAACAAATGCGATGATCTCCCACTGAGGGAATGAGCGGTAGGTTGACGGTAAATGGATGACAGCTTCTCCATAGCTAAGAGCCATCACAGAATAATGATACTTCTGCCTTCGGGCAGCTCGGTGAGAACCACGGAGAGGTGAGAACCCTATGGATTCGGTACGCTGCCGGACGGCTGAAAGATTTCCCACACGAAAACTGAGTTTTCGTTTTCCGGGGATGTCGGGGACAAATACGGAAAGGTATAGAACTATAAATCACAGCATTTTTGCTGTTTGAGATAGTAGGGTGGGCTGTGCGAGCAGCCCACTGTTACATATACGGATAGAAAGGAGAAATCCAAATTGGCCACACGAGGTAAAAAAGAGAAAGAGTATCCGCCTATGCCCGCAAACTGGATGTACAAGCGCGGGGATGTCTACATGATGGATCTGAATCCTTACAGCGGTTCCGAGCAAGGCGGCATCCGACCTGCCATTGTTGTCCAGAACGATGACGGTAATTTTTATTCCAATGTTCTTCTGGTCGTTCCGCTGACAACACAGATCAAAAAGCGAAATATGCCGACGCATTTTATTCTGCACAATCGTTTTTTGAGTGCGCCATCTATGGCGATTTGCGAAAGCCCGCGCCCCGCAGATAAATCCAGAGTGTTAAGCTACCTTGGGCATCTGTCCAAATATGAAATGCGGCAAGTGTCAGTGTGTCTGCAATACAGCTTTGGGTTCATTGGGTATAAGTCATTCCGAAAATACCTTACGGCTCCTCCGCAGGAGGATGTCCTTGCTGCTACAAAAGAACTGCTCTCTCAGCAGTTTCAAAATCTTCGGGTGCTGAACAGTCAGCCCCCTGCTCTCGCCAAGCACACAAAAGGCGATCTACATAGCATTGAGCAGATATCGGAAAGGATGCTCTCCACCCCGACAGAATCTTCTGTTGAGTTCATGGTCGCAGAACTGGATGATGCACTTCAATCGCTTATGTTCCGCTGGAATATCTGTTATGAACGGTATTCCAGTTTCCGCTTATCCGATAACGAAAAGAAGAAAATCGGTTCGATTATCCAATCAGGAATTGATTTTCTGCAAAAGAAGAAGGAGGTTCCTTTATGATGAACGCAGTTGTAAAACCTTACCATGAGATGTGCCTGAACAGCAGCGAACTGATCGTGCCGCGCGACACTTATCAGCGTGCTCTTCACCCCGCTCGTGTTGCCCGCATCGCAAAAGAATTTGACGAGCGGGTTGCCAATGAGCCGAAGATCAGCTTCCGGGATGGTCACTACTATGTGATGGACGGGCAGAACACCATCGCTGCCCGGAAGTTCCTGAACGGTGGTGATGATCTGCAGATTCGCTGCAAGGTCTACTTTAACATGACCGAGCAGGAAGAAGCCCTCCTGTTTGCACAGCAGACAGGCATTTCGGAACGGCTGAGTGCAGGGCAGAAGCTCCGTGCCCTGATTTTTGCAGGGGAGCCTGCTGCCGTTGCATTCCAGCAGGCCACCGAATTGGCTGGCGTTCATCTTTCTTTTGAAGAAGGCCGGGGCAAGCAGCGGATCAGCTGCATTGCGACCGCCTATCACGAATTCATCCGGCTGGGTCCGGAACTGTATATCGAATCCCTTGATGTTTTGCTGAACGCTTGGAACGGCGAATCTGATTCCATGAGTTCCGCAAACCTGCTCGGCATCTGCCGCTTTGTAGAACTGTATCACTCCGAATATAACAAAGGCCGCTTGATTGCCAAACTGCGGCAGGTCGATGCGTTCACGATTTTTCGCCTTGCTCGAACCGCAGGCGTAAGCCTTCCCGGCAAGACGAAGTACCTTCAGCAGGTCTATACTATTTATAATGGTGGAAGCCGCCGGGCTGCATTGCCGCTCAAATTTTAACTTTAAGTATATTTAACGAGGTATTATCCAATGATTATCCATGAAGAACCTTCGCCCAACTCGGTTTCCTCCCCTGTTTCCACGGCAAAGGACAGCCGCTGCTATACCGTAGAAGACCTGATGGAAATGCTGCTCCTGAGCCGTCCCACTGTCTACCGTCTACTGAAGCAGAACGAATTCCGCTGGTTCAAGGTAAGCGGCGCTTACCGTATTTCCAAAGCCAGCTTCGATGCGTGGCTGAACGATGGCATTATCGAACCCAATTCTGCTGTTTGACATCCTCAACATTTCAAGCGAAATCTGCTATTCTCTAGCCGGGACGAGAAATCCCGGCTAAATTTTTACATAGATGGAGGTGCCCTTTATGGATGATGTACAGAATATTTCGGCTCCCTTATACGGAAAAGCCGAACCTGCCACCGCTAAAACCACCATGTCGGTTCGTGAGATGCAGCATCTTCTCGGTCTCGGCAAAACAGATAGCTATTGGCTGCTTCATAAGAATTTCTTTGAAGTCATTCTGATAAACGACAAAATGCGTATCGTTATTTCCAGTTTTGAAAAATGGTACGCCAATCAGGTCAAATATCATAAGGTCAATGGTCCTCCACCGGGCGAGGAACTTTGCAAGCGGTCATATTCTATTTTGGAAGTTGCTGAAATATTAAAGGTAGACTCTGACACTGTCTATACACTCGTCCGTCAGGGCAAGTTGAAAGCAGAAACGGTAGACTTCTGGATGCGGATTCCAAAAGAGGAATTTGAGCGTTGGTATCGGTCACAAAGCCGCCACCGCACTGCGGCTGATCGAGAGCGTGACCGGGAGATTGAAGCACAAACCATCTCCATCCCAGAAATGGCAAAACTGCTCGGTATTCCAAGAGAAAAGGTCTACTGGATTCTCGACTGTAAAAAATACCGAGACTGTTTCGTTATTGAGCGCGTGGCCGACAGGCGGCGCATTACCAAAACAAGTTTTGAAATATGGCTCAACAGCCAATCTACATATCGACTCCAAGAACCGGTCATGGAAGCGCATGAAGAACCACCGCTGGAACTGAAATGCCCTAAAAGCGAAAAGTATTACAGTTTTCAGGAGATTCAGGATTTCTATGGTGTCAGCCGCACCACACTTGTAACATGGATTCGTGAGGAAGGAATCCCCACAATTGATGTAGGGCGGGCAAAACGCGTCCGAAAAGATGTATTCGATGATGTTCTGAAATCCAAACGTAAAGTGGAAGGAGATACATAATGGCCAGCATTATCAAGCGCAACAATAATTTCTGTGTTGTCTATTCCTATAAGGATGCAGATGGCACCCCCAAGCAGAAGTGGGAAACCTTTACTGACCTTTCGGATGCCAAGAATCGCAAGAAAGAGGTCGAATACAAGGAATCGGTTGGAACTTTTGTAGTTCCACAGTGCAAGACCCTTAACGACTTGCTTCCTGAATATGTTGCCCTCTATGGAAAAAGCAAATGGGCACTTTCAACCTATCAATCAAACACTGCACTGATTTCAAACTACATAGAACCGCTTATCGGCTCAATGAAGCTGCAAGATCTCACCACCCGCGTAATTGAGGGATATTATCAGCGGCTGCTTAAATACGAAGCCGTTGACCCTATGTGTGGAAAGCGTCAGCATCAATACGTTTCTCCCGGCACGGTTCGTTCGGTTCACAAAATTTTGAGAAGTGCCTTTGAGCAGGCTGTAAAGTGGGAACTTATGGAAAAGGATCCCTGTGTTTATGCCACCTTGCCCAAATACACTGCAAAGAAGCGTGATATCTGGACTGCCGAGACCCTGTTCCATGCCTTGGAAGTGTGTAATGATCCACGGCTCCGGCTCTGCATCAACCTCTCCTTCTCTTGTTCTCTGCGCCTTGGCGAACTGCTCGGTTTGACTTGGGATTGCGTGGATATCTCTCCTGAAAGCATCGAAGCCGGGCGAGCCTCCATTTACATAAATAAGGAATTGCAGCGTGTAGACATTGCTTCGCTAAACGCCTTGGAAAACAAAAATGTCATCACTCGTTTTCCCTCGCTGAGTTCCCGCTGTACCACGGTTCAGGTTCTGAAAAGCCCCAAAACAGACAGCAGTATCCGAACCATCTTTCTCCCCAAAACAGTTGCTGAAATGCTTGTCCAATATAAAGCCGAGCAAGACATGACAAGGGATGCACTGGGCACAGAGTACGCTGACTATAATCTTGTGGTCGCCGGCCCGCTGGGAATGCCGACCGAACAATCCACCATCAACGGTGCATTGAAGCAGCTGATTGAGGAAAACGATCTCCCCAAAGTGGTTTTCCACAGCTTCCGACACTCCAGCATTACATACAAGCTCAAGCTGAACGGCGGCGATATCAAAGCCGTGCAGGGCGATTCCGGTCATGCACAGGCTTCGATGGTCACCGAGCAGTACGCACACATTCTGGATGATGATCGGCGTTTGAACGCACAGCGATTCGACGATTTCTTCTATCAGCATCATGGTGCAGAGCCTGAAGCCCTCCCTCGCGCAGAGCAATCCACTCCCAAAGCCAGTCCAGTCGATACAGATGCGGCAGCAGCTCTTGCCAAACTGCTGGCTGACCCCTCTATGGCTGCACTCATTAAAAATCTTGCAAAGAACTTATAAGCCCCTATACATACATAAACAGCGACAGCTTTCCAATTTGGAAAACTGCCGCTGTTTTACATTTTTCGCGTCTTGCACATCAACCCCCGACATGATACACTTCTATAAAAGGAGTGGTCGGCATGAAACAGGCGCATACGCTGCGGGAATACCAGTATTACGACAAAGATACCCTTTGCAGTATCATTGACGCAGATTTCACCACAAAGCAGTTCCGCTATCTGCTGAAAGAGCGTGTGCTGACCGTGCTGCTGGCACAGAAGAAAAAGTTGTTTTGATTGAACCATAGGTGTAGGGTCAACCGCACACCTCCCAGCTAATGAAAGGTGAGCGTTGTACAATAGAGCGGCCACTTTTCATTAGCTCAGCTAATTCTCAGCTAATGAAGCCCCATAACGCACCTTTTGGACTTTGTTTCCGGCTCCCTGCTAAAATTGGTAGCCGCTTTCCTGTAAATCTATGTAAACACAGAATAGGATAGCAATTCCTGACCGTATCTTTTTGTTAATAACTATCTCGTTTATATACACACACCGAGTCAAAAGCCGTTTTGCAGAACACTTTACCAGGAGAGTTGACAAACCCGCCGTTTTTGCGTATTATAATAGGAACAAGGGGGTCGTGTGCCCCTTTGGCAAAAAGCGAACAGCCTTGACGAGGAGAGTACGCCCCGCCTGCGCCTGACAGAAAGCCCGAAGGATGGAACCGGGCAGGTGAGCACGGGGTGGAAGATGGCCTCTGAGCTGTGGGGGTGAAGCGGCACGCCGCCAAGCCCCCGCCGGGTGCGCCCGTTACCGCGCGGAGGCCGGGTTCATCCCGGCACGCAAGGCCATGCCCGCAAGGGCGCGGCGAAGCAAGGTGGTACCACGGAAGTTCAGCTCCCGTCCTTGTCCGGTGCATTCCGGCAGGACGGGAGCTTTTTTGTGACACAGCCACAACAGAAAGGAAGAATCATCCCCCATGAGCGAACACAACACATTCTACATCACGACCCCCATCTACTACCCCAGCGACAAGCTGCACATCGGCCACAGCTACACCACCGTGGCCTGCGATGCGCTGGCCCGCTTCAAGCGGATGCAGGGAAAGGAAGTCATGTTCCTGACCGGCACCGATGAGCACGGCCAGAAGATCCAGGACAAGGCCGCCGATGCAGGCGTGACCCCCAAGGAGTACGTTGACCGGATCGTTGCCACCGTCAAGGATCTGTGGAAGCTGCTGGATGTCAGCTATGACCGCTTCATCCGCACCACCGATGACTACCATGTGGAGACCTGCCAGAAGATCTTCACCCAGCTGTATGAGCAGGGCGATATCTACAAGGGCGAGTACATCGGTCACTACTGCAAGCCCTGCGAGAGCTTCTGGACCGACAGCCAGCTGGTGGACGGCA
>OHAY01002988.1_pt1 | contig 12340 bp, 9 predicted proteins | sample 1577191 | NCBI WGS metagenome assembly OHAY01 (sample SAMEA3541504, study PRJEB24748) | human gut metagenome | biome: human gut; feature: human-associated habitat; material: faeces | place: China | collected 2012 | reverse complement strand
AAGGAAGGGTGTGCGCGGGAAACCCAAGAAGGGTGTCCTGCGCCATTGAAATCCTAAGTTTTCAGAACTTTTATAAAGTTCTGAAAACTTACTCAGCGGGGCGAAAAGACTTTTTCGACACGCTGTAGTTCCTTCGTGGGGGATGGCCGCCAACCCTCGGCCACCCCCTTTCGCTATCTTTTCCGGTGAAGGATGAGCCCTCTGCAGATACGGCTCATCCAAGAAGGAAGGGGGCGTTCCCCCGCCGGAGCGACCGCTCCGGCGAGGGCTCGGAAGAGATGAACTTGCTTAAATTAAGTGGTAGGAGAGGCAATCGAATCAACCGTATTCGTGCCTGCTTTGATCACATAAGTAATATGGTCATCCTTTGTCCATTCGACAGTTAATCTCCCGCCAATCTCGCCAAACGTACCAGCATCTGCACTACCTGCTTTACAGACATAGTCGTTACGCGATGTGTCCGTGGAAGGCAGTACCGTACCGTCTTTTTGGAGATAGTAAGTAGCTTCAGCACTATGATTCTCGGTCATAGCAGTAATCTGGGCACTGGCATAACCGGAGCGAATGTTGGCAAGGTCCGTTGCGGCGTTGGCCTTCTTGAGAGTGCCGGAGAAGGTGGGAATCGCAATGGCAACCAGGACAGCAATGATGGCAACAACGATCAGCATTTCCATCAGGGTGAAGCCCTTTTTATTGGTGAACTTCTTGAGCATAGTGAAGTTCCTCCTTCTTTTTAAAGTTCTATTTATATCGCCCGGACGGGGTGGACGCCCGGGGAGATACCAAATTCAGATACTGCCGTACATGGAGAACATGGGCAGGTACACTGCCAGCAGCAACATGACGGTGACGGCCGCCAGCACGATGATGATGACCGGCTCCAGAACTGCCAGCAGCCGCTCCGTCATGGTGGCGGCCTCGTGGTCGAAGTAGTCTCCGATCACGTCCAGCGTTTCCTCCAGAGAGCCGGAGCGCTCGCCCACGGCGACCATTTCCGTCAGCATTTTGGGGAAGCACTCCACGCCCTCCATGCTGTCGGCAATGCCGCGGCCCCGCTCCACGCCCTCCTTCACCTTCCGGACGCCCAGAGAGAACACATAGTTGTCCGAGATCTGGCTGACGATGCCCAGCACCGCCTGCACCGGAAGACCGGCGGAGAGCATAGTGGACATGGTGGAGGCGAACTGCCCCGACAGGTGCAGGGTGTGGAGCCGCCGCAGGGGCGCCGCCGCAGCGCGTAGCTCGCGATGGCCAGCTTGCCCCGCTCCGTCCGCTTGAAGGACAGGTAGCCGATGGTCAGCAAAGCCAGAATAAACAGGATCAGCCACCACCAGTGGGTCAGGAAGGCGCTGGTGCTCATCAGCCACCGGGTCACCGCGGGCAGGTCCGTCCCCAGCTCCGCAAAGGCGGAAGTAAAGGCGGGGACCGCCACCACCATGATGATGGCGAACACGATGATGGCCGTGACGATGACCATGACGGGATAGGTCATGGTGCTGACGATCTTGGCCCGGGTCTTGGCGGATTTGTCGTAATACTTGTAGAGACGCTTGAAGCACGCTTCCAGCGCGCCGGACTGCTCACCGGCCCGGACGGTCTCTATAAAGGTCTTGGGCAGGCCGGGGATGTTGCTCTCAAAGCTCTGGGCCATGGAGTAGCCCGCGCCGATGTCCTCGGCGACCTTGTGGAGCATCCGCGCCAGATGCTTGTTCCGGTTCTGGGCCGCGACCATTTCCACGCAGCGCATCACCGGAAGCCCCGTGCCCAAAATGATGGAAAACTGTGAGCAGATCAGAGCCAGGTCCTTTTCCTTGATCTTGGTCCGGAGCGGACGGGTGAGGACGCTGTCCTTCTTCTCCCGCACCTCCTCCAGCTTGATCACAAACGCGCAGGTATCCCTCAGCTTGGAGACTGCATCATATTCATCATAGGCGCGGATCACACCGGAAACCTTGGAGCCCTCCGGCGTCTGTCCCTTATAACGATAGGTCGTCACGCTGTTTCACCTGCTTTGTTCATTCGTCCAATGTAGAGTTGATGGTCCGGGCGGCTTCCTCCGCCGTGGTAATGCCCCGGAGGACCAGATCCCGGCAGCTGTCCCGCATGGTGCGGTAGCCGTTTTTCTTAGCGGCGGCCAGCAGCTCATCGTAGGCCGCGTCATCGTTCACCAGACGGCGCACCTCTCTGTTGACCATGAGGATCTCGAAGGCCGCCCGACGGCCGACGTAGCCGGTGTGGCGGCACTCCGGACAGCCGACACCTTTATAAAAGGTGGTCTGGCTGTCCTCCGGCATCCCCAGCAGGGCCAACTCTTCCTCGCTGGGCTGATAGGCGGTTTTGCAGTGGGGGCAGATCTTGCGCACCAGACGCTGGGAGATCACGCCCCGGAGAGCGCTGGCCACCAGCCAGGGCTCCACGCCGATGTCCCGCAGACGGTAGACGGCGGAAACGGCGTCGTTGGTATGTAAGGTGGACATGACCAGATGGCCCGTGATAGCGGAGCGCATGGCGATGCCGGCGGTCTCGCCGTCCCGGATCTCGCCCACGGAGATGATGTCCGGGTCCTGACGGAGGATGGCCCGGAGACCGTTGGCAAAGGTCATACCGGTCTTTTCGTTGATCTGGCACTGGCTGACGCCGGGGATGTGGTATTCCACGGGGTCCTCCAGCGTAACGATATTGACCTCGTCCCGAGCCAGATCCCGGATCATAGCGTACAGGGTGGTGGATTTACCGGAACCGGTGGGGCCTACCAGCAAGATCACGCCGCTGGTGTTTTTCAGGAGGGCGTTGTACAGCTCCAGATCCCGGCCCTCGATGCCAAGGCTCTCCTTGTCCAGGTTCCGGTTGGACTTATCCAGCAGACGGAGCACGATCTTCTCGCCGTAAACCGTGGGCAGAGACGAGATACGCAGATCGACCTCGTGGCCCTTGAGCTGCATGACCGCCTGACCGTCCTGGGGGATCTTGTGCTCGGCGATGTTCATGCCGCCCATGATCTTCAGGCGGGAGATCACTGTGCTTTGCAGCTCCGTGGGGACGGTGAACAGGCGCTGCAGCAGACCGTCGATCCGCATCCGCACCACCATTTCGCTCTCCTGCGGCTCCAGATGGATATCGCTGGCCCGCTCGTGGAACGCCCGCTCGATGAGGCTGTTGACAAAGCGGATGGTGGGGGCGGAATCCGCGGTCTCCCCGGTCATCTGCGCCGGGACGATGTCCGGCGCGGCGGTACCGGCCTCCCGCTTCATCTCCTCGATGACGCGGGCGGTGCCCTCGTTGCCGTACAGGCGGGCGATGGCCTGCTCGGTGGCCTGACGAGTGGCGATCATGGGGATCACCTTTTTCCGGGACGCCGCCTTGACCTGCTCCTGGGCTACGAAGTCCAGAGGGTCGCTCATAGCCAGATACAGGGTGTCCTGCACCAGCTTCACCGGCACCACGCAGAATTTCCGCGCGATATTGCGAGGCACATACCGGGCCAGCTCCACCGGGATGGAGACCGCCGTCAGATCCACGAACTCGACGCCCAGCTGGATCTGCAGCGCGTCGATGAGGTTCCGCTCCGTAATGAAGCCGTTCTGCATCAGCACGTCGCCCAGACGCTGGTGCGTCTCCTTTTGGACGGCCAGGGCTTTATCCAGTTGTTCCTGCGTGATGACGCCGGAGGCGATCAGCAGATCGCCCAGCCGCATATATGCCATATCTATCACTCCAAAATACGCGCCGCCCCGTTTTTTTTTGCGGCAACCGGCGCCTTGTCGGCGGGGCCGCCGGTCTTTCTCCCGGAAGCGGCAGGTTTTCTCAAAAATCGACGCTTTTTACGTACAGTATATATTATAGGGAAGCCCTTGAAAAGTCAAGGAAAATCAAATTTTTCGGGGTAAATTATAAGCTAAGCTGATGCTTAGTCTTCCGCCCCGTTTCATTCTGCTGAAAAAATGATTTTTTTCGGTGAAACTACTTTATTTTTCGGAATTTTTATATTATAATTGCCCCGCATAATTATTTCGACTTTAAACAGCCAAAATCCGCCGGAATAACCGCGGCCGGATTCTGGCGGGCGTCCCTCGGTGGGACAGGAACTGAGAACGATATGAAGCTAAATCGCAAAGGTTTTACATTGATGGAGATGCTGATCGTCATCGCGATCGTTGCCGTGCTGATCTCCGTCGCGGTCCCGGTGCTTTCCTCGCAGTTGGAAAGGAGCCGGGAGGCGGTGGATCTGGCCAACGTGCGCTCCGCCTATGCGCAGGTCTCCACGGAGGCCCTGCTTGGAAATACCGATGTCACCGTCACGGTCAAGCTGAAGCAGAAGCAGGCCGGGTGGCAGTCGGTAGACCCCGTGAACATCGGCGGCATCATCCATTCCAAAAATGAAAGTGAAACAGATAACTGGAAGGGCGATGCGGCGCCGGAGGGAAACTGCGTGGTCTCCTATGATGCGACCCACGGTGTGGTGCTCACATGGAGCGGAACGGCAGCGCCGGGCGAGCCCAGCAGTTTGCCTGATACCAATGTAACCGGTTTTTTTGGTGATGTGCTATATGAAACCGAATTTTGGAAGAACGGTGAGGTAAAACAGTATAATTTTGAGTTTGACTCCCGCTGTCCGGACTCAAGCTACATCCCGCAGATCAAAGAAGCACTCAAAGGAAACATGACCAACAGCCTTCTGCAGCAGGAGAACTGCACCTGGGCTTTTTTAGGGGACGGGCGTGATGGATATACGGCGGACCGCTACCTTTTCTGGACCTCTCTTGACACGAACAAGGTCGGCGCCGGAGTGAAGATCCCCGTGCTCATCCAGACCAGTGACGGGAACTACTATGTTTCCGAAACTACGACCGGGGAGCGAACAAAGGGAAATGGAACTCAGAAAAAAACATACATTGCAGTATCCGAACAGATCACAGAGAAAAAAGACTATAAAAAGTTTTTGAAAGCTGAAGCGCAATACTCTTCTTTGACTGAAGCCTACGATGCCTATGTAAAGGCTCTGGCTGATCCAAAATATGAAGGCGTCCGTGCCACACAGACTTCTGCGCCGTAAGCGGGACCACGGCTTCAGACCTTGCGTCCCAGTCAAATCAAGATATAAAAGCACTTGCGCATGGAAGCAGGTGCTTTTATGGAATCGTCAGGTTTCCCTGCCGTTCAACCGTTCGCTTGCCTTTTCCCGATTTTCCCTGCTTTTATTATATACCGTACATCGATGTACGGTACAAGAGTTTTTTTCGTTTCAAGGGAAATTTTTTCAAAATGTAGGAAATGGGCGTTTCCTGTTGGTTAAATCGCCAAAACTCTCCTTCGGCCGCTGCCGCCCGGGTCTGACCGGCATTTTCCGCCGCTATCCCCTGTTTTCCGAAAGTTCCCGCCAAAAAAAGCCCAGGAACGTTACGTTCCTGGGCTTTGTCTATGTAGGCTTTTACGCTGGTTTTAAAAGGTGATGACCTCTTTGTCCGTTTCAAACTGGGCGGGCTCGCCGTTCTTGATGCTGCGGATGGTATCCAGCATCTGATTGTTGTGTTCCTCCGCCTTGGGGTCATTGTTCCAAGTGTTCTCGTACTTGAAGATCACATGGGAGATGGAGCGGCCCTTCTTATGCTTGCGGAAGGAGACCTTCAGGTTCGTATACTGGTTGATAAAGCCCAGATTGACCTCAATGACGTTGCGCACAAAGTCACCGGCGCTCTTGTACTTATCGTTGCAGTCGAAGAAATCCCGCAGGTAGTCGATGGCCAGCACGATCTCGTCCGGGTCGGTGGAGATATCCGGGAAGGCCGGGGTGTTCTCCCCCTTGATGATGATATTCACCCAGCTGGTCAGCAGCTCAAAGAGGCGGATGGAATAGTTGGTGGGCAGTTTGATGATGCTGTCATAGGAATAGAGAGTGAACATTTCGCTCAGGCCGATGAGGTACGGCTTCAGCTCGTCGCTGAGGCGGTAGGTCAAAGTGCCGTCCTTGTACTCCACGCTGCTGAGCCAGTGGAGGATCTTGTAGTTGGGCTTGCCTTTCTTATCAGGCACTTCCTTGTCCCGAATGAAGATGACCCGCTGCATGAGGCTGATGTTGATGTCCTGCATGGAGCGGTAGACATTGGTCTTAGGCACCTCCAGAAATTCCGCCAGCTGCGAGACATTGACCTTGTAGGTCCGCAGGTCCTTGTCCCCCTTCATGATCTGGGAGACTGCCAGACGGATCAGCTTGGATTCCATCAGCGTCAGATCGGACTGCTTGCTCCGCAGCAGCTCGTTGGCCTGCACGATATTGAAGTCCTTGCTGTAACGGATAGCAATGCCGTTTTCCCCGGACAGATTGTCCTCCGGTGTCTCCTGGATCAGCGTGTAATTGTCACGTTCCTCAGCGTCTGCATTTACATCCGGGATCTGGATCTGTTTTTCTTCCATGTTCTTCTCCTCTGTGCGGCTTTCTGCAAATTCATTAATTATCATATTCTATTTACGAAAAAGAGTCAACCCAATTTTTCGAAGTTTGTGTTTTTTCCTTCCTGCCCCTTCGACCAGCCTGCTGCCTGCCCAAGCTGCCGTCCTGCCCTGCCCTTACCGCGGCAGCCCTTCTGCTATTCACGAGGTTTTGATTCTTCTAAGCCGCCTATGAGCCGTTTCTGCTTATGGGAGACTGTATCATTCACGAGGTTTTGATCTTGTTTTGGGGATTTACGAGGTTTTGATCTCTCCCATCTCCCGCCGAAGGGCATTTACGAGGCCAATGTCACTCCGGCAGCCTATTTACGAGGTTTTGATCTCGTTCATTGTGCTATTTTCGGCATGATCGTTCGGAATTTTGTTTATCGGTAAACTCTGTAAAGTATTATTGCTTTTCACTTATTTTTGTGAATTTCAACCTCTCTCATGGGGAGCAGCCCCGTTTTTCCCGCCTCTTTTCCGGCAAAAATCAACGTTTTTCGTAGAAACCGCCCAATCTGACTCTCAATATCTTGTTGCTTTTTTATGAAAGTGAATCACATTTGGTGTCCACCTCCGGCCTCTCCCAGCGTCACCCCATTTACGAGGTTTTGATCTCGTTTTGGGGATTCCGCACGTCGGAGAGAGATACAAACCTCGTGAATCAGCTCCCTGCGCCACGCCAGCAGAGAGATCAAAACCTCGTGCATAAAGCCTCCGGAACTTGTGTGCTGAAGATCAAAACCTCGTATATAGCAGCCCGTCTGAGTGTCGGAGGCGAGATCAAAACCTCGTATATACATTATATATAGTATATATATTGTCTTTCCTGAGATCAAAACCTCTTAAATCAAGTCTCCCTGGGTGAAAATGCGAGATCAAAACCTCTTAAATCATGCCAGAAACGGCAAGTGGAGAGATCAAAACCTCGTGAATAATGCAGCCTTCCATAAGCAGAATCGGCTCATAGGCGGCTTAAAAGAATCAAAACCTCGTATATACGCGGGCACCGCCCATTTTTTCGTGGTTAAAATGTTCTTAAATTAGAAGCTTTTCGAGAAATCGCCTGTGGATCTCCTAAATTTTGTTCCCGGTTTTTTCGTCATTTTTTGAGGGCAAAATTGAGACATTGGCCTCGTAAATCAGCTGATTTCGGTATGAAAAGAGAGATCAAAACCTCGTATCAAAAGATACATCCCTCGTACTTCAGAGATAAAACCCTCGTCTATATACGATACAAACCTCGCAGAAACGAGATACAAACCTCGTACCGGGAGGGGCGATACTTATTAAATAAAAATGATAAAATAGAAAAAGTTCTATAAAAGTAGGAAAAACCGACTGAGGTCCCCTACGGGGACTCAGTCGATCCTGCTTTTCGAAGAAGAAGCTTTCTGATATTTACAGGGAAATACGCTCCTCCGACTTCCAGTCAGGAAAACAACTCCATTTCCTTCGATCACAGCGGAGAAACAGACTCTCCGGAGCAAGAAGCTGGAAGAGCAGCGCTTCAATTACGCTTTCTATACGTTCGTCTACTCGGATTCCGAGCCTAAAATCTTCAGAACCAGCTATTCTGCCGACACAAACGTGCTGGAACAGGAAAATGCATGGGAGCGCTGACCGAAAAATGGGCTCACAGGCAAAAGAACACAGAGCCAAGATAACGATACTGCCTTGCTCTTTTAGAGTCTCTCGGTTGTTTTACCCTCTTTTTGGCGACATTTGAGTCATGGGTCCGCAGAAAATCTGCAAAACCCGGTTTAGAACGGTGACAGATCGGTTAAGCTGATGATAGGACCTGTTCTTTGGCTGCGGAGCATTCGGGAGCGATTTGAATTCCGCTATGCGGGAATAAGTTTACATAAAACTTGGCGCAGAAGCAAACGGACCCCTGGACCGGCAGAAAATTATGCCAAGTTCGTCTTTGTGTTCCCATGCTCTAGTCCTTGACACTCAAGGCTTTGGAGCCTTTGGAAACACAAAAGCAAACAGACATAAGATCAAAAATGAACCGGGAGGAAATGATAGATCGCCACAAGTAAACGATTACGTTAAAAAATTAGGCCAATGCCATATACTCATAAGAGGTCTTACAAGAAGAATTTCCTTGCGTACATCGGAGTCGGCGTTGCCTAAAACAGTATACCCAAATGAGACGGTCCCTGTAAATACAGGCCATTGCCCGCGGCCTCTCCCCTTCCCGCAAGGAATGACAGTCGAATGACTGGCTTGCGCTTCCACAAAAGCTGCTGATCGACAAAAAGCAAATATCATGTCGAAAAAGGAAATATCAAGGCCAAGCCAATTTTTTATTTCCGATGGTTCGGCGCTCAAAATATATGCAAGATCTCCCAAAAATCAATTCCCAATTCCCTTTTGTGTTCCTGTGCTCTCCTGAGCCCTTGAAATTACAAGACTTTAGAACCTTTTTAAAAACAAAGTCGAACTGGGACAAAATCAAAAAGGAACTGGAATAAAATGCAGGCTGCTCAATCTCGCATTTGCTGGGATCCTCCCCTCGTGCTTCCGTGAAGATTAGAGGGAGGATGAAAGGATAAAGCGGAATTGGAACCAAAAGAACCCCGGAGAGCGCCCTGTTCAGGTGCTCCCCGGGTAGTTCAGATCCATGATTCACTTCACAACAGCCCCCGCAGATCCAGATAATCCAGCAGAAAGCTGGTGCGGACGGCACCAATACTCGCATTCAACCGATGGGCCAGCTCCAGCATGGCCTCCTGAGTCCCCGGCAGCAGATACACATTCATTCGATTGGAGCTGAGATTGACGGCGTGATTTTTGGTCAGCGTGTAGATCTCAGCCATTTCATGAAGTTCATAGTCCGCTGGCAGGTCTTCCAGCGTTTCTTCCATGATCACCGTCAGCATTTTCGGGACGGAATACCGGTTTTCCGCAGCCAACTGCCGCAATCGGTCCATCAGACCGATATTTACCCGCATTTTCACGGGGACACGCTGCTCCGGGCCTTTTGGACGGGCCATTACTGTCCGTTCCGCAGGAGATCGGCCAGCTCCGCGGCCTCCTTGGCCAGCTTATCCAGACTTTCGACAATGGAACCGTCCCCATCGGCAGCGTCCATTTTCCGCAGAGAATTCAGCCGCCGCTTGCTGGAGGTGATTTTAGAGAGGTCAAACGTGACCTTATCGTACTTCCGGATCAGCGTGGCCTTTTGGGTGCGGACCGCCACATCTCCGGCGGGCTTGGCGTGAACCGGCGGAATAATGGCTTCTTCCAGCCGGGCCAGCTCCGCTTCCCGGCCGTTGGTCATGCGGGCGGCCTGAGCGGCACGGTCCGTGATCCGGGTGACATAGGTATGCTCCAGAGCCTTGTCCCCATTGGACATCTGAATGGCCTTATTGATGGCATTTACATAGAGAATCTGCTCGCTGGGTTCCAGCGGGCAGAGCGACAGGGCCTGGGCGTGAGAAATGGTGCCATTTTGGAAGAATTCCTTCACATCGTCGATCAAGGACTTGTCAAACTGGGTGTAACGCTGGACCGTGGAGTCCGTCATCTGGGTACGGGACTTGAAATATGCCTCGGCAGCCCGGCGATCTACCTGAAATTTCGCCTGCAAATTGTCCAAATACCGGGAAATGCAGGCTTGAATGGTCTTTGCGTCACCGGAAAGGCCCCGAACCATGATATTTGCCTCATCCAAAATGATGAGTTCGGACAGTTCATCCAGACCGGTGTAGGTCTGGGCCTGCACCCGATCCCATTTATGGGCCTTCTGGCCGGTGGGATCGCTTTCCTGCTCCCGCTTTTGCAGCAAACGCAGGGCTTTTACTCGGCGTTCACCGGAAAGCAGCATAAATGTGCCGTCCTCCCGCTGACTGACCACGATGTTGTGCAGCAGGCCGTTGCGCTCGATAGCGTCCGCCAGCTGCTGGATGCTCTCGTCATCATCGTTGCAGGACCAGAGGTTATGGGGGTTAAATTCAATGTTTCGCAGGAGGATCCGGGTCAATTCCGTGCCTTCGTTCTGGAAGGACATGGCGATCTCCGTTTTTGCCAGATGGTTTTTGGTAGATAATTCCTGGGAACCTTGGGGAATTTGGCTTTTCAGCTTATCAAGCTTACCCATTATTCGTCAGCCTCCTTTTTTGCTAGACGCTGTTTGATCTCATTCCAGAGCTGCATGTAGTCAACGGAGGGATTGGATTTTTTGGCGTAGCGCACCACCGGTACGGCGGCAATGGTGCTTTCTGGCACGGCGCTGCCCTTGCGGATGCCGGTTTTGAAGAGAACAGAGGCGTATTCCGGGTTTTCCTCGAACATTTGCCGCACCAGATTGACGGCAGCCGTCCGCTCCACCTGGGTCAAAACCACGCCTAAAATGTCTATTTTGACATCTTCCCGGGTTTCCAGATCCAAAATCATGGCCAAAGTGGTCTCAAAACCCTCCAAAGAGAAGTTATCGCACCGGACAGGGATCAAAACCTCGTCGGCGCAGAACAGGGCGCTCATGGTGAGATTGTCCCGGGCGGGAGGGGTGTCAATGACGATATAATCATAATCATCGTTGATATTGGCCAGACAGTGGATCAGGAAGGTGTAGTTCTTCATCTTGTACTCGTCCGCCAGCAGATCCAACTGATGAACGGCTCTGGGAGTCTGAGCGGTGCTGGGAATGATATGAACGCCCTCCACGTTGGTAGGGTGGATGTAGGGAGCCAGATCCATCCCGCCCAGATCGAAGTTCATGAACATATTCACCAGACCGTGACCCTTGTAGAAGTTCTCGGCCTTCTTGTGCTGGGTCAGCATGTAGGTGGTGTTGGCCTGCTGGTCCATATCCACCACCAGGACACGTTTTCCCTCGGCGGCCATCAGAGCCGCCAGATTGACTACTGTGGTTGTTTTGCCGGTACCGCCCTTTTCGATGGCAGTTGTCAGGATCAGAGACATAAAACCCCTCCGTTTTGCGTATTTCGGGAGATTTACCCCCGGTTTTGCTGTATTTTTTGCGTTCTCATTATAGCTTGCCTTTCATAGAACTGTCAATATAATACTGCACATTTCTCGGACTTTTCCCAAAAGAAACTCAAATGACACGGACCCTGTAAATGAACCGACAGCAGAACAAACCCACTTGACACGGACCCTATAAATAGCGGCAAGGAGTGTAGAACCTAAATGAGACGGACCCTATAAATAATAGTCAAGAGCAGAAAGCCCAAATGAGACGGTCCCTGTAAATCCGCCTGATCCCGCAGCGGAATGAGGGACAGTCTCATCATACCACCTGCCACCCGGTATTTTTTGTCGGAGACTGACAGCTGAGGACTCAAAAGGGAGGGGAGGTCTCAGAACAACGCGTTAAAAAATTAACAAGCAAAGGCAAGGCCGATCCCGCTGCTCCGCACACGCCTGTTTCCCTTCGGAAACAAATCATGGCAACCGCTGCCACTTTGTTGTATACTATACAAAAAACCAGCAGGGAAGGAGGGGAGCGCCATGCTTACCGAACAGCTGACCGCCGACGCAGCAGCGCTGCATCAGGCTATCCTGCGCCACGGCGGCGAGGTCTCCCCGTTCTTCTGCGGAAAAGAACTGGGCTGGGAGCACCGCCGCATCGCCCGGGCCATGGAGGAGCTGGTGGCCGCTGGGATCATAGACCCAGCAGCCGCCATCCTGCCAAAGCTCCTGAAACAGCGGAAAACGTACACATTCCCGGAAATTCAGGCCATTTTTGCGGACTTTCCGGCCTTTGCCCGGGCCGTACACGCCGTGGAACACGCCGCAGGCCGCCGCCTGCCCACGGCGGATCTCAGCGCCCTGACGGAGCTGTTCGACTTCCACGGCCTGTCTCCGGAGGCGCTGGAGCTGCTGACTGCCCAGTGCTGCGACGAAGCCATCCTCCGGGGCGAGGAACGCCCCACGGCCC
>OHAY01002986.1_pt1 | contig 12356 bp, 8 predicted proteins | sample 1577191 | NCBI WGS metagenome assembly OHAY01 (sample SAMEA3541504, study PRJEB24748) | human gut metagenome | biome: human gut; feature: human-associated habitat; material: faeces | place: China | collected 2012 | reverse complement strand
TATCCTTCTTCTTGATGTAACACCATTGTCACTGTCTATCGAGACTATGGGTGGAGTTGCTACAAGACTGATCGAGAGAAATACAACAATTCCTACAAAGAAGAGCCAGATCTTCTCTACAGCTGCTGATAACCAGACAGCCGTTGATATCAACGTAGTACAGGGAGAAAGACAGTTCGCAAGAGATAACAAATCCCTCGGACAGTTCAGACTGGACGGAATCGCACCAGCTCCACGTGGAATCCCACAGATCGAAGTTACATTCGATATCGATGCAAATGGTATCGTAAATGTATCTGCAAAAGACCTTGGAACTGGAAAAGAACAGCACATCACAATTACAGCAGGATCTAATATGTCTGATGAAGATATCGACAAAGCTGTAAAAGAAGCTGCTGAATTCGAAGCTCAGGACAAGAAACGTAAAGAAGGAATCGATGCTAAGAACGAAGCTGACGCTATGGTATTCCAGACAGAGAAAGCTCTGCAGGAAGTTGGCGACAAGCTTGACGGTGCAGACAAAGCAGCAGTAGAAGCTGACTGCAAAGCTCTGAAAGAATTACTTGAAAAAGCAAATACAGATACTCTTACAGATGAGCAGGTTGCAGAGATCAAAGCAGGTAAAGAAAAACTGACAGAGAGTGCTCAGAAGCTCTTCACAAAGATGTATGAGCAGGCTGGCGCAGCAGCAGGAGCTCAGGGAGCTGGTCCTCAGCCAGGAGCTAATGCAGGAGCAGGCCCGGCACCAGAAGGATTCCAGGGCGACGATGTCGTAGACGGAGATTACAAAGAAGTCTAAGAACATTAAGTGAGGAATAGGAAATGGCAGAGTCAAAAAGAGATTACTATGAGGTGCTTGGGGTCAGTAAAGATGCTGACGAAGCAACTTTGAAAAAAGCATACAGACAGGTTGCCAAGAAGTATCACCCGGATATGAATCCGGGTGATGCTGAAGCTGAAAAGAAGTTCAAGGAAGCTTCTGAGGCGTATGCAGTCTTGAGTGATCCGGAAAAACGCCGTCAGTATGATCAGTTTGGTCATGCTGCTTTTGACGGAAGTGCGGGAGCAGGCGGCGGATATGGCGGATTCGACTTTAACGGTGCTGATTTTGGCGACATTTTCGGAGATATCTTCGGAGATCTGTTCGGCGGCGGACGCAGAGGCGGTCGTGCGAACCAGGGACCGATGAAAGGTATGAATATCCGTAAGAGTGTCAGAATCACATTCGAAGAGGCTGTATTCGGATGCGAGAAAGAATTGGACGTTGTATTAAAAGACCCATGTCCGAAATGTAACGGAACAGGTGCCAAACCGGGAACATCTCCGGAGACTTGTCCGAAATGTGGCGGTAAAGGTCAGGTAGTATATACACAGCAGTCATTCTTTGGAACGGTACAGAATGTACAGACCTGTCCGGATTGCCAGGGAACTGGTAAGATTATTAAGGAAAAATGTCCGGATTGCGGCGGAACAGGCTATGTAGCCAGCAAGAAGAAGATATCCGTATCAATTCCTGCAGGTATTGATAATGGCCAGAGTGTCAGAATCCGTGAAAAAGGTGAGCCGGGTGTAAACGGCGGACCAAGAGGAGATCTTCTGGTAGAGGTCGTGGTATCAAGACATCCGATCTTCCAGCGTCAGGATATGCATATCTTCTCAACGGTACCGATTACATTTGCACAGGCAGCACTTGGTGCGGATATCCGTATCAAGACGGTAGATGGAGAAGTGATCTACACGGTAAAACCGGGAACCAAGACAGATACAAAAGTACGTCTGAAAGGTAAAGGAGTTCCATCTCTTCGAAATGCACAGGTTCGCGGCGATCATTATGTGACACTTGTGGTCCAGACACCGGAACACTTAAGTGCCGAAGCAAAAGAAGCACTGCGTAAATTCGATGAACTGACAGGTAATTCTCTTGGAACAGAAAAGAGTGACAAGACGGAAGAGCATAAAGGTAAAAAGAAAAAAGGATTTATGGATAAATTAAAGGAGACCTTTGATGATTAATTTCATCAGAGGTTTCCTCTTTTTTTACAAAAAACACTGGCATTCACCGTGGTAAAGTGATATCATATTAAATAAATCAAATTTTTAACAAACCAGGAGGACTCAAATATGTATGCATTTGATGAAATTAAAAAAGCAGACAGTGAAATTGCAGACGCCATTCAGGCCGAGATGGAGAGACAGAATTCGCATCTGGAGCTGATCGCATCGGAGAACTGGGTAAGCAAAGCAGTCATGGCAGCAATGGGAAGTCCGCTTACAAATAAATACGCAGAAGGCTATCCGGGCAAACGTTACTATGGTGGATGTCAGTGTGTGGATGTAGTGGAAGATCTTGCAAGAGAAAGAGCAAAGAAGTTATTTGGCTGTGATTATGCCAATGTACAGCCACATTCCGGAGCACAGGCAAATCTGGCAGTATTCTTTGCAATGCTGGAGCCTGGAGACAAAGTCATGGGTATGAACCTGGATCATGGCGGACATCTGACACATGGTTCTCCGGTTAATATTTCCGGTAAATATTTCAACGTCGTATCATACGGAGTGAACGACGAGGGTGTGATCGATTATGATAAGGTACGTGAGATCGCAGTAAAAGAAAAACCAAAGATGATCATTGCGGGAGCAAGTGCTTATGCAAGAATCATTGATTTCAAAAAATTCCGTGAGATCGCGGATGAAGTAGGAGCATACCTGATGGTTGATATGGCCCATATCGCAGGACTTGTTGCAGCAGGACTTCATCCAAGCCCGATCCCGTACGCAGATGTCACAACAACGACGACACATAAGACACTGCGCGGACCAAGAGGCGGTCTGATCCTCTGTAATCAGGAAGCAGCAGATAAATTCAACTTTAATAAAGCTGTATTCCCTGGAATCCAGGGAGGACCACTGGAACACGTGATCGCAGGAAAAGCGGTATGCTTCAAAGAAGCCCTGGAGCCTGAATTCGCAGAATATCAGAAACAGATCATCAAAAATGCACAGGCACTCAGTAAGGGACTGATGGACCGTGGAGTGAAGATTGTATCCGGAGGAACAGATAATCATCTGATGCTGATTGATTTAAGAGGAGAAGATGTGACCGGTAAAGAACTGGAAAAACGTCTGGATGCCGCACACATCACATGTAACAAAAATACGGTACCGAACGATCCAAGATCACCGTTCGTGACAAGCGGTGTCAGACTTGGAACACCGGCGGTTACAACAAGAGGATTAAAAGAAGACGACATGGATATGATCGCAGAGTGTATCGCACTCGTACTTCAGAGTGAAGATAACATTGAAAAAGTCAAAGGAATGGTTGCAGAGCTGACTGCAAAATATCCTCTGGATATGTAAGGAACGACGAAAGAAAATAAGACAAAACAGGAAATCCGTCTGGGAAAAGGATTTAAGTTTACCCAGGCGGATTTTATTGTTGCTTGAACAAAATGTCCAACAGTGAAAAGATTGAGCAAAATATTTGAGTAGTTGATAGAAATAGGATAATAACAAGGGTGGAATTTTTAAAATGAAGGGCGTATAATAAAAATCAGTGTATACGAATCTATACCAGAATAAAAAAGGAAGAATCTTGTTTATACCATACAGATGTATGAATGCAAATATATATGGAAGGAGCCAGATTTTTGAAACTGAGAAACGTAAAAGTCGCAAAAAGATTAGGAACAAAAACGCTTGCAGGGTTGCTTGCATTTGGACTTGTCGTAGGTACGCCGTCGGTTGTTCTGGCAGATGTACAGAGCACGATGTCACAGTCAGAGGCTTTGTGGAACAGAAGTATCTGGACTTCAGTGATGAAACAAAAAAGCAGATTGAAGCGAATGGTGAGGATAAATATCAGACAGCAAAAGAAACGGTAAAACCAGAAGAAAATCAGGCATTATATTATACACTGACTTCTGTAAAAGAGGGATCGCCAAGTGGAGAAATCCGGGAATCCATGCTGGAATTTGCGTCACAGTTTATCGGTAATCCATATGTGTGGGGTGGTACAAGCCTGACGGACGGTGCAGACTGCTCTGGATTCGTACAGCAGATTTATAAACAGTATGGATACAGCCTTCCAAGAGTAGCAGAAGATCAAAGCCAGTATGGAACGAAGATTCCTGTAGAAGATGCCCAGCCGGGAGATCTGATCTTCTATGCTAAAGAAGGGTATGTATATCATGTGGTCATGTATGCAGGAGATGGCAGGACGATAGAGGCTGCAAGTACGAAACTCGGAATTATCGAAGGAAAAGTCAATACCAAAAATGCAGTATGGGCAACACGTATCCTGAAAGATGATTATTCTCTTACAGGCGGCGGAATTGAAAAGGCCAATGCAACAGAGGACATGTATGGACAGAAACTTGAAAATTTCCAGATTACATATTATTGTCCTTGCGAGATCTGCTACGATAAAGCATCTAAAGTTACGGCATCGGGAACACCTGTTGCAGAAGGAAAGACAATTGCAACTGATCCGAATGTAATTCCATATGGAACCAAGGTGATTATCGGAGGACATGTATTTACAGCGGAAGATACAGGAAGAAAAGTCCAGGGAAATCAGATCAGTATTTATGTAAATAACCATGCAGAGGTATCTGCTTTTGACACAGAGAATACAGACGTATACCTGGCAAAATAATATAATAAAGAATGATAAAAAGGTGGTTTTTCAGAACTTACATGTTGAAAAACTGCCTTTTTCAAAGAAGGAACAGAAACTATGAATCAAGAAAATTTATTGAATAAGATCAGACAGAAAGATGCAAAAGCATTTACTCACGGGGGAAAATTTCATGCAGATGATATATTTTCATCGGCTTTGTTATTATATCTGAACCCGGAAATTCAGATTACAAGGGGAAATCAGGTGCCGGAAGAGTATGACGGTATTGTATTTGACATCGGACGGGGAGCATATGACCATCATCAGAAGGACAGCCGTGTCAGGGAAAACGGGATTCCATATGCGGCATTCGGACTTTTGTGGGAAGAGTTAGGAACGGAGATTCTTGGAGAAGAACTGGCAGAAAAATTTGATGAATCCTTTGTCCAGCCTCTCGATCAGAATGATAATACCGGTGAGAAGAATGAACTGGCTTCGCTGATCGGAAGTTTTAATCCGGCATGGGATGCAAAAGGAAATCATGATGATGCATTCTTTCATGCAGTCAGTATGGCTGGAATGATACTGGAAAGCAAGTTCGAGAGATTCCGTGGAAATGAAAGGGCGGACAGGAAGATAGAAGAGATTTTGGAGGCACATGATGATGCAGTAGAAGAGGGAAAATGTGATGAAAGAATCCTGATTCTTCCGGAATTTGTTCCATGCCAGAAACGGCTGTCAGAGACGGAGATTGCATTTGTGATTTTCCCGTCAAATCGCGGAGGATATTGCATTCAGCCACAGAAAAAAGAATTTTCCATGAATTATAAATGTGCGTTCCCAGAAGCCTGGCTTGGGCTGGAGGGAGAAGCATTACAGAAAGCAACCGGACTTTCAGGAGCAGGATTCTGTCATAAAGGCGGCTTCCTGATGTCGACAGAGAATCTGGAGGATGCGGTAAAAGCGTGTGAAATCAGCCTCAAAGAGTATGTAGAAGCACCGTGTATTGTCTGTTACGGAACATGTGATGAAGAAGTGAAAGAACTTCTGCATATGCTTCCGGAAATGAAGAATGTAACGGTACATAAGATGCCGCTGTCAGAGCCGCCGGAGATGGAGACAGATGGAATCTATGGAGAAGTTTTGATGGAAAAGCAGGAATGGAAGAAGCGGATAAAAGAACAGGTAAAAGAAATTCTGAAATACAAACCGGAGGCGGTATGTGTGAATGGAAATGTCTTTTCGACTTATCCGGTAGTACATGCGCTTCGTAAAAAGCATGTGCCGGTGTTGACAATAATAGAAAATGATGAGGAGAAGCTGATTGTGAGAATTCCGTCCGGTTCTTAGAATGTCAGATATAATGAAGTAGAAGAAGTAATAGAACATAACAAAAACGCAGAGACTTTTAAAAGGATTGAAGTAATCCCTCAAAAGTCTCTGCATTTTTATGTTTATTTACATGCTTTTAAAAGTTCTTTCAGGTAGTTCCACATACGCTGTGTAGATGCGATATGTACACGTTCATTATATGTATGCACACCTGTAAGATCCGGACCGAAAGAAATGATATCAAGATCATTCTTCTTGCCGTATAAGATTCCACATTCCAGTCCGCCGTGAGTTGTCTCAACAGTAGGTTCTTTTCCGAACATTTCTTTATAAAGTTCGATTGCCTTAGGACGGATCACAGAATCGGCATTGTAGCTCCATGCCGGATATTCACCGGAAATCTCACGGGATGCGCTTGCAAGATCCGTTGCAAGATCCAGTTTGTTCTGCATATCATCTAACTTGGTAGCGACAGAGCTTCGAACCTGGAATTTAATCTTTACAGTGTCTTCAGTAGTCTCAACAATACCTGTGTTCAGGGAAGATTCTACAGCGGTAGGGAATGCACGGTCATAGCACTGTACACCGTCGATCGCTCCATAAAGGAATCCGATTACATGTGAAGTAGTATCTGCATCAAAGGCCTTTAAGGTCGTCTCGCCATCGGAAACTGCTTTCAGAGATAAAGTAGGTTCCTGTCCGGCAAATTCAGCGTAGATAATCTGTTCCAGTCCGGCAACAGCATCTATGATATCCTGAGCCTGTGCAGGATCTGCGATGATCTCAGTCGTATTGTACTGTGCGATTACGTTTGCCGCATTTCCGCCGTTTGTACTTACGATGTTAAAGTCGTAATCTTTTGCAAGTGCATACAGAACACGTCCCATGATCTTATGTGCATTTCCGAGCTGCTTCTGAATCTCGGCACCGGAATGTCCTCCCTGCAGATTGGAAAGGGAGATTGTCATCTTGGTTCCGCTTTCTTCACTCCATTCGATCGGGATAAAAGTATCATAAATGTATCCGCCGGCACATCCGACTGTCATAACGCCTTCAATCTCAGAGTCGATGTTCAGGCAGATCTTTCCTTTTAATACGGATGTATCGAGGTGATGTGCACCGCCCATACCGATCTCTTCATCAACTGTAAATACAGCCTCGATCGGTGGATGCGGGATATCTGTGCTGGCAAGAATTGCCATAGCATAAGCGACTGCGATACCGTCGTCACCGCCGAGAGTGGTGTTCTTTGCCCCGATCAGATCACCATCTACAAAAAGGTCTAACGGATCATTCTCGAAATCGTGATCGCTGTCGGTTGTCTTTGTAGCAACCATGTCCAGATGTCCCTGGATGATGACCGGATCACTGTCTTCATATCCGGCAGTACCAGGTTTTTTGATGATAACGTTGTTCATTTCATCCTGGATATATTCCAGATTGTGTGCTTTCGCAAATTCTACACAAAAATCACTGATCTTTTTTGTGTGGAAGGTACTTCTTGGTACCATACTTAATTCTTCGAAGTACTGAAATACTTCTTTTGGTTCAATATTAGACAAAATTCCCATTGTTCATTCCTCCGTTTGTCTTTAATCTCTATTTATCATTGTATCATGAATTTTAGCACTTTATCATGATAAAATGTAATGTGTGTATAATGGAATGTAATAGCTCTGATAACCACAGCTTATAAGGTTTCATTAAAACATTCAATAACTACAGGTCTACCCAAAAAAAGCAGAAAAATATATAATATTTAAGGTTGAAAATATGAGAGCAGAATGTACACGGGAGGATATGTATGAGTACAAAAGAAGCAAAACAGATGGATCAGGCATTATTTGATTTTTATGGGAAACCTTCTATCGGACAGGCACTGCCGCTTGCAATCCAGCATGTGCTTGCGATGATCGTCGGATGTGTAACACCATCGATCATTGTTGCGGGTGTGGCAGGGGTTTCGCAGGAAGATTCCGTTATTTTAATACAGGCTGCACTGGTGATGTCGGCACTGACTACATTATTGCAGTTATTTCCTTTTATAAAGACAAAAAGTTTCCGCATCGGATCGGCGCTTCCGGTGATGATGGGAATCAGTTTCGCATATGTTCCGAGTATGCAGGCAATCGCAGCAGATTTTGACATTGCAACGATTCTGGGAGCACAGATCGTTGGTGGTGTGATCGCATTGTTAGTCGGACTGAATATTAAGAGAATCCGTAAATTTTTCCCGCCGCTGATTACCGGAACGGTTGTATTTTCTATTGGACTGTCTCTGTATCCGACGGCAATCAACTATATGGCAGGCGGTGCAAGCAGTAAATCATACGGTGCATGGCAGAACTGGCTGGTAGCACTGATTACCCTTGTGATCGTTACGGTATTGAACCATTATGGAAAAGGTGTGTGGAAACTGGCATCGATTCTGATCGGAATCATTGGAGGATATATTGTGGCATTATTCTTTGGAATGATAGATTTTTCATCGGTTGCACAGGCATCATTCTTCCAACTTCCAAAGCCAATGCATTTTGGTATCAAATTCGAGCCTTCTGCATGTGTGGCAATTGGAATCCTGTTCGCAATCAATGCGGTACAGGCAATCGGAGACTTCTCTGCAACGACAACAGGTTCTATGGACCGTATGCCGACAGACGAAGAACTGACAGGTGGAATCGTGGGCTATGGTATCAGTAATATTATCTGTGCATTCTTCGGTGGACTTCCGACGGCAACATACAGCCAGAATGTAGGTATTGTATCTACAACGAAGGTAGTCAGTCGTGTGGTAATGGGAATGGCCGCCGTGATCTTACTGGCAGCAGGACTGATTCCGAAGTTTTCTTCTTTACTGACAACGATTCCTTACTGTGTACTCGGCGGTGCGACAATCTCGGTATTTGCATCGATCACAATGACAGGTATCAAACTGATCACAACGGAGCCGATGGATTTCCGCAATACAACAGTAGTAGGACTTGCGGTTGCAGTCGGAATGGGTGTGACACAGGCAAATGCGTCTCTGGCACAGTTCCCGGAATGGGTAACGACGATCTTTGGAAAATCACCGGTGGTACTTGCAACGATCGTAGCAATTGTGTTAAACTTAACACTTCCGAGAACACAAAAGAAAGCTGAGAAATAATTCATATATGATAAAAAGTTATACGAATGGTGAATGGAAAGAGCCTGGCAGTTTATGCCAGGCTGTTGGAATTTATAAAGAAGATTTTCATAAGATAGTATCGGTCGTAGGGGGCGGCGGAAAGACAACGGTGATCCGTGCAATGCTCCGGGAATGTATGGAAAATTCGGATGGAAGGATTCCATGCGCGGTCTCAACAACGACGCATATACAAAAAACAAATGCGGAATATTTTCTGGGAGAGCCATCGATGAAAATGTTCCGGAAGAAGATGTCGGATTACGAAGCTGTGTGGATGGGGCGTGAGATACGGAAAGGAAAGCTTGCATCATTTCAGAAGGAGTTTCTGGAAGAAGTAAGCCGGGAACCTGTACTTTTGCTTCTGGAAGCGGACGGGGCAAAGCATTTTCCAGTGAAAGCTCCTGCAGAACATGAGCCGGTGATCTGTGAGAAAACGGGCATAGTTCTGAATGTCTATGGGATGCGTGCGATTGGAAAAAAGATAAAGGATGTATGTTTTCGTATCGGAGAAGTGGAGAAAATTCTTGGAAAGACAGGGGAAGATATTTTGCGTCCAGAAGATATCATGACACTTGCGTTAAGTCGGAGTGCAGGACGCAAATGTGTGACGGATGAGATGGAATATCAGGTTATACTGAATCAGGCTGATACAGAGGAAGAGAAACAGACGGCAATGCAGCTTGCGGAAGATATTGGAAAGAAGCTGTCAGAGAAGTATATATCAGAGAAGAATACAAAAGATACAGAGTTTTCAGGAAAGATCAGCAAAGTCCACGTAACATCGGACCTGATTCCGCTGGAAGAAAGATGGTAGATATGTCAGAAATTTATAAAAATAAGAAAAAGGCATTGGTCCGGGGATCCGGAGACCTGGCTACCGGCGCGGGTGTAGCACTTTATCGGGCGGGCTTTCAGGTGATCATGACGGATATTGCAGTGCCGCTTACCGTAAGAAGGGAAGTGGCGATGTCCAGAGCCGTTTATGAAGGCAGGGCAAAAGTGGAAGGGATAGAAGGAATCCTTGTCCGGAATTATCAGGAAGCGTTGGCTGTACTGGAAGAAAATAAGATTGCCGTGATCGTAGATCCGAAAGCCGAGATCCGCAAGGAATTTCACCCGGATCTACTTGTGGATGCCATCCTTGCAAAGAAAAATATGGGGACCAGACGGACGGATGCACCGTATGTGATCGGTCTCGGTCCGGGATTTACTGCGGGAAAAGATGTTCATGCTGTGATAGAAACGATGCGTGGTGAGACGCTTGCGGATATCATCTATGACGGACAGCCGATTCCGAATACCGGCGTCCCTGGATATGTGGGCGGTTATGCGCTGGAGCGCCTGATCCGTGCGTCTGGCAATGGCCGAATGGAGCCAAAGGCACAGATCGGAGATATTGTAAAGAAGGGACAGCTTCTTGCCGTAACAGGAGGAAAACCTGTATATTCCCAGCTGGACGGTGTGATCCGAGGCATGCTGCAGGAAGGTGTGCAGGTGAAAAAAGGTCTGAAGATCGGAGATGTAGATCCAAGAAAAGACAGAAAATTGTGTTACTTGATTTCGGATAAGGCGAATAAGATCGGCAGTTCTGTAGTGCGGGCGACAGAAGCACGTCTGGCGGATAAGGATTATGCAATGATCCTTCTGGCAGCAGGAAAGTCAAGCAGATATGGCAGTAATAAGCTGTTAGAAGAACTGGACGGGGGAAGAATGTTCGAACATACCCTTCGTAAGATGCGGGCATTTCCGTTATGTATACAGGTAGCGGTGACGAGATTCGAAGAGATAGAACGTGCAGCAGAAGCACAGGGTATGTTGGTAGTGGAAAACTGGGAACCGGATCTTGGAATCTCACATTCCCTGAGATTAGGACTACAGAAAGCATTGGAAGAAAATCCGGAATTAAAAGGTGCAATGTTCATTGTATGTGACCAGCCAGGATTGACAGCCGCAACATTTGCCCGTATGCTTGATATAGGTAAGAAATATCCTGGAAAGATCGTATGTGCCGGGCGAAAGGGCAAAATGGGAAATCCTGTATTGTGGGATCGATGCTTTTTTGATGAACTTAGCAGGCTTTCCGGCGACAAAGGCGGGAAACAGATCATCGGAGCACATATGAATGATGTGCTGCTCTGCGAAACAGAAGAAACAGAACTTCGGGATGTAGATATACCGGAACAACTGACAAAATGGGAGAGAGATTATGGAGAATCAGGAAAATCAGGAGAAGAAACATAAACGGAGAGTCCGGTATTCCGGAACACATCCGAGAAATTATAAAGAAAAATACAAAGAGCTGAATCCGGAAAAGTATGCAGATACCATTTCCAAAGTCATCAAGAAAGGCGGAACACCGGCGGGGATGCATATTTCTATCTGTGTGAATGAGATTCTGGACTTTTTTGATATTCAGCCGGGACAGCAGGGATTGGATGCAACATTGGGATACGGCGGTCATACGTCGAAGATGCTGGAAAAACTGCAGGGAGAAGGGCATATCTATGGTCTGGATGTAGACCCGATCGAATCGGCGAAGACAAAGAAACGACTGGAAGAAAAGGGATTCGGGCCGGATATCCTTACGGTAAAGCTTGAGAATTTCGCAAATATCGATAAAGTGGCAGAAGAGGCCGGAAAGTTTGATTTCGTACTGGCAGATCTGGGTGTGTCATCTATGCAGATTGACAATCCGGACCGTGGTTTTACATTCAAGGCAGAGGGACCTTTAGATCTGCGTATGAATCCGGAAAAAGGAATCAGCGCAGCAGAAAGACTGCGGGATATTTCCAAAGAAGAGCTTACCGGCATGTTGATTGAAAATTCGGATGAGCCATATGCAGAAGAAATCGCAGAAGCAATCACAGAGAAGATCCGCAAAGGCGGCAAGATCGAGACAACAACGGGACTTCATCAGGTGATCGAAGAGACACTTGCATTTATCCCGGAAAAAGAAAGAAAAGAAGCAGTATAAAAAGGCATTTCAGGAGGCCATGGCACGGGAGCTGCGGGAACACAAAAGCTCCTTCATCGTCTTTTCCATCCTGCGGATTTTGGTGCTGGTGGTGCTGGTGCGGCAGATCATGCTGGCCAACTACGAGGGCGCCTTCTTCTGCATTCTCACGCTTCTGCTGGTCTACGTGCCCAGCTGGATCCAGGTGAAGCTGCGGATCGAGCTGCCGCCGCCCCTGGAGATCACCATTTTCTGCTTCATCTTTGCGGCAGAAATTCTGG
>OHAY01002984.1_pt1 | contig 12365 bp, 9 predicted proteins | sample 1577191 | NCBI WGS metagenome assembly OHAY01 (sample SAMEA3541504, study PRJEB24748) | human gut metagenome | biome: human gut; feature: human-associated habitat; material: faeces | place: China | collected 2012 | reverse complement strand
TCTCGGCAATGGCCTCGCTCATGGCCTCGATCAGGCCCTGGAAGCGGTGGCCGATGTCCGGCAGATCCACCTGGATCTGCTTGCCGCCCTCGTACTTGAAGGCCTTCTGGCTGAACAGGTTGATGTACACGGGGGTGCCGTCGTCCAACTTGGCGGGCACCACGCAGGGGCAGACGGTGGAGCCGAACTTGATCTTCATATCCTCAAGGATCTTGAAGTAGTTGGCATTCTCCAGATCGCACTTGGAGACGAACACCATGGTAGCCTTGCCATTCTTGCGGGCCAGCTGGAACGCCTTTTCCGCACCCACAGTCACGCCGCTGCGGCCGGACACCACCACCAGTACGCTCTCGGCTGCGCGGATGCCCTCATACTCACCGGCCTCGAAGTCGAACAGGCCCGGCGCATCGATCAGGTTGTACTTGATGCCCTCGTACTCCACGGGGACGACCGATGCAGACAGGCTGGCCTTGCGCTTTGCTTCCTCGGGGTCAAAGTCCGAAACAGTAGTGCCGTCCTCGACCCGGCCCATACGCTCGGCAGCGCCCGAAAAATAGACCAGCGCCTCGGTGAGCGTGGTCTTGCCGCTGCCGGCATGACCGGCAATCAGGATATTGCGGATGTTGTTGCTTGCGTATTTCATATCGGTTTTTCCCTCATTTCCGCCGCACGGAGCAGTCTCTCCGTTTTTGTGGCATATTTTACAAAGATAATACCACACTCCAAATGATTTTCAAATAGATTGTCCGAAATTTTCTTTCACCTGTCCGCCAAACTTCCCAGGGTTCTTTTGTGCATTTTGACCGGATGCGCGCAAAATCGATTGCAGGACGTGGGTTGGCATGGTACAATAGACCCAATGAAAGATAGAGGGAGGCACTTTGCCATGAAACGCACCGATTACATCAACTGGGATGAATACTTTATGGGCATCGCCCTGCTCACCGCCATGCGCTCCAAGGACCCCAGCAGCCAGGTGGGAGCCTGCATTGTCAGCCCGGAGAACAAGATCCTCTCCCTGGGCTACAACGGAATGCCCATTGGATGCGATGACGATGCCATGCCGTGGGAGCGCGAGGGCGACCCGCTGGACACAAAGTACATGTACGTCTGCCATGCGGAGCTCAACGCCATCCTGAACAGCGCCCACAACAACCTGAAGGGTGCCCGGGTCTACGTGACCCTCTTCCCCTGCAACGAGTGCGCCAAGGCCATCATCCAGTCCGGCATCTCCGAGGTGGTGTACTACGGCGACAAGTACCACGATTCCGATTCCAGCGTGGCGGCGCGGTTCATGTTCAAAAAGGCAGGCGTGCGCCTGACCGCCTACACCCCCAGCGGGCGGAAGGAACTGCTGGAGCTGTAAGGGGAGCGAAACCTCTCCCAAAACTTTCCCTTGAAAATACAGTTTATTCGTTATATAATAGAACCATCTTATCGAATAAATATACGTTTTGCATTGCATAGAGAGGAAAGTATACAATGAGTCTGAAAAATCGCAGTTTTCTGAAGCTTCTGGACTACACCCCTGCCGAGATCGAGGAGCTGCTCGATCTGGCCGCTGACCTGAAGGCCAGGAAAAAGGCCGGCATCCGCCACAATGAGCAGCTGGCAGGCAAGAACATCGCGCTGATCTTTGAAAAGACCTCCACCCGCACCCGCTGCAGCTTTGAGGTCGCCGCTCACGATCTGGGCATGGAGGTCACCTACCTTGACCCGTCGGGCAGCCAGATCGGCAAAAAGGAATCCATTGCCGACACCGCCCGGGTGCTGGGCCGGATGTTTGACGGCATCGAGTACCGCGGCTATGGGCAGGAGATCGTGGAAGACCTGGCCCATTACGCCGGTGTTCCGGTCTGGAACGGCCTGACCAACGAGTTCCATCCCACCCAGATCCTTGCCGATTTCCTGACCATCCGGGAGCACTTCGGCAGCCTGAAGGGCATCCATTTCGTCTACTTCGGCGATGCCCGCTACAACATGGGCAACAGCCTGATGGTGGGCTGTGCCAAGATGGGCCTGCACTTCACCGCCTGCGCCCCCAAAAAGTATCAGCCGGATGCCGCCCTGATCGCACAGTGTCAGGCTATTGCTGCCGAGACCGGTGCCACCCTGACCTTTGAGGAGGACCCCGCCAAGGCTGCCCAGGGTGCCGATGTCCTTTACACCGATGTGTGGGTCTCCATGGGCGAACCCATCGAGGTCTGGGCCGAGCGCATCCACGACCTGGCCCCCTATCAGATCAATCAGGAGCTGATGAATATTGCAGGCCCAAAGGCCGTGTTTATGCACTGCCTGCCGGCCTACCACGACCACAAGACCGCTGTGGGCAAAGAGATGGGCGAGCGCTTTGGCCGCGACGCTATGGAGGTGACCGATGAGGTATTTGAGGGCCCCCAGAGCATCGTCTTTGACGAGGCCGAAAACCGGATGCACACCATCAAAGCCGTGATGGCGGCTACGCTGGGCTATCAGAAGTAACTGCGTCTCTCTCAGCACAATATGCACAGGCCCGGTCGTTCCCGAACGATCGGGCTTTTTGTTTCTGTCTCCCGTTTTGGTCTGCCGGAGGCTCCACCGCAAAGGGTCCTGGCCGCGCGGGAAAATTTCCCATTCTCCGAAAGCGTTGCAATTACAGTTGAAAATCCGTTGCAAAACCCATATACTAAAAGGGCAATGCACTGGAAAAGGAGGGAGACTATGGGCGGAGGACATCTTTCCCGGCCGGACTTCGGGATGCCGCAGCCGGACCCGGACCACCCGCTGACCGAATTCTATCTGCTGCTGCAGCACGGGCTGGACAAGGCGGGGGTTTTCCACCTGCCTGCGCTCTATGCCAGCTTCCGGGCACCGGCCCGGCGCATCTATGCCGACGAGGCCGCCGGGTGCCTTACCCTCAGCGAAACGGCGGACGAGGGTGCTGTTCTGCTCTCTGCTCCCCGGAACCTCCAGCTGCTTTACAGCAGCCTGCATGTGGAGCCGGATGGCTCCCCCGCCGCCCTGCTGCTCACCGAGGAGTGTTCCCGCGCTGTCTGCGCGGTGCAGCTGCTGCCTCCCTTTGTCTGGGAGGACCCGCTGCCGCCCCTGCCGGATGTCCCGGCCGCTCTGACCCTGCAATTGACCTTGCAGGATGTGGAGGCCATCGACACCGACCCTGCCGCCCTTGCCCGCCGCCTGTGCCAGACCACCCGGCAGAAGCACTGGCTGGCCCACCCCAAAGCAGATCTGTATCTTGCGGAGAAAATTGCCCTTTTCCAAAGGCTTTATCGTTAATGCAATAATCCGTGCGCTTCACCCGTATATGGGGTGAAACGTCCCTTTGAAACAGTTGTTTCCACCAGCCCCGCCCGGGGCCGCAAAGGAGAGAAAGAGACTTATGGGACAGTTGACCAAAGACGAAGTTTTTGCGCTGGCTGTACAGCGATACAGCGACACCGTGTTCCGCGCCGCGATGCACAATTGCAGCTGCACTGCCGACGCGGAGGACGTGGTGCAGGATGTGTTTGAAAAGCTCCTGCGCTACGAAGGCCGCTTTGAGAGTGAGGAGCACCTCAAAGCCTGGCTGCTGCGGGTCGCCATCAATCGCTGCCGGGATATCACCCGGGCCGCGCGCCAGAAGGACACCGAACTGGACGAAAACATTCCTGCCCCGGAATCCGGAAATGACGGCAGTGTGCTCGATGCGGTGCGCACTCTGCCGGAAAACTACCGCAACGCCGTGTACCTCCATTATTACGAGGGCTACACCGCCGCTGAGGTAGGCCGGATGCTGGGTGCGCCCACCAACACGGTGCTCAGCTGGCTGCGGCGGGCACGCGCCCAGTTACATACGCTGCTGAAGGAGGAGATCGAAGATGAGGTGGTATGAATACAAGATGGAAGTGGACGATCTGCACGCTTCCGATGACCTGAAGGCAAAGCTGCTTGCCCTGCAGGCCAATGCCGCCGAGACCCCCGGTGCCAAGAGCATCGCCATGCCCGCGCCTTCCCCGACCCCCAAAAAACAGAAAAAGCCCCTCCGCTTCCCCGCCCGGCGCTTTGCCCAGCTGGCCGCCTGCGTGGCAGTCTGCGGGGTCTGCCTGTACGGTGCCGTGTATGCCTATGAATGGAAAGGGGTCACCCTGCTGGGCGGCGGCTCTTCCTCCAACTACTCCGCCGCCAAGGCATCCGCCCCGCAGGCCGCTGTTTACTCCATGGAGGACACCGAAAACGCCGCCTCCGGTTCTGCAGACAACGGCAGCTCCACCTTTGGCGCAGAGGACGGCTACCGGTCAGCAGAGACTGCCGCCGGCGGTTCCCTGCTGACCTCCGGCGAAGCGGAGAGCGATGCATCCACCCGCACCGCCGACAGCGCCAAGATCATCTATACTGCCAACCTCACGCTGGAGACCCGGGATTACGATACCGCCCGCGCGGCACTGGATGCGGCCCTTTCTGACGCGGACGGCTATATGGAATCCAGCAGCGAGTACACCAACACCGACAGCACCCGGAGCGTCAGCCTGACTTTGCGGGTGCCTCAGGACAGCTACAAGAGCTTTCTGGCCGCCGCTGCCCAGTCCGGCAGCGTGACCTACCAGAACCAGCAGGCGGAGGATATCACCACCCGGTATATGGACACCGAGGCCCGGCTGGCCAGCCTGACCGCCCAGCGCACCCGTCTGCAGGAACTGCAGGCCCAGGCCGACACCCTGGCCGACCTGCTGGAGATCGAGTCCAGCCTGAGCGATGTGCAGTACCAGATCGAGAGCTGGCAGAGCCAGCTGGACTGGTACAGCAATCAGGTCTCCTGCTGCACTGTCTATATCACCCTGAACGAGGTGGAGACCCTGACCCCCACCAGTACCAGCTTCGGCGCAAAGCTGCTGGCCGCCCTGCGCAATGGCTGGACCGGCTTCGTGTCCGGTGCACAGGCCGTGGCGGTGTTCCTTGTGGGCGCATGGCCCGCCATCCTCATCGGCGCGGTCTGCGGCGTGATCTACTACCGTGTCCGCCATCCCAGAAAGAAAAAGTAAAAAACTTTTCCAAAACCCTTGACATCCACCCGCCTCTGTGGTATTATACTTGAGCAGTCAGCGAACAGCTGATGCAGACAAGTAAATATCGCGGGGTGGAGCAGTCTGGTAGCTCGTCGGGCTCATAACCCGAAGGTCGTTGGTTCAAATCCGGCCCCCGCAACCACTAAGCATCTTGAAGTGATTCAGGATGCTTTTCTTTTTGTCCTATTTCCTTTCCCTGCATCCCGCTGTACCCGGACACAAAAAAGCTCCCGACGTTCTGCGCGTCGGGAGCTTTTGCTGTTATGCGGTCTTCCGGGTCACTTCAGCACCGCACCCAGGTTTGCACTGGTGACCATGCGGGCATAGCGGCTGAGCCAGCCGGTCTTGATGTTGGGCTCGGGCGCAACGTATTTTGCCTTGCGCTCGGCCAGCACCTCGTCGCTGACCTCCAGTGTGATCTTTGCGTTGGGGATATCAATACTGATGGTATCACCCTCCTCGATCAGGCCGATGGGGCCGCCGGAAGCAGCCTCGGGGCTGACGTGGCCGATGGCCGCGCCGCGGGATGCGCCGGAGAAGCGGCCGTCGGTGATGAGGGCCACGGTCTTATCCAGCTTCATACCGGCCAGAGCGGAGGTGGGGTTGAGCATCTCGCGCATACCGGGGCCGCCCTTGGGGCCCTCGTAGCGGATGACCACCACATCGCCCGGGACGATCTGGCCTGCGTAGATGGCCGCAATGGCGGTCTCCTCGCTGTTGAACACGCGGGCCGGGCCGGAGTGCTGCTGCATCTCGGGGGCCACGGCACTGCGCTTGACCACGCAGCCGTCCGGAGCGATGTTGCCCCATAGGATCTGCAGGCCGCCGGTCTGGGAGTAGGGGTTCTCGATGGGGCGGATGGCCTTTTCGTTCAGGATGTGGGCACCTTTGATGTTCTCCCCCAGGGTCTTGCCGGTGACGGTGGGCACATCCAGATCCAGCAGGCCCTTCTTGGCCAGCTCTGCCTGCACGGCGGGGATGCCGCCTGCGGCATAGAGGTCGGGCATGTGGGTGGGGCCTGCTGGGGCCAGATGGCAGAGGTTGGGGGTCCTGGCGCTGATCTCGTTGAAGAGCTTCAGGTCAATGGGCACACCAGCCTCGTAGGCAATGGCCAGCAGATGCAGGACGGTATTGGTGGAGCAGCCCAGCGCCATATCGCAGGTCAGTGCGTTGCGGATGGAGCGCTCGTTGATGATCTGACGGGCGGTGATGCCCTTGTTGACCATGTCCATGATGGCCATACCTGCGTGCTTTGCCAGCTGCAGGCGCTTGGAGTAGACTGCCGGAATGGTGCCGTTGCCGGGCAGGGCAATGCCAATGGCCTCGCACAGGCAGTTCATGCTGTTGGCGGTGTACATGCCGGAGCAGCTGCCGCAGCTGGGGCAGCAGTTGCAGGTGCAGTCTTCCAGCTGCTCGTCGGTGATCATACCGGCCTTGTAAGCACCCACGGCCTCGAACATCTTGGAAAGGCTGACTTCCTCGCCGCCGTAGCTGCCGGCCAGCATGGGGCCGCCGGAGCAGACCACCGCGGGCACATCCATGCGGACCGCGGCCATGACCATGCCGGGCACGATCTTATCGCAGTTGGGCACCAGCACCAGACCGTCCAGCTGATGGGCCATCAGCATGGTCTCCACGCTGTCGCAGATCAGCTCGCGGGAGGCCAGAGAGTACTTCATGCCCACATGGCCCATGGCGATGCCATCGCAGACACCAATGGCGGGGATCAGGATGGGGGTGCCGCCCGCCATCTCCACACCGGCCTTGACGGCATCGGCGATCTTATCCAGATTCATGTGGCCGGGCACAATCTCGCTGTAAGCGCTGACCACGCCGATCAGCGGGCGCTCCAGCTCTTCGGGGGTGTAACCCAGTGCGTAGAATAAGCTTCGGTTGGGGGCCCGCTCGGAGCCCTTGGTCACGTTGTCACTTCTCATGGTTTGTTCCTCTTTTCCTTATAACAAAAGACCCCCTCCCAAAGGAGGGAGCCTTTCTTAGTTTTAAAAGCAGCTTTTGGCTGAACTCCTTCCGTCATCGCTTGCGCGATGCCACCTCCCTCACGGAGGGAGGCTTCACGCTGCGGTCAGACAAAAGGCTCCCTCTTTGAGGGGGCTGTCGCCGCAGGCGACTGGGGGAGTTAATTACTTCTTCAGCCAGCTCATCATGCTGCGCAGCTCAGCACCCACCTTCTCGATGGGGTGTTCGGCCTGCATCCGGCGCTCAGCCAGGAAGTGCACCTTGCGGCCGCCCTTGGGGCTCATCTCGGTCAGGAACTCGGAAGCAAAGGTGCCGTCCTGGATCTCGGTCAGCACCTTCTTCATCTCCTTGCGGGTCTCCTCGGTGATCAGGCGCTTGCCGGTGCGGTAATCGCCGTACTCAGCGGTGTTGGAGATGGAGTAGCGCATCTTGGAGAAGCCGCCCTCGTTGATCAGGTCAACGATCAGCTTCATCTCGTGGCAGGTCTCAAAGTATGCCATCTCGGGCTCGTAGCCAGCCTCAACCAGCGTATCGAAGCCTGCGTGGATCAGCTCGCAGACACCGCCGCACAGAACTGCCTGCTCGCCGAACAGGTCGGTCTCGGTCTCCTCCTTGAAGGTGGTCTGCAGGATGCCTGCACGGCCAGCGCCGATGCCGGAAGCGTAAGCCAGAGCGATGTCCTTTGCCTTGCCGGTGTAATCCTGCTCCACGCAGATCAGAGAGGGGCAGCCCTCGCCCTCGGTGTACAGGCGGCGGACGATGTGGCCGGGGCCCTTGGGAGCGATCATGATCACGTCAACGTTCTTGGGAGCGGTGATGGTCTTGAAGTGGATGTTGAAGCCGTGTGCAAAGGCCAGAGCCTTGCCCTCGGTTATGTAGGGTGCGACCTGCTTGTTGTAGATGTCGGCGCACAGCTCGTCGGGCACCAGCATCATCACGATGTCGCCGGCCTTGGCTTTGTTGCCTGTTGCAAGACTCATCTGTCGGCCTGTGAGCAGGGTGTAGTCGTGGCAGAAGGTCTGGGCCATGGATCTGAGCGCCGGCGATGCGACCACGATCTGTCCGCTGGGCTGCATCTGTCCTTCGCCACCTTGCCACTGTGTGAGCTCTGGCACAACAAAAGGTTTCAAGTTAGCAGCCCATCCAAATAATGAGCCGCTAACAAGAAATACAATCAAAACCAATTTGCGATAATTTCTCATTGTCAATATTGTTTTTTTTTAGAGTAAACTAAAAGAGCAATGAGGCCCATAGAGCCGCATAAGTTTTATAGGCCTCACAAACTATTCATATCTCTGCAGCGGTCGTGCAGACCAGTCGTCGGCGACATAGCTGTCGGGGTAGACAGACTGGTTGACCACGTTGCCGTCCCACTCGCGGATGTAGGTGCTGAAGCGGCGCTGACCCTCTTCTAACACGAAGATGCGGGCACCGGCCTTCAGGTGGTTATACTCGGTGTTGCCACCCGAATAGCGTCCATAGCCAAGCACAATGTTGTGATAGAGGGTGGTGTAATCGTTATCGTGGTCGTGGCCTACGAAGATGCCCATCACATCTTCACCCTCCATCATGGCGGTGAACATGCCCGAATTAAACTCTGGGCCGCAGCACTGCTCACGACGGGTGCCTATCATGGCCACATTCTGGTTTTCGGTGGCATATGTAAACTCGGGCAGCGCGATGTGGAAGAAGGCGAGCGCTGGCAGCGTTTTACCCTTGTTAGCATCTTTCAGTGCCTGTGCCTGCTGTCTGTACCAGCTTACCTGGTCGAAGGTGAGCCATGCGTAGGTGCCGTGGCTCTTGTCTTCTGGAAAGCCCTTGGGATAGCTGTGCGAGTCGAGGCAATAAAGCACGGCGGCATCGTTCTTGCCCTTGCGCTCTTTAATTTTCACCACATAGTCGAGCTCTTTGGCATTGCTCAGGTCTGGCAAGATATTGTTTTTTACGCCACGCGCAATGTTGTATAGCTCGCGGTTTGTGAGGCCCTGCTCGCTGTCGTGGTTGCCAAACTCGTAGACAAAGGGTATGTTATACTTGCTGATGCAGTTGAGCACATCAAGCAGGTTCTCCTTGGCGGGGGTGCCATAGATAATGTCGCCCGTAAGCACGATAAGGTCGGGGCGCTCTTGCGTGAGCACATTTTCAAGAACCTTTAACGCAGCCTTTGATGCCTTGCTACCATTATAGTGAATATCGGTAAACTGTGCAATCTTAAACTTACCGTCGGCACCAAACCTGAGGCTCTGTGCTATGGCGGCTGTGGCTGCCAGCAAGACAGCGGCAGCCAACGTGAACAGTCGTTTCATCTCTATTGTTTCCTTTTTCTTTATTTTTCCTTTTTCTTGTGTTCCTTTTTCTTGCGTTTCGAAAATTTTTCTTGTTTATCCCAGCTTCTTCAAGATCTCCTCACACAGCATAAGGCTCTTGATCATCATGCGTGGAATGTGGAACGGACCCTTGAAGAGGTTACCCTTGGCGGGCTGAGCCACGGTGCCGTCGCGATGGAGGTAGCCATACCATTCGCCCATCTCGGTGTCGGGGAAGTGGGCATAGGTCCACTCGCTGATGCGCTCATGACGATAGAGATATTTGTCGTCGCCCGTTACGAGGAACGCATAGAGAGACGCAATGATGGTCTCGGTCTGCGGCCACCAGAACTTCATGTCCTGCGAATAGTCTTGTGCGGGCAGGTTGCGGCAGTCGCGGAAGTTGATGATGCCGCCATACTGCTTGTCCCATCCCCAGTCCCATGACCAGTCGAAGATGGTGAGGGCTGTGTCGAGGATGTTCTTGTCCCATCCGCGGTTCTTCGCCACGTCCATGAGGAACCAAGAGGTCTCGATGCAGTGGCCGGGGTTGATGGTGCGTCCCATGCAGGTGTCTACAAACTCGCCGTTGGGGCCTACCGACTCGAGCAGCGCCTTAAACTCGGGGTGCATGAACTGTGTGCGCAGCTTTTCTATCGACTCGTCGATCTGACGGTTGATGTTAGGATCGTCGATGACCTCAAGCAGGCGTGAGCCCACGTTGATGAGTATCATCACGATGCTGTGGCCTTGCAGGTCAACAGCCGGCTCATATTTGGGCGTGAGGAAGCCCGGTGTCTCAAGAAAACGCTGTGTGTCCTTGAACAGCTTGAGAGCTTTCTCGGCGTATGTCTTGTCGCCTGTGGCGAGCGCATATTCAGACATGGCTATGGTGGCGAATGTCTCGCTGAACACATAACGGCGCTTGCGCAGCGGCGTGCCGTCTTCGGTCACAGAGAAGAACATGTGGCCGTCGGTGTCGAAGCAGTGGCGCTCAATGAAGTCGAGCGTGCTCTTTGCTGCATCGAGCCATTCCTGCTTGTGCTCCACGTTGTTGTAAGCATAGGCGCAGATGAAGGCGAAACGTCCCTGGAACCACACGCTCTTGGTGGTATCTATCAGCGAACCGTCACGGTTAACACATGTGTAGACGCCGCCATGCTTGCGGTCGAGACCATGTTCCATCCAGAACGGCATGATGTCGTTCAACAAGTCGTTCTTATACTTTTGTGCCCATTCCTGTAGATATTTTTTTGTATCCATAGCTGTTATTTTTTTTATATTTGTCCTATATTTTTAATTTCTCTTGTTCAACGTTTCCTTGAGCCACGTTTTAAGTAGGTGTTCAAAATTAATTTCAATGATTCTATGCTCTATTTTGGTCTGTATTTTGAATACCTACTTATCATTATTTCTTCACGGAAGACTTATATTTGTCTATTCCTTCCTTGAGGTCCTTCCAGTAGTTATATTCCACCACATGGCAGATGTCGAAGACAAAATAGCCGTCGGCGGCGTTTATGCACGCGTCGACGCTGTTCTTCACAGCCTCGTGCTGTCCGCCGTTCTCGAAGCCCGAGGGGTTGCCCACGTCAGGACCTCCGGCAAACTTGACAGCGTTGCAGAGCAGACGCTTCGAGAGCGAGGCGAAACCTTGCATGGTCCACTCACCGCCGCCATAGACGTTGGCAGCGCCGGCGTAGCAGCCAAGGAGCATGAAGTCGAGCTGGTCGGCATAGCCGTATTTCTGATAGTCGGCGTTTGCCCATGACGGATATTCGGCAGCGGGGTTATACTTGCGGCTGGCCCAGTTGACGCCCACCTCATAGTAGGTCGAATACCAAGCGCCGACATAGGTTCCTACCTTTATCTTCGTGTTGACGCCATGAACGGTGCTCACCGCCTTCTTCACAAAATCGTAGATGGTCTTGGCGCGGAAGGCGAGCCACTCTTTATAATATTTTGCCGATGCCGCCTTGCTGGCGTCCATGCCTGCCACGCCCACATCGTCGGGGAACCTGACATTGCTGTTGCCTACATACTCCTTAAACTTGCGCTGTGTCTCTGGCGAGAAGTCGGAACGCAGGTCGTCGTAGCGGCAGCGGTCGAGGAAGATGCCATCGACATCATATTTGCTGAGGTCACGAAGGAGCTTAAGCAGGTAGATCTGCACGTCATCGTTGCAGGGGTTAAGAAACTTCGTGCCGTAGAACTCGGCGTTTGACGGATCTGTAGATGTGAGATCCATCTCGTTCACCAGTCCGCGTTTCAGGCTCACCGTCGTCACCCATGCCTTTTTGTCGGCATCGCGGAACACCGCTCCCTGCTGTCCGAGACCGTAGGGGTAGAGGCATCCGCCGACAAAGGTGTTGAAGGCGGCGTTTACCTTCAGGCCGAGGGCGTGGCCCTCGTCGATGAACGCCTGCAGATAGTCCCATGTGGCTGTGCGCTCAAAATATTTATATTGTCCGTTCTCCCACACGTCGAGCTTCTTTATAGGCTCCGTCACGTTGGTCTGGTAGAGCACATCGCCCATGGACGGGCGCACGTCGACCACGATGTCGGTGAATCCCGCGTCCTTAACCTTCTGCAGATCCTTCTTGATGTTCTCCTGACTGTTGGCGTAACGCGGGAAGTTGGCTGCCGCGTCAATCCATATATAACGAGGCTTCAGCCCTGCCTCGGGATCGGTGGGTGTTGTTGGTGTTGTCGGGGTGTCAGGTTTGCCAGGTTGTTCTGGTGTGGGTGGTGTCTCTGGCAGCGTCGAACCGTTGTCGTCGCCGCCACATGAGGCAAGTGCCAACATGAGAACCGTTGAGATTGCGAAGATAAACTTTTTCATTAATATAACATTATAAATTAAGTGAAAAGTGATTTTATTTAAGCTAAAAGTGGAAATTGATTTAAGTGAAAAATGGTTTTAAGAGGAAATTAAAAAACGAAATCCCTCTCTCCCATAGAAGAGAGAGGGGTTCATTTCAAGAAGCCTTAGCCATTCACTCCCCTCTCCTCCGGGGAGGGGAAAGCCGCGAAGCGGCGAGGG
>OHAY01002975.1_pt1 | contig 12407 bp, 12 predicted proteins | sample 1577191 | NCBI WGS metagenome assembly OHAY01 (sample SAMEA3541504, study PRJEB24748) | human gut metagenome | biome: human gut; feature: human-associated habitat; material: faeces | place: China | collected 2012 | reverse complement strand
CGGCTACGAGCTGTTCCCCAAAACCGACACGAAAACCGCCGTCCGGGCCATCATGGCGGACTGACCGCCTATTGCAGAAGGAGAGGACCTTATGTCAGATTACAGCGCCTTTTTCTTAATGAAGCCGGAGGATGTGAAGCGGTACGCCGTGGAAGTGCTCCATTTTTTCCAGCCGGATGAGGAAACCGATTGCGTTGAGATCGGCGACGGCAACATCAACTATGTGTTTCAGGTGCGCTCCCGGAAGGACGGCCGCTCCGTCATCGTGAAGCAGGCGGACAAGCTGCTGCGGTCCTCCGGTCGTCCGCTGGATCTCTACCGCAACAAGATCGAGGCGGAGACCCTGATGCTGGAGGCCCGGCTGGCCCCCAAATTCATCCCGGAGGTCTATCATTACGATGAGACCATGGCCGCCCTCTCCATGGAGGACATTTCCACCTACAAAAATCTCCGCAAGGAGCTGGCGGCGGGCCGGGTCTACGGCCATCTCAGCGAAAATCTCTCCGATTTTCTGGCCCAGTCCCTGCTGCCCACCACGGATCTGGTGATGGACCGGCAGGAAAAGAAGAAGCAGGTCAAATTCTTCACCAATCCGGAGCTGTGCGACATCACGGAGGACCTGGTGCTCACGGAGCCGTATCTGGCCCAGCCCATGAACCCCCGGAACAAGAATATCGTCACCCCCGGCAACGAGGACTTCGTGCGGGAGCATCTCTATGAGGACGAGGCCCTCCACGCCGAAGTTGCCGCCCTGCGCAACGGCTTTATGAACAACGCGCAGGCGCTGATCCACGGTGATCTCCATTCCGGCTCTATTTTTGCCAACGAGCAGGGCATCAAGGTCATCGACCCGGAGTTCGCCTTCTACGGCCCCATGGGCTACGACATCGGCAACGTCATCGGCAATCTGTTTTTTGCGTGGGCCAACAAGGCCTATACCGGCGGCAGCGCCGAAACGCAGACCGCTCTGGAGCAAACCATCCGGGAGACCTGTGACAAGACGGCGGACAAGCTGGCGGCGGAATACGACAAGCTGGTGACCTTCCCGCTGTACCGCGCATCCGCCTTCCGCAAGGCCTATCTGGACGGCGTGATGGCGGATTCCTACGGCTACGCCGGTACGGAGATCATCCGCCGGGTGGTGGGCGATTCCAAGGTGATGGAGGTCACCTCCGTCACGGACCCGGCCCAGCGGCTCCCCATGGAGCGCGCCCTCATTGATTTGGGCATCTATCTCATCAAAAACCGTGCCGGCGGCCTCGCCGGGGCGGCTGTGACGGAGGAATTCCGCAAGATCTTGGCAGAGGGGAGGGAAACACATGGTCAGAATGGATGAAAATATGCCGTTTCTCCTGCAATATGAAAACGTTGCGTGGTACGAAAACGGCAAGGTCCGCATTTTAGACCGGCGGATCTACCCCACGGAGGTCCGGTTCGTGGAGTGCGCTACCTATCAGGAGGTGGTGCAGGCCATCGCGGACATGGTGACCCAGAGCGCCGGCCCCTACACCGCCGTTGGCATGGGCATGGCCTTGGCTGCGTGGCAGGTCCGGGACAAGGGCGCTGCGGAGCAGGATGCTTTCTTACAGCAGGCGGCTTATGATCTGGCCCACGCCCGCCCCACCACCGCCAACCGCTACGGCCAGATCACCTACCGCTGCGCCGAGGTGGCCAAGGAGGCGCTGGCGGCAGGGAAGGACCCCGTGGAGGCCATCGTGGAGAACACGGTGGAGTCCCTGAACCGCCGGTATTCCACCATGCAGATCGTGGGCGACCATCTGGCGGAGCTGATCCCGCAGGGGGGCACGATTCTGACCCAGTGCTTCGGGGAGACCATCATCGGCACCGTGATCCGGGCCGCCCGCCGTCAGAACAAGGACTTCAAGGTGTTCTGCGCCGAGACCCGGCCCTATCTGCAGGGGGCGCGGCTCACCTCCGGCTGCTTTGCCCAGATGGGCTTTGACACCACGGTCATCACCGACAACATGGTGGCCTACGCCATGGAGCGGGAGGGCATCGACCTGTTCACCTCCGCGGCGGACACCATTGCCCGGGACGGCCACATCGCCAACAAGATCGGCACGTTCCAGATCGCGATTCTGGCCAAGTATTTTGGTATTCCGTATTACGTCACCGGCATCCCCGATCAGGACAAGCACAGTAAGGATGACATCGTCATCGAGATGCGGGACCCCCAGCAGGTCCTCAGCTATCGGGGCATTCCCAACACCGTGCCGGAGGTCAAGGCCATCTATCCCTCCTTCGACGTGGTGCCGCCTCACCTCATTTCCGGCGTGGTCACGGATAAAGGTGTCTATGTGCCCTATCTGCTGGATCACTATTTTGATTCTGATGTAAAGAAGTTCTATTAAGACCGGAAGGAGAGACTTGCTATGCTGATGCAGGAAGAGAGAGAACTGGTCGTTGAATACGGCAAAAAGATGAGCGCCGCCCGGTTGAGCACCGGAACCAGCGGCAATATCAGTATTTACAACGCTGAAAAAGGCCTGGTGGCTTTGAGCCCCTCCGGCATGGATTATTTTTCCACCACCCCGGAGGATGTTGTGATCCTGGATCTGGACGGCAAGGTGGTGGACGGTAAGCGGAAGCCCTCCAGCGAGTGGGCTCTGCACACAACGTTCTATAAGCATAAGCCCCACGCAAGAGCCGTTGTCCACACCCACTCCGTCTACTGCACGACGCTGGCCGTGCTGGGTGAGCCCATCCGGGCGGTACACTATGTGATCGGTGACGCAGGCGCGGCGGAAGTTCCCTGTGCCCCCTATCAGCTGTTTGGCACGGAGGCGCTGGCGGAGGCGGCTATGGAGGTCTGCGGCAAGAGCGATGGTGTTCTGCTGGGCAACCACGGCCTCGTGTGCTGCGGCAAGGATATCAAGGGTGCTTACGGCCTCGCCTGCAATCTGGAATACATCGCGGAGATCCAGTGCCGCGCCATGAGCATCGGCAAGCCCAATGTGTTGACGGAGGAGCAGATGGCCGAGGTCATGGTGAAATTCCAGTCCTACGGTCAGCCCGGCGCAAAAAAAACCGGATATTGAAAGGAGCAGGGCATGCGCGCATTTGACTTTTACAGTCCCACTTACTTTGTGTTTGGAAAAGAGCGGGAAACGGAAACCGGCAGGTATGTCAAGCGCTTCGGCGGCAGCCGGGTGCTGGTGGTCTACGGCGGGCAGTCTGCCAAACGCTCCGGCCTGTTGGACCGGATCATGGCCTGCCTGAAGGAAGAAAACCTGTACGCCGTGGAGCTGGGGGGCGTAAAGCCCAATCCCCGCAGCGGCCTTGTCTATGAGGGCATTGACCTCTGCCGCCGGGAGAAGATCGACTTCATTCTGGCTGTGGGCGGCGGCAGTGTCATCGATACCGCCAAGGCCATCGCCATCGGTGTGCCTTATGACGGTGATTTCTGGGACTTTTTCTCCGGGAAGATGCCGGAGCAGGCTCTGCCTGTGGGCACCGTCCTGACCATTGCCGCCTCCGGCAGCGAAGGCTCTCCGGATTCCATCATCACCAACGAGAAAACTCTGGAGAAGAACGGCGCGGAGGCCGACTGCCTCCGTCCCTGCTTCTCCGTGCTGGACCCTGCCCTCACGGAAAGCCTGCCCGCTTATCAGACGGCCTGCGGCATCACGGACATCATGGCCCACACCTTTGAGCGCTATTTCACCAATACGCCGGACGTGGAGGTGACAGACCGGATGCTGGAGGGCGTGCTGCTGGCCATGCTCCACGAGGGCCGCCGGGTCATGGATGATCCTCACAACTACGAGGCGCGGGCAAACATCATGTGGGCCGGTATGGTGTGCCACAATGACATTATGGGCGTGGGCCGTCAGCAGGACTGGAACAGCCACCATTTGGAGCACGTGCTCTCCGCCAAGTATGACTGCGCCCACGGCGCGGGTCTGGCGGTCATCATGCCGGCGTGGATGCACTACTGCGCGGAGCACGGCGGCGAAAAGCGTCTGGCCCAGATGGCTGTCCGGGTCTTTGGCTGCCAAATGGACTTCGACGATCCCAAACGCACGGCGCTGGAGGGTATCGAGGCCTTCCGGGCATTCCTCCGGTCCATCGGGATGCCCCTGACCTTTGCCGAGATCGGCGCCGATCCGGCAGATATCCCGGAGCTGGTGGAGATGAACCACATCGGCGACGGCAAGACCGGCGGCTATATCGGTCTGGAATTTGCCGCCATGTATGCTAATTATGGCTCCATGGTCACTGTTCTGGAATACGGCAATACCTTCATCCCGCGTGAAGACCGCGATATCGCCAATGTTATCCAAACACGTTTGGAAGAGCTGGGCGTTCGATTTATCTTTAATGCACAGGTCGATGAAATAACCGACGAAAACGAATTGACTACTGTCAGCTATCTTGAGCGCAGCAGCGGTATGTCCGTTAAAATTCCAGCTGACGCTGTATTGGTAGCCACAGGACGCAAAGCAAGCACAACAAGCCTTAATCTTGAAGCCGCCGGCGTTGCCGTAAATGAACGCGGCGAAATCATCGTCAATGAATTACTGCAGACAACCGTCCCTCATATCTGGGCGCTTGGTGACGTTAAAGGCGGACTGCAGTTCACTTACATCTCCCTGGATGACTTCCGCATTATTAAAGAGCAGCTTTTCGGTCAAAACGACCGTACAACAGCTAACCGGCCGCCTGTCGCCTATTCCGTTTTTCTAGACCCTACCTTCGCACGTGTCGGCCTCAGTGAAGCAGAAGCACTGCTGTCCGGCCATAAGATCAAAGTTGCCAAAATCGCAGAAGCAGCCAGTCCCAGGGCTCGCCTGTTTGGCAGCACTTCCGGTTACCTGAAGGCTATTGTTGATGCTGAAAGCAACAAAATCCTCGGTGCGGCATTTTTCTGCAGTGAAGCCTCGGAAATCATCAATATCGTCCAACTGGCAATGAAGGCCGACCTGGATTATACCGTTCTGCGGGATAATATTTATACACATCCTTCTATGAGCGAATTTTTAAATGATTTGTTTTCAACTTTAGATTAAAGGAGTATTTTTATGAGTCAGCAATATCCCTTTCAATGTAATATCGCTCAAGCACTCAATATTATCGGCGACAAATGGTCTCTGCTCATTCTGCATGGTATTATGAGCGGACACCAGACCTATAAAGAGATTTACAACAGCCTGGAAGGCCAGATTGCCAGCAATCTGCTTTCCAGCCGCCTGAAAGCGCTTGAAGCCGACGGACTGATCAGCAGCGATTTATACCAGAAGCATCCGCCCCGCTACCGTTATACACTTACACCTGCTGGCGAGGATTTGAATATCGTTTTTAACAGCCTGGTGCTTTGGGGTGAAAAACATCTTACTACCTGCTATAAACGCCTGATCCATAAAAGCTGTAATCATACTGTAGAAACACATTACTATTGTCCCCATTGCCAGCAAACTGTTGCTGAAGATCAATTAGCAGTAGTTGCCGCCGAAGAAAAGGAGCATCAGCATGAGTAAATGGAGTATCTTCGCACTTTGCATCATTGCAGCAGTCGGGCTTTGGTTCTACAACAATGGCGCCTGTCCTTTACAGGCTATGAGCCCCAGCAGCGATACTGCTTCATCAGGAAGCTATCAGCAAATAACTGCGTCTCAGGTCAAAGAACGTCTTGATAAAGGTGATAAAATTACTGTTATTGATGTTCGCACCCCTGACGAATATGCAGCCGGGCATATTCCCGGCAGTCTTTTGATTCCTTTTGATGAAATCAAAGTAAAATCCGATCAGTTGCCGCAGAATAAAAATACTGAAATAGTGGTATACTGCCGCAGCGGCAGACGCAGTGCAATCGCTGCAGATACCCTGATTTCATTAGGCTATGCAAAAATTTATGACTTAGGAGCAATCAGCTCCTGGACCTATGGTTTGGAAAAATAAGTAAAGTAAAATAAAAGGCGGGTTCATTAAGAACCCGCCTTTTATTTTACTTTATTTAACTGAGCAGCAGTCTATCACTGTCCAGCATATCACCGCTGGCCTGCTCAAACATCTTCAAAAGATCAGGAATCGTCAAACGCGACTTTTCTTCACCTTCGACATCAATAATTACCCGTCCGTTATGCAGCATGATCAGCCTGTTGCCGCAGCGCAAAGCGTCACGCATATTATGAGTAATCATCAGCGTCGTCAAATGATCCCTGTTAACGATCCGTTCCGTCAAAGCCAGAACTTTAGCAGCTGTTTTCGGATCCAGGGCTGCCGTATGTTCATCTAACAACAGCAGCTTTGGTTTGATCAGCGTTGCCATCAGCAGCGTTAACGCCTGCCTCTGACCGCCGGAAAGCAGCCCGACTTTAGCAGTCATTCTGTTTTCCAGACCCAGATCCAGCTCCTGCAGCAATTCGCTGAACCAAGTCTGATTATCGCTGTCCAAGCCCCATTTTAATCCAGGCGTTTTACCCCGTCTGGCGGCAATAGCAAGATTTTCTTCGATCATCATCCCCGCAGCAGTACCCATCATCGGATCCTGGAAGACACGCCCAATATATTTGGCCCGTTTATGTTCCGGCGTTTTTGTAATATCATTACCGTCAATAATGATCTTTCCACTGTCGATTGGAAAAACTCCGGCAATAGAATTCATCAAAGTCGACTTACCAGCGCCATTACCGCCGATGACCGTTACAAAATCACCCGGTTTCAAATGCAGCGATAAACCCTGCAGAGCTTTTTTCTCATTGATTGTTCCTGCAAAAAATGTCTTACAGATATTTTCAACACGCAGCATTTATTTCACCGCCTTTCGCAGACCAAGCTTACTTTTAATAAGCGGCAGCGACAAAGCAAACGCTACCAGAATAGCTGTAAACAGCTTCAGATCGTTTGGCGGCATTCCCATCTGCAGTACAGCGGCAATAACCAGACGATAAACGATAGAGCCCAGCACAACGCTGATGATGCAGTTTTTAAAGCTGCGGGTACCAAACAGTACCTCACCGATAATGACTGAAGCCAGACCAATAACGATCGTACCTGTACCCATGCCGACGTCGGCAAAACCATTATTCTGTGCTACTAAAGCACCGCTCAAAGCTACCAGGGCATTACTTATCAGCAGCCCGAGAATGATCGTAAAATTAGTATCCACGCCCTGCGCCCTGATCATCTGCGGGTTAAAGCCTGTAGCACGAATAGCCGCTCCTATTTCCGTACCAAAAAACCAATAAATCAAACCTCCGATCAAAAGTGAGCTGACGATACCCACACACAATACAGCCTGAGCATTACTGAAACCACCAATATCACGCATAATGGAAAATACTGTATCTACACGCAGCAGCGACAAGTTAGCCTTACCCATTACACGCAGATTGACAGAATATAAAGCGATCATCGTCAAAATGCCGGCCAGCAGAGCCGGTATTTTGAGCTTAGTATGTAAAAGTCCGGTCGCAACGCCAGCCAGCATACCAGCCAGCATCGCCGCACCAAAAGCCAGCCACGGAGAATATCCGCCAGCTAGTAAAGGAGCTGCTACAGCAGCTCCCAGCGGAAAACTTCCTTCCACCGTCAAATCAGCAATATCCAAAACTCTGTAAGTTATATATACGCCCAGTGCCATGATCGCCCATAAAAGTCCCTGTGCTATCGTTGGCATCAATAAGTCTATCATCTATCTTCCTCCTGTGATATATCCGTAAAAACGGGTCTCTCCTCTGAAACAAGGAGAAACCCGCGCTTGTTTATTTAGAGCTTTCTGCTGCCTTAAGCAGATCTTCGGGAATCTTGATACCGATTTTTTCAGCATTTTCCTTGTTGATAATGACCTTAAAAGATTTCTGCAGCTGGATAGGCATTGTCTGGGGTTTAGTCTTGCCGCTCAGAATATCGCCGGCCATTTCACCTGTTTGTTCGCCCAACTGATAATAATCGATCGCCAGAGTAGCTACGCCTCCGGCCATGACCATCCCGCCCTCGCCGCAAACTACGGCCAGTTTAGCCGGCTCAGTTACCTGGGCCAGTGTCGGCATTGCCGAAGCCAGCACATTATCTGTCGGCACGTAAACAGCATCTACTTTGCCGACCAGACTTTGAGCAGCCTGCTGGATGTCATTGACATTAGATACAGTCGCTTCCTCTACCTGCACGCCCTTCTCTGCCGCATATTTTTTCAGCAGCTCCGCCTGCAGCTGTGAATTGACTTCACTGGAACAATAGATCGTACCAATAGTTTTAGCACCAGGCACTAACTTAAGCAGCAGTTCCAGCTGCTCTTTTATCGGATTCATATCGCTGGTCCCTGTAACATTACCTTTAGGTTCACTGTTGGAAGCAACCAGCTTTGCTGCCTCATAATCTGTAACCGCTGTTGCTACGATAGGAATATCCTTGGTAGCATTGGCCATCGTCTGGGCCGCTGGAGTAGCGATAGCGCAGATCAGGTCTACTTTATTGCTGACAAAACGCTGTGCGATATTCTGCAGATTAGACTGATCTGCCTGCGCATTCTGCCGATCATATTTTACATTTTCATTCTCTTTAAAGCCTTTAGCTGCCATTCCCGCTATAAAGCCTTTATTGGCAGCATCCAAAGCATCATGTTCAACTAGTTGGACAATACCTACATTTACTACTTTCTTACTGTTATCGGCAGCCTTTTTTTCGCCGCCGCAGCCCGCTAAAAGTCCTAAAGACAAAGTCAGGGCAATGCCTGCTGCTAAAGCACGCATTTTTTTGTTCATAATAACCATCCTTCCATTCTACAGTATCACTTTTGATCCTTGACGAACACATATAAGGATAGAATAATTCTATCATTTATTATCACAAAACACAAACAAAACAATAAAAACAGGGCTGTTTCGTAACAAACCAGCCCTGTTTTGTATTTTATTTTACGATCTCAGCCTTAGCCAAAATATCCTGCGGAATCGTAATCCCATTGCGTTTGGCAGTAGTCTCGTTCACTACGACCTTAAACTCTTTCTGCATCTGGACAGGCATTGTCTGAGGTTTGCCCTTACCGCTCAGGATCTCAGCAGCCATCACGCCGGTCTGTTCACCAAGTTTATAATAATCAATACCTAAAGTAGCCAGACCTCCAGCCCGTACCGGATCACTTTCGCCGCAAATAACAGGCAGCCGGGCTTCATCTGTTACTGCTACCAAAGTCGGCATTGACGAAGCCATCACATTGTCGGTCGGAACATAAACCGCATCGACTTTACCAACCAGACTATGCGCAGCCTGCTGGATATCATTAACTGTAGAAACCGTAGCTTCGATAACATTGATGCCTTTATCACCTGCCAGCTTTTTCAAAACATCGACCTGCAGCTGTGAATTGACTTCGCTGGAACTATACACGGTTCCAATATTTTTTGTCTGCGGCGCTATCTTCAAAAGCAGCTCCAACTGCTGGTCAATCGGATTCATATCACTGGTTCCCGTAACATTGCCTTTCGGCTCGCTATTAGAAGCAGCCAGCTTTGCTACCTCATAATCGGTAACCGCCGTCGCTACAATGGGTATATCTTTCGTAGCATTAGCCATCGTCTGAGCCGTCGGCGTAGCGATAGCACAAATCAGATCCACCTTATTGCTGACAAAACGCTGTGCGATATTCTGCAGATTAGACTGATCAGCCTGTGCGTTCTGCCGGTCATATTTTACATTTTCATTTTCTTTAAAGCCTTTAGACGCCATACCTGCCACAAAGCCTTTATTGGCGGCATCCAATGCACCATGTTCTACCAGCTGGGCAATACCAACCGTTACCATTTTTTTACTGTCGTCAGCCTTCTTTTCGCCGCCGCAGCCAGCTAAAGCTCCTACTGCCAGCAGCAGAGCTACACCTGCAGCTAAACTGCGTAAATTCTTTCTGTTCATTACTACCATCCTTCCATTCTACAAAATTCTACTTACAGCCTGGCAATTCCAAACTGAGATTATCGTTATTCTAACATCAATTATCAGAAAAATCAAACTTATAAGCTATTAGTTCTGCCGCTTTTTCTGCGCAGCAGCAGCCGGCGTTCAACCTTCCCTATCAGCAGCTCGTGAAAAGGAAGCCGCGCCAGTATTTCCATACTCCCAAGACTCAATACCAGCATCAAAACGAACAGCAGCGGATAAAAAGTCAGCATCGAAGGCGTGATCTGCAGCAAAGGCAGCAGATACTCAGTACACAGATACATAAAAAAGATATGGATAAGAAAAATACCGAACGAATAATTGCCCAAATACAGCACAAACCGCTTTTGCAGGGTATTTTTTCTATCAATATCCTCAGAATGATAAAACAGCATCGCTATCAAAATCGTATATAAAAACATATTGAGCGGAAAACAGATAAACTCCAAAATATAATAGGTCTTCCAATAGTACTTTTCCAACCAGCATACGGTAACTAAAGGAATAAAAATGATCAGCAGCCAAACCAAAAATTTCCGGCTCCTGCCGATCCACTCTAAAAATTCTTTTTTATAATAGTAGGCCGCCATTCCCAGCGAAAAATAAACAAGATAACGCAGAAACATTGTCCCCATAAGCAGGTAGCTGATCCAAACAGTCTCAAACTGAATATTATTCAACACCTTCCAAGAGATCTGCAAAACAGCTGCCGCAGCAAAATAGTATTTCAGCCAGCCTGACTCACGGCATTTAGTAAAAAACCTGATTAAAAACGGATACACCAGATAGAACCCGATCAGAGCCCTGAAAAATCCCAAATGCACCGCAGCACTTCCCGTCAGCATATCAACGACTATTTCACCCAGCGTATATGTATGACCGTCAAAAACAAAAGCAGTTACTATATAGAGGGTAGAAAACAACAAATAAGGCGACAATACCGACAGCAGCATCTTCTTAAAAAAAGCAGCGCTGTAAATGTAAGCATGCTTATTACGTCCTGTAAACAAATAACCCGCTATCGCCATAAACAGCGGCACTGCAAACAATGACAGCACTTCCAGCAGCATTGAAGAAAGCGCTACCATATTTTCACTGCCGCCGCTGCTGAAAAACCAGCTTGTGTGCATCAAAATAACACCTAAAACAACAAATCCCCGTAAAATCAAAACTGTATTGCTTTTCTGCATTTTCCTGCCAGCTTTCTTTACTGTTGTGATAATTATTCAAAAACAGTATAAACTCAAAAACAAGATTTGTTAAGTCCCACAGCATTCTCGAACACAAAATGTTCAAAAATAATACGCCTGTCCGGTACAAAAGCGCCGGACAGGCGTAAAAACATTTATATCATTTCTCCAAAATTTTACGCGCAGTGCTTTCCGTTACCAGCAGATGCGTAAATAAACCTGTTTTCAGAGCTCCTGTTATGGCATTCGGCGCAGCACCAAGTGCTAAACCGATAATTTTGGGACAATGCCGCAAAGTTCCTAACGGAATCCTGACAGCAAAATCATTTTCGCCACTGATAAATTCGCCCCGCTCATTATAATAATAGGACAAAAAGCTGCCGACTGCCCGCTGACGTTTCAAACTGTCACCAAAACGTGTCGCCGTTGCTTCATCAGGAACACTGGGAAAATCTCTGATCTCAACAAGAGCAGCATCCAGTTTCTGCCACATAGCGTCCAGTTCCAAAAAAGCTTCAGTCGTTTCAAACTGCTGCCGTTCTTCCAAACTGTCCGGAAAAGCCGGTACAGCAAGACGATAAGCATGCCTGCCACAAGCTGAGGCCAGCGTTTCTGCCAGTTCGTCCACACGGTAACCTTTATTGGGGATATGTGCCTTGCCGATCAGCGGCAGCACAGCTCCGGGCTGCCGACGGTTACATTGCTGCGTCAGCAGACTGATGCTTTCGCCCAACAGATACCCCCATCCCAATCCTAAATTACGTTCATACAAAAGCTCACCGGACAGATAATCCGCAGCCGCTTTAAGATTTTCTTCCATTGAGTCCTGTACAGGCAGAACCATACCTCCATGCAGGGCATACCTTGTTTGCAGTGCCTCTAACAAAGCAGCATCGCCTTCTGTCGAACTGCGGATCTCGATATGTACGATCCCTGCTTCGCGCGCACGCGTCAACATCTTACTCACTAACGGCCTGGAAACTCCGATTCGCTTAGCGACCTGATCCTGCGTCAGCCCCTGTTCATAATAGAGCCGGGCCACGTTGACAAGATCAGTTCGTTCTTTGCCGCTCAGCAATTTATTTCACTTCCATCAATTCCATTAAAATACCGTCCTTCATAATAAAAGCAAGGCGGGTATTTTCATCGGCAAACCAGGGCTCAACAACAACAGTATTTGCTTTTACCTGTTCATCCAGGTCGTCTACCTTATAAGCAACATGGACCATAGTCTGCAGTTCTTTCGGCAAAGGTGTATCTTTCTCAAAACGCAGGTATTCAATATTGAATTCATTAGTTTCAGGAGCTACGATATATGTCTTG
>OHAY01002971.1_pt1 | contig 12419 bp, 14 predicted proteins | sample 1577191 | NCBI WGS metagenome assembly OHAY01 (sample SAMEA3541504, study PRJEB24748) | human gut metagenome | biome: human gut; feature: human-associated habitat; material: faeces | place: China | collected 2012 | reverse complement strand
ATAGACCGATTGGCAGGGTTAAATATGCGCTAAACTAATTCCGCCAACAGGTTATTTTTTTGTATTTTCGCAAAAAAATAAGAAATGGAAGCAACTAACATAGCCATATTGAGATTTAAGGAAAGCTTGAGTTCTGTTGGGCTCAGGTGTTTTCGTGGGGCCATTATTGATTTGGCCGGCAGGGAAAATCCCTGCTTTCACAACCATGAGGCGAATGGGTTGAGATATGGATATCCTCTGGTACAGTACAAGGTAATTGATAATCATGTTTGTCTGATTGGAATAGCGGATGCTGCCATGGCAGTGATGGCTCTGGTGGGAAAGTTTCCTATAAGTCTCATGATTGGAAAGAAGGAGATGGAGTTTCATGTACAGGATTGTACGCTCACTCCTTATTTTCCCAAAATAGATGATGCCCCGAAGCTTTATCATCTGAGCAGTTATATCGGTCTTACTGATGAAAACTTCAAGAAATACCATTCCATGCTGGCTCTTACGGACAAGGTGATTTTTCTGGAGAAGGTCATCACAGGCAACATCCTTTCCTTTCTGAAGGGCATCGGCTATCATGCCGATGAGCAGATTGAATGTGCCATCACGGAGATGAAGGAGCCCAGGGAACAGAGCTACAAGCATGTGAAGTTTGATACTTTTGATCTGATGTTTGTCAGCAACATGGAACTGCCAGATGGCATTGCTCTGGGAAAAAGCGGAAGTGTGGGCTTTGGTACGCTTTCCAGAAAGGAACTTCCGGAGAAATTTAAAAACTTTAATCAGTAATATTATGGCAAAGGTACTTATATCATTCATCGGTACAGGGCCTCTGGTGAACAAGGGGGCACAGGGAGAGGAGAAGTCTGCCCGAGAATATCGCAGGGCTTCCTATCATTTGGGTGAAGAGAACCTGGGTGAATACTCTTTCATGGCGGCTGCATTGTATGAAACTCAGAATATAGACAAGGTCATCTTGATCGGTACTGCTCATTGCATGTGGGAAGAGGTATATCGCTATTTTCAGGAGAAGAGCGGCGGTGTGATCAATGAGGATGTGTATTGTGAGATAGCAGAGCATTGTGAAGCTGCCACCAGCAAGAGTGAGCTGTATATTCCGCATGTCAAGGAGATTGAGGCTGCTATTGGAAAGGATGCACATCTGGCATTGATTAGATATGGTGTGAATGAGGAGGAAATCAATGAGAACATCAACATCATCCTGCAGTTGAACAAGTTGCTCTCCACGGGTGATGAACTCATTGTGGATGTCACCCATTCTTTCCGTTCATTGCCTATTACCATCATGAACCTGCTTCTTTATCTGAAGAATGTCAGCAGCAAGAATATCAAGATCTCTCATATATATTATAGCATGATTGAGATGAACAAGGAGTATGGTTATGCTCCGATTGTGGATCTGAAGAAAATCCTCAAGCTCAATGACTGGATTGTGGGAGCCATGGCCTTCAAGCAGTATGGCAATGCCTATCAGATTGCAGGCTTGCTTCAGCAGGAGGACACGGATGTGACCAATCGTTTGAAGCATTTCTCGGATGTGATGAATCTCAACCATCTATATGCGATCTCTCAGGAGACCCAGTCTTTGAGAGCTTTGATGAAAAAGGATTTTGATTCTATGCTACCTGAAATGATCGTGAAACCGGTTGTGAAGGATTTTCTGAATAACTTCAAGGGTACAGAGCAGAATCCTGCGCTTTTCCAGTATCAGCTGGCCCAGTGGCAGTTCAGGCACATGAACTATACGGCAGCCTTGATTTCCTTGCAGGAGAGCATCCTTTCCTATGCATGTCAGACTGCAAATCACAATCCTTTTGATAAGGATGAACGACAGAGTATCAAGGATGTGATTTGCAGTGACAAGGAATTCATTCCATTTGAGCTGAGAGGAGTATATTTCGAGATTACCAAAAACCGAAATGTCGTGGCTCATGCCTTGGAGAGTAATTTCTCTTCTGGCAAGATTATTGAAAGTTTAAGAATATCGCTTGTTACGGCGGGAAAATATATTAACTAATATTTTGAAAATTATGGCAAAGAGTTATACTGTGAGACAGAAGCGCTTTGAACTCGTTGATGAATGTTTGCGCAAGGATGGACATCCAATGAATATCCAGCAAATCCGGGAATACTGTAATAAGGAATTAAATGAGGAATTTACTGAGGAAACATATCGTAATGACTTGAAACATATTGATGAGAATCTGGGCGTAAAAATCAACAAGGATCAGGTAAGAGACGGTTTTCACTGTTTTAAATATCAAGATCCAGGTTCCTCTATTATTAAGGGAAATTCTGCAGCCAACCAAGTTGTTTTATGCAATTTAAATAGGATCAAGAAGGGATTGGCTGATTTTCTGGGATTGGACTCGGATTCTACTTTGACAACCATAACAGATGAACTCAACAAGTTTCTTGGATATGACGAAAATGATGGAACTGGTATAGAATTTGAAAAAATATTACTAAAATCTCATGGAAAGGTTAAACCTCGTAAATTGTTGGAACCTTTGCTCAAGGCCATCATACAGCATCAGACCCTGGATATAAAATATGAGGTTCCTGGAAGAGATAAGCGTGAATGGACTATTTTTCCTCAGTTCCTCAAGCAATATAACCAGCGATGGTATCTGATTGCTACCAAGCACAGAGATGAGGTAGAGGGAAAGCTCTACAACCTGGCTTTAGACAGAATACTCAAGATGGAGGCTAACCAGCATATTCACTACAAGGAATGTGGCATAGATTTTCGTGCTTACTTTAAGAATGTGGTGGGTGTTACCAAACCGGATGGTGCGGATCCAATAGTGGTGAAATTACGTATAGACCGTGGTGAGTATCCATATATAGAAAGTAAGCCTATCCATGCGTCTCAGGAAGAACTGTTTGAAAGTGATGGGGACAAGGATTATGTTTACGTGTCTTTATATGTGTATGACAACTTTGAGCTGAGAAGCAAAATCTTGTCATATGGAAGTAAGGTTACAGTCATGGAGCCAAAGAGTTTAAGAGATAAGCTTGCTCATGATTTGAAGAAGTCTCTTGAAAATTATCAGGATTAAGCTTTATGGGTAGAAGAGTTTTTTTATCTGTCTTGGGAGTGGCTTTTTATGAGACATGCCGATACAGAAAGGATGATTTCACAGGAAGTGAGACTCTTTTTGTGCAGAAGAGTTTACTCGAATATCTACAGCAGCAGGAGAACTGGGGAGGAGAAAACGACCTGGTTCTTATGCTCCTGACAGATTTGGCACGGAAGAATAACTGGGACAAGAATCTGGAGACCCGTTTCTGTGCCAAGCTCAAGGAGGAGGTTGCTTATCAGGGATTAGAGAAGATATTGCAGGATATGAATCTCTCCTATCAGGATATAGCTATTCCGGATGGTAAGGATAGTGATCAGATGTGGGAGATATTTGAGGTTATCTTTGATGAGCTTCAGGAGGGTGACGAGCTGTATCTTGACATCACAAATAGCTTCCGTTATCTTCCCATGCTGCTGGTGGTGCTTGTCAACTATGCCAAGCTGCTCAAGAATGTGAAAGTGAAGGCCATCTTTTATGGCAATTACGAGGCGCGTGACAAGGAGAGCAACATTGCGCCTATCATGGATCTGCTTCCTCTTTCTGTTTTGCAGGACTGGACGTTGGCTGCTTCGGATTATCTGCGATATGGTCAGGTGCAGAAGCTCTATGAATTGTCGGAATCCTCACTTCTTCCAATCTTGAAGAATACAGAAATCCGCACTAAGGACACAGAGATGTTGCGTGCCTTTATCAGGAAGTTGAAGGAGATGGTGGAGGAACGAACCACCTGTCGTGGGTATGCCATTGTGGATAGCAAGAACGTGAGGAATCTGAAGCGCACTGCAGGTGGAATACAGAAAGTGACGATTGTTCAGCTCAAGCCTATCTTTGAAAAGATCAAGCAGTCGTTGAATGATTTTGATGCCAAGGAGAATGTTTTGAACTGTATTAAGGCTGCCAAGTGGTGCTGTGCCAACAAGCTTTATCAGCAGGCTACGACCATGTTGGAAGAAGGTCTAGGTACTTTCCTATGCTGTCATTATCAGCTTGACTATCGAAATAAGGTTTGTCGTGATGCTGTGTTCAGCTGCATTGCTATCAAGACGCAGAATAAGAATACTGATGGTCTGGAGACTACTAATGAGTTTGTTCCGAAAATCCTGGCAGATGATAGTGTTTGGGGGAATAAGGAGTTTGTGACAATCTTGCAGCAGGTGGTTGAATTACGCAACGATTACAATCATGCTGGATTCAAAGACAATCCTTTTTCTGCTCAGACGATCATTGGTAGGGTAGAGCAGCTATTGGATGGTATTGAGGATGTTTTGTCTGAAATATAGGATTTGAAAGCATCATTTTAAATGGCTTTAGGGGCTGTTTAAAGTGGTGCTTTTGTTTTGTGGGGTATTGGGATAGTTGATGTTTGTGAAGAGGTGTTAATTCCTTGCGTGTTTTGCATTAAATATTTAAGAATAATTGGCTTGCATATCTCGAAAAATAGTCGTACCTTTGCACTCGCTAAGAAAAAGTTAATTTTCGGTTAAGAAAAGTAAAGAATTGTTTAATAAAGCTCTTTAACTTATTGATAATCAGAATAGTCTTGTAAGGTCGAGTAAGAGACCATCGTCCACTACAACAAGGATTAAGATATTTTTTTAGTTAAGTTCTCTGTATTCATCGACTATATGTAAGAGACCATCGTCCACTACAACAAGGATTAAGGCATAATTATTTTGTTGGTACTCTGCTACTAATAATTTGTACGAGACTATCGTCCACTACAACAAGGATTAAGACATATCTTTAAGTACTTTTGCAAGCATTGGAAGAGCAGTACGAGACCATCGTCCACAACAACAAGGATTAAGACTGAATAAGTGTTGAACTACCTGTAATCATTTTGTACGAGACCATCGTCCACTACAACAAGGATTAAGGTTGTACAGAGTCGTTTGGTATTCTATTCTTTGTTTCCCTATCTTTACTGAAAATACTTTTCTAAAGTATTATCTGTCCTTTTGTTGGTAAGTGTTGTTTAGAATTTCAATCTGGTTTTTGGCTTTAGATAGCATCGTATTATCTTGAAAGTGTAAAAAGTCAAAAATATGAGCTTAAAGTTTGGTGGTTACTCTTGTTTTTTATACCTTTGTGGTGGCTTTGATATTGGAATGAAAAAGGAATAGCATTTCTCTTTTAAGATGAATAGTTATAATTGATGACCTACTATACTTAATAAGGTGTAAGGTCTGGATTTTCGGTACATAGTTCTTTGCTTGGAGGGTTCTTGTTAAATAGGGATCCTTTTGAAAAAATAACTTTAAAATTGATGTATAATGGGTCAAGAAGAAGTAGATGCTGCAAACAGACTAATATTGGATTTAATCTCTAAATATAGAGTCATCATAGCCAGGATGCAGAGACTTTACAGACTACGAACTGCTGAAAGAGAAGTGTGACTTCTATCTCCAAAATCAGCAGCCGGAAGATATTGTCATTGTTTCTGGGCATGCTTCTGGAGCAGATGCCCTGGGTGAGAAATATGCTCAGGAACGAGGTTTTCAATTGGAGACATATCCGGCAGACTGGAAAGTCCACGGAAGGGCAGCTGGACCAATCAGAAATGCTAAGATGGCTAGCGTGGCTCACGCTCTCATAGCCTTCTGGGATGGCAAAAGCCGGGGCACAAAGAACATGATAGATACAGCCAAGAAGCATAACTTGCAGGTAGCTGTAGTCAGATACTAACTATTTAAAATCATAGAAATGGAACAGAATGAAAATGAAATGAATGGAAAAGAGTTGTTCGAGTTGTCTCTTTCTTTTCACGAAGGTAAGGAAGAAGGACAGTTTGGTGTTAACATAAAGGCTAAGAAGGACGGCGAGGAGACGGATCTCAAGCTGTTCGATAGTGACTTCATCGGTATGTGTTATAATGGTATGAAATTGGTGTTCAGCCAGATTACTTACCTTTATGTTCAGAGTCTTCATAAGACTGGAAAAATGTCTGATGAAGAATACAATGAGCTGATGGCTTGTGCTGGGCAGAAATCGCAAGATGAAGCTGAAAGTGGAGAGTAAGAATACATATAGATGAATGGGATGATGCTGGGTGCGTAGTGCCCAGCATAGCTCCATTTAATATATATAATAAGGTATGTATAGAATCCTACATGCATCAGCTGATTATCTGCTATGTTCTTTCGAGTTTGAAAACATGAAAACAGGAGAACATGTTTTTGCAGACTACTTTGATGATCCTTTATATGACTTGCTCTCTCAGTTTAAGCTGCAGTTTGATCATGAGCTGGCGGGAAAGGTTATAGATGTCATTCCTTCCGATCTGTTTATAAGGTCAGCGGAGTGGGCTAAGGAGCGCAGCAAGCATTGGATTGATGGTGCATGGCTTTATCCGTGGCTAAAGGAAAAGGGAGCTGTGACAAAATCAAAGAATAAACGGTCTTGAAATTGAAATGTAAATAGAGCACTGCCTTTTTAATTGTAGGTTGCTGCTCATGATAATGGGTGTCGTCTTAGCCTTTTTGAAGGTGTTGGATTATGCCTTATAGTATTAACTAAAGCCCTCGACAACGCGGTTAAGCCAATTAACAATGAGAATTATTAACTTTAGTGACAACACTACATACGTTTCTGATGGAGAATCTTACCGTCTTGATGGCAGGAACCACAATATTCAGCGTATCGACAAGAAATGGATGGTGGATGGCAGGGCAACTACCTTTTCTGAAATGGTAAAGATGGGAGTGGCTGTCAAGAAGACGCCGGAAGAGACGCAGAAAGATTTGGAAGAAGCTCTTCTAAAGGTTAGGGATTGCAATCCTGTTGTCGTAAATGCTACAGGCATTATTCCTTTCCTGAAGTCTGTTTTTCGGATGCTTTTTCATCACTGAATTAAGTTCAAGGTGTCATTTGGAGGGCATTGATTGGAATATCAAACAACTAACAATAAAAATATGAGAAAAATTCTATTACTTTTTATGGCTATTGGGTATGTGTGTATTTGCAAGGCACAATTATCTGCAGCAGATTGCAAGTATGTCTTGGAAATCTTCTGTAGAAATTATTATGGTTCTTGTTTCGAGGGTAAAACCTATGTACCCAATACTTTAATCATCACAAGTGTTGGTGTTGACCAGAATAGTGGCGGAACTTTTGTCTGTGGTCTTCATTCCTATCAGGGACAGTATGTTCCTTTTAGGGGGAGAAAGACACATACCAATGTGCAGTTCAATGCAACGATAGTGCGTCAACCCAAGCGAGACTATGTCGTTTTCAATAAATGGTATGAGCCCGACTTGTTGAATCGAAAGGGTGGATGGGAGACCGGGCAAAAGCTTATCACTTACAAGTAAAACAATAAAAAAAATGAAAAAGCTAGTTATTATGATGATTGCAATGATGGTATCATTTGCTTCATTCGCACAAAACAAAGATGTTACCAAGTTTCAAGGTATACCTGTAGATGGAACAATGGCTAGTGTAAAGCAGAAATTAAAAGCTAAGGGCTTCAAGCAATCTCCATTTTTTGATAGCCAACTTGAAGGTAGATTTAATGGTTACGATTCTTATGTTAGTATTATCGAGAATAATGGGAAAGTTTGGCGTATTTCTGTTGGGGACAAGATTTTTACAGACGAAACAAATATTCGCATACGCTTTAATAATTTGTGTCAGCAATTTTTAAAGAACAAAAAATATGTGCCAACTCAAAAATTGGAAGAGATGTTAATATCTGATGATACAGACATTTTTTACGAGATGACAGTAGGAAAGAAACGCTTTCAAGCTGTATTCTTTCAAGAGCCTTCTGATTCTTCTGCTGTGAAGAAAGTTGTCATGGATGCTTTGTTGGAGAAATACACTTCGGAGCAAATTGCAGCCCCAACAGAAGAGATAAGTAATGATGTATCTGCGATATCCATAAAAGCTCTAGGCGATTTATTAAGTAAAAAAACAGTCTGGTTTATGATAAATGAAAATTATGGGAGTTATTGCATCACGATTCATTACGAAAACGAATATAATAAAGCTGATGGCGAAGATTTATAAGTATTTTCAGTTTACGGCAGTATAACTATTTGTAAAGTTGCGAGGGAGGTAGTGGATTATTTCACTACCTCTCGTTTTAGAAAACATGATTTTTTATATGGCAAATATTCCTCAGTCAGATTTCTTATCGACCAAGAACTTGAGCCGGGTGTTTAACAATACCACGGCAACATATAAATTCTACTGGTTCCAGTCCCTTCTTCAGATGCACAACGAAGAAGGGGTATATCGCATGAATGTATGGGACTTGGTTATCAGGATGGTTGCCAATGCCTGGTTTCCGATTCATTACTTCCATCTGTCATTTGGTTCCATGGATTCTCTGCACAAGATAGTGACGGAGTTGCAATGGATCACATCTTTGGCTATGGATGCCAGAAAGGAAGAGGTGGTGGAGTGTCTTACTGCCAGTTTGGATGAGAAGAAGGTCAAGGACCAGTTGGCTACCTTGATCTGGAATGTACCCTATCGTTTTCTCAGTCCTTGGATCAATTACACCAGTGATGCTGATGTGATTGCCCGCAGTCATGCTTACGAGAACGGATGTTTGTACTCCATTCAGAAGACAAAGGATGAGTTTTATATCACCATCAATCCTGTTTGGAGCAAGTATCTGCAGGATTATTACGGTATCCTGACCGACTTCATCAATTGGAATCTCACCCTCTTCTTGCAGCAGAGGAATCCGAACATACCTAATATCCCTAACAAGCTTTCACGTCCGATGGAGAGGACATCACTCAACAAGCAGCGTAGGTTCTGGGATGACGTAATCAAGGTAGGTGGTCATGTTCATTGCATCTATACAGGGCAGGAGATTCACATAGGGGATTATGCCGTGGATCATTTTCTGCCTTGGAGTTTTGTGGCACATGACCAGCTCTGGAATCTCATACCTGCTGATAACTCGATTAACAGCAGCAAGAGTGACAAGCTGCCTCCTTTGGACCACTTTCTACCAAAGCTGGCGGAGGAACATCGGGAAGCAATCAGGATATATCTGGGTGCAGGCAAGAAAGAAAGTGCTCTGGAAGACTTTACCTCTCTTGGCTATACGCCACGAGATCTGCTACAGTTGAATCGTGAACGGTTCCTGGCGGCATATCAGCAGACTTTCAGTCCGTTGTTTCAGATAGCCCAGAATATGGGATATGAGGTATGGAACGTGTAGGCGGTCATTGATATTGGGCTTATGGACTGGATACAGCAACCAGATTGAAGGTTCATGGCTTTACTTCTGAGTAAAAAGCCTCTTGGTAAGAAGATTGTTACAGTCTTTGCCTTTATCTGTAAACAACGACAAGAATACGGTTATCGCAGTGGATCTATTTTCATCTGCCAAGTAAATATAGTGCTTATGGATACATATGAATTGAAGGATATTGACGTTGGTTTTGACTTTACCAGTGATACGGCCCATTATTGGGATGATTTTTGGAAGGAAGATGATCTGGGGTGGTCCAAGATGGATCCGGACTCAAAAAGTCCAATCCTTAGGCGGTATCATCAGCTTCTTTGGAGTCGCAGGCTTCCTTGTGGGCAGAGTATGCAGCTGACGGGTGGAAGGAGCAGGTATTATCTCAGGTGGGAAGAGTTTTACATGGGAAGTGATTCCATCCTGGTCAGTTTTCGGCATTCTGATAAAAGGGAAGTATTGGATGCTGTCCGTAAGATGGTTCCTGACTATCATTCTTTCGTGGAGAAGTATGTTAGGGACTTCTACACGATAGGTGGCATGATGCTGTTTCCGCAGCACAGGTATAGTTTCAACTGTGCCCGCGGTTGCAACAAGCGTATCTGTGACCGATGGGACTACACCTTGGAATGCATCAGAAGATATTATCAGGGAGGTATCAGTCCTCTGTCAAGAGCCATGGAAAGGGATAAGGAATTCTTTGATCTCTTTGTTGACTTCAAGGGATTTGTGGACTTTTTCTTCTTGCAGGATTGTGTGGATGAGCATTATGAGAAGGTCAACTTGTGGTTGGGTGAGAGTTTCTTTGAGAAGAATCCTTATCCTCATTCTGCCAGTGAATATCTTGCCTGGATAGAGGCTGAATATGATTTCTTGAGAAAGCGGAATCGGAGTATTGAAGAATTCTGTAGGGCATCCTTGGAGGAGAGTGGAATCTAAACCTTGGCTTGGTTTCCACTCTCCGGGCTCTTGCAGCATGATTGTCTCAATAGCATGAACGCCAAGAATTTCACCATAAATCAACCTATGGACGAATGCATCGGTCTCAGATGGTATTGCTTATACTATCCAGGAATACTTCCAGATAACCGGCATAATATAGCGGAATATTATATAAAGTGAAAGACTTACCTTTCTGAGTCGTAACGGTATCCGATGTCATCGGGCCATTCCAGAGACGCAGTGCCACCTTCTCTTTCGATTCATCCATAAAGAGATGCAAGGAACGCAGTTTGGCATTGCTGCCGGTCTTTACTTCTATCGGAATCAGGTGCGATCTGTATCTTATCAGGAAGTCGATTTCTGCCTGAGAGTTCTTGGCTTCACGTACCCAAAACATTCTTTTCTCGCCAAAGATAAACGTTGAACCCAACAATTCCTGACCTACAATATGCTCTGCTATATCACCATTCCAAAGTTCATCGGTGTCTTTGCTGAAAAGCAAATCTTCCTGCATGCCTGCGACATAATTCACCAAGCCCGTATCTATCCATAACAACTTAGGACTCTTCTTCAAGTCGGGCAAAATCGGAAATGATGCTGTAGTTTGAGGATATACCAATTCCAATAAAAGCGTTTTCTCCAATATCCGGAAAGCATTGCCTGCATCTGCCGCCTTAAAAGAAGAACTTGTGAATTTGGAAAACTGGATGCGGTGGGCTGCAAATGTCCAGCCATAGTTCAAGATGAATCGGATGGCATCTTGCTCCTTGGGTTTACTGGCGTATTTTTCCACATCGTCCCGATAGCCTGAAAGTAGCGCATTAAATACCCCATTCAGTCTGACAATATCCTTATACTTGGCATAATTGGCAACGGCTTCGGGTAAGCCACCCACAATCATATACTTCTTGAACCACTCCATGGCCGAAGAATGCAAAGAAGCTGGCAAGGACATGTTTTCTATACTGTCTGCCATCTGTTTCTGACCCATGGCACGAAGAAACTCTACGAAAGTACATGGATGCAAAGCCATATATTCTACACGGCCAACAGGGAAAGAGATATGTCGCCCCATCAGGCTTTCCAGCAAAGATCCCGCTGCTATCACATAGATTTCAGGATGCTTCTCATAGAAGTAGCGCAAGGTTTGCACTGCCTTCGGCTCATTTTGTATCTCGTCGATAAAAATCAAGGTGCGCTTTCCGAAATCCATCGGTTCATTAGCTTTGAGATAAATTCCAGCTAATACATCTTCGAAAGAATAGTCTGCAGCAAACAGCTCAGCATATTCCTTCTCCTCCAGGTTCATATAAATATAGGTATCAAACTCCTTGGCAAACAACTTTACCAATGTTGTCTTACCCACCTGTCGAGCCCCTCGCAAAACCAGCGGCTTACGATCTTCCTTTTTCGCCCATTGGCGAAGATATTTGATGGCGATTCTTTCAAACATAAGTTTATCTTTAATAATATGGTTATGTATTATCCAAATGATCATATTGAAAGATAGCTTTCAGAAATCAAATGCATTAAAAACATGCCGCAAAGATACAACTTATTTTCAAGAATCCAAACAAAACAAGCAAAAAATAAGCATTTCCAAACCAAATTTTCTCAGATTACGATGTATTTCCAAACCAAAAACCAGTTATACTGATGCATTTCCAAACCAAAATTTCTCAGATTACGATGTATTTCCAAAGCAAAATGACTTCTACTATGGGGTGATGTCATATATTCTTTGTGTTATTGAACCCAGTTCTGTTTACATCGACCTTGTTTTTTTGTAGGCGTTGACATAGAGAGTTTTGTCTTTTTTCCTTTGGGTTAACAGAATATATCATGTTTATGGCTGATGCTTTGGGTTATGTTTATATCAGCAAGAGATAGGTTGGCGGTATTTGGCTGAAGGTATATTGCCTTTTGAATCATCTCTTGCTGATGTCATGCATATCAAGGAGGTCTCTTCATTTCTGGTGAAGGGTGAACTACCCTCGATGGTGGACCTTCTTCCCACCTTCATGGGTAGTTCACGCTTGACCATTCATTCCTGGACGCACATATGATGTTCTCCTTCAAATGCATGACATGTCTTGAAGCCCCAAGGTAGAGTATGCCTTGGCATGCTACCTTGCCACCTGACCATATTGTCAGAAGGCTAAAGGGAGAGAGGTTCG
>OHAY01002969.1_pt1 | contig 12437 bp, 7 predicted proteins | sample 1577191 | NCBI WGS metagenome assembly OHAY01 (sample SAMEA3541504, study PRJEB24748) | human gut metagenome | biome: human gut; feature: human-associated habitat; material: faeces | place: China | collected 2012 | reverse complement strand
ACACAGCAACTATGGCTCAACCCACCAGAGGCCTTCCAGCCAGCAGCCACAGGTGGAGTCGCGGCTATATGTCACCAACAAGCGGTTTGAAGACGGCACCGACCGAGCTGGATATTATACAGGATATGTGAAGGACGGTATGCGCCAAGGTGAAGGCACCACCAAGTTTGACAACGGTACGGTTGCTGTTGGCAACTGGGAGCACGACAGGATGAACGGGAAAGGCACAGCCACTGCATCAAACGGCCAAAAGTATGAAGGTGAATTCAAGGATAGCAATTTCGACGGATTCGGCACACTGACATACGAAAAAGGCGGCAAATACATCGGGACATGGAAAGATGACAAGAAAGACGGCTACGGCATTGAAGTGTTTCCGGACGAATCGGAGCTGAGAAGCACATTCAAGGATGGCTACGCTGACGGCTTCTATATGTATGTGCAGAAAGGCGGAGGATACCGCATCGGCAAATTTGAAGGCGGTAAACTTGAAGGCCATAGTTTATATTTCGGTGATGACGGCAAACCTATGTACGCCCTTTTTAAAGATGACAAGTGTGTTGAAACCACTGATCTCACCGCCACATCCCGCCCCGGCACCTACTCTTACAAACACACCTACGACGACGGCACCTATGTCGAGGGAAACATAACGAACGGAAAGGGGCTTTGCAAATATCCCAGCGGTGGCATTTACGAAGGAGAATGGAAAGACAGTAAACATCACGGCTTCGGCATATACCGATTTAAGAATGGCGACATTTATATCGGCGAATGGAATGAGGGGAAAAAGGACGGCATCGGCATTTACTTCTACAAGAGCAGCAATGACGCTTATGCGGGAAATTGGCGTGAGGGCAAGAAATGCTATAACGGCACTTATCTTTGGTACGAGAGCGGCAACGCTTACGTCGGCCAATGGAGCAACGACAGAATGAGCGACTTAGGGACAATGTATCACAGGAACAGCAAATGCACGCGCGGCAGATGGGCTAACGACAAACTCGTTGAAAAGCTGTAAACCAATTTTGAACAAACAGGCGAAGTAAGAAATCGTCAAAACACGAGAACCACTTATGAGCGACAAGATAACATCAGCCATCGCCCCAGGCACCGTCCTGCACGGCGAGGCTTACGACTACAAGATTATAAAGACACTCGGCCAGGGCTCCTTCGGCATAACCTACCAGGCAAAGGTGGAGATGAAGGGCGCGCTCGGCACACTCGACAGCAACATGTATGTTGCGGTGAAGGAGTTTTTCATGAAAGAGGTGAACGGACGCTCTGGCGACACCGTGACAAGCGGCAGCACGTCGAAGGGCGGACTGTTCAGCTACTACCGCGAGAAGTTCGAGCGCGAGGCACGCAACCTCGGCACGCTGAAGCATCCCAACATCGTGCGTGTACTGGAGATGTTCATTGCCAACGGCACGGCCTACTACGCCATGGAATTCATCAACGGCATGAGCCTTGACGACACGATAGCCCAATCTCCCCATGGCCGTCTCTCCACAGAACAGGCCATCAAGCTGACCCGGCAAATAGGTGCTGCCATAAGTTTCATGCACAGCCGCAAGATGCTGCACCTCGACGTGAAACCGGCCAACGTGATGGTGAGAGCCGACGGCAAGGCCGTGCTCATCGATTTCGGCCTCTCCAAACAGTATGACGAGAGCGGACAGCCAGAGTCGAGCACCACCGTCGGCGGCGGCACACCGGGCTACGCCCCTCTCGAGCAGGCGAGCTACCGCGACGGCCACGGTTTCCCCGTCGTGATGGATGTCTACGCGCTGGGAGCCACCATGTTCAAGATGCTCTCTGGACAGCGTCCGCCCGAGGCTTCGGAAATTCTGAACGAGGGATTTCCCGAGAGTTGCCTGCTGGCCGCCAACACGCCACGCCACATCATCAGATGCATTGAGAAGGCCATGGCGCCGCTGAAGAAAGACCGTTACCAGAGCGTCGACCAGTTTGTGACGGACCTGTGTGGCAAGGCAGAAACAACAGGAAACGAAGCCGCCGGAAAAAACGAAGCCACAAGTTTCAGCGATGAGGTGAACGTGGTGGATGCAAGGCCGTCTGACCGGCACGAGGCAAAGCGACAGCAGCCAGGACAGCAACCGCAAGGGGCAAGACCTCAACAGTCAAGGCCGCAGCCTCAACAAGAAAAGCCCGAACTCACTACGATGAACAGAAGCACCGCTGGCAACAAGATGAAAAAGCTGCGCCTCTATATTTGCATAGGGTTCATCACCTTTATAGTTTTTGCCGCGATTTGCACTTCTGTACAAAATTGCCAAGTGGAGAAATGGCGTCAAGAGGATTCCATCGACACCTCACTTGTTGAACAACCTGAAGACCCTTCAGCGGCAAATCCGATAGGCACTCTCTACACCCACGACGCCGCTGGCAACAATTTTGTGTGGACGGGTGGAGTGCTCAACGACCTACCAGACGGCAACGGCTCGGCCAACTACAACGAAGGTGACAAAGACGGACGCAAGGAGTACTACGGACGGATGGTAAAAGGCAAGCGCGAGACCCTTGACGGCGAGACAGCCACACTCACCTACATTAACGGCAACAAGTATGTCGGAACGTTCGCCAACGACATGCTAAAGGAAGGGACCTACACTGACAAGGAGAACGGCATGAGTTTCAAAGGAACATTCAAAAACAACGCGCCCTACAACGGCAAATGGTTTATGCTGGGGGACGGAAGCGTGTACACGACTGTGAAAAACGGGGAAATGCAGAATTGAAAACAATGACCACCTGCCGACAACCGTGCAGAACATGATTACAGCAGACAATTTTTTATTTAAGTGATTGAACTTTCGCATTAAAAAATGGAAATTATCTCAAGCAAGCGTCGCCGCGCTCGACTTTGTCGCTTGCCAGAGCAAGAAGGCGGCGAATATCCATAACCGCTGGTGAAGAGAGCGAAGCGAACGTAACCTGCGGTTTCACAGCAAGTTAACATAACGTCCTCGAAGAGGGCGAACACAAGCAAATTATGCAAATATTCCATATGTTCGCCCTCTTCGAGGACGATTTTACCATCATTCTTTGAACCGCAGGCTTCGCTGCCTTCGGCAGCTCAACCTGCGGTTATGGATATTCGCCGCCTTTGGCGACGCTTTCCAGAGATGATAATTAATTGAAAATGTGTTTATTATGCACTTGCGAAAGTTCAGTTGTTTTCTTTCTTGTTGTAACCAATATACGCTCCTGCAATAGCGCCAAATATCAGCCACACATATTTCGTCGTGTCGCCATCAGAATATTCATATCCGAAACTCTCAAGCATAATGCTATAAACCGCTACGGCGGCAGGACACAGCACCAAAGCCACTATTGCGCCGAGCACCGATTTCTCGGGAACTGTCATCCTCACAGCACCGCCTATTAAGGCCATGCCTAAAGCCATTATTGCGGCATATTCGCTTTCCATCCAAATTGAAAGACCTGCCCATATAAGGGCGACAACCACTGCTGCAATAGCGCCTACCAGCAGTGTCATGAGTGGATTGTTGTTATTCTCCATAATTAAAACTTTTTTAAATGATTCTTTTTCTTATTCTAATCCATAGACAGCATGGCTTCGCATTTGACGAACGGGTCTGATTGACAAGCCGCAATATGCAGCAAAACTATACATTATGTGTGTGGGAATTGATCCTGGAACCAATTCTAAAACACATCCTTTTTGCCCCGACCAATAATAACCGTAACCATCGTCACCTTTTGTAGCAGGGAAAAACAAGGTTTTGCCGTTAGGTCCTGTAAACTCGTGGCCTCCAGACACACTCTTGCACTGGCACACTTTTATCAGCTCCTCAAATTGTTCTTTTGAAGGCAGTTGCCATGCCTCTCCCAGTTTCTGAGTTGCCACATCGTGTGAGGTTCCGATAATGCTTTCCTCGCCATCGAATTCTTCACCTGTATTCATTGGATAATCGTCTTTAGACACAGTGGTGCCGAAAGCATAATGTGGTCCATCAGAATGTATGTCAGCAGCACCGAGGTTACGGTCAGCCCAAAGGGTGCGACTTGGCAGACCGAGATCAACGGCTTTTGGTGATGTTGCTTGTTCTGTTTTTCCGCTGTTGCTGGTGGTCTGTGCGTCAACTGCTGCGGTGTCGTCTCTGCCTTCACTGCCATTGCATGAACCGACAGCGTAATTCAAGACGAGCGCTCCTATTACGATGCATATCACAATTGTCAGCAGAGTGGAGACAATTTGTCCGAAGCTTGTTTTCTTTTCATTGGTTTTTATCTCCGTTTCTTCGTTATCTTTTCCCGTTTTGCCAGATAGAGCCTGTGCCAGTTCCGCCACCGTTTGGTAACGTGCCTTGCTCATCGGTGCCATTGCTTTATTCACGACAGCAGTTGTCTTTTCACTGACGCCAGCCTGAGCGAACAAACCGAACGGGAAGCCGTCGTTCAAGATATCTGAAGCCGTTGGCATCTCAGGAACGCCTGTCAGCATCTTCATCATCGTGGCACCGAGGGCATAGATGTCAAGCGTTGCGGGCAGTCCGCTGTGCTCATGATAGTTTGCCTGTTCTATAGGAGCATATCCCGGCGTGCCGAGCCCAATGGTGGTGCTCGATTCCGGCTCCCCACTTTGGTTAAACTGCTTTGACAGTCCAAAGTCGATGAGCACAGCCTCCCCGTTGCGCATCATGATGTTCGACGGTTTGAGGTCAAGATGCAACATCTTGCGGTTGTGCATATAGCTTAGAGCATCAGCCACCTGTAGCGTTATGCCGATAGCCTCTTGTTCCCTCAAGCGCCCCTTGCGGCTGATTAGGCCACTGAGAGTTTCGCCGTCAATATACTCCATGGCATAATAAGCCGTTCCGTTACACTCAAACGCTTCCGCCACCTTCACTATATGCTCATGGTTAAGGCTCTTCAGGTTCTGTGCCTCCTTGATAAAACGCTTTTTGTAATAATCGAAAAAGCCTTCAGCATCGCTGTTTGTCACGGCTGTTCCCTTACGTCCGTTAATTTTGCTCATAAAGAACTCTTTCACCGTGACGTAGACAGCCGCCGTTGACGCGTTTGTCGTGCCGTCATTGTTCATCTCAGCAAGATACGTTATTCCGAAAGAGCCTTGTCCTAACGTTCTTACAATCTTGTATGTTGTAGTGGCGCTGCGCAGCAATGTGCCGTCAGGCAGTGCGCTTGTCATGTTGTTGTCCGTTGCCATATTAGATTGTTTTGTTCTATTGTGGGGTTTAGATATCTGTTATCTGATTTCAAAGTTACGAAGAAAAAACCAATTGTGCAAATAGCCATTTTCGTCCAATTGATTAAACGTCATTATTTTGTGGTTGTTTGTAGCTCTAAGATGATTAAACGGCAAAATTTTGTGATTAAGATTTTTGAAATTTTGTGATTAAGATTTTTGAAACAAGTAGGTATGCAAAAAAAGGCAACAACCGTAGCTTTACAAAAGAGCATCGGTTGTTGCCTTTCCTTATCTTGTTCTTGTCTTGTTCTTGTCTGTCGACCGGTCCTTACACCAGATGAGCGATCAGCTCCTCGCGATCGCCTTCAAGCATGTCGATAACAGGAATCTCGACCATGGTGTAGCAGCCGTGCTGCTGTTTCATTGAAGCGCGAGCCACGTTCACAAGCACCTGACCTGTGAGGGCAGGGTTGTTGATGCTCATGTTAAACTCCAGACGCTGGTTCTGTGTCTTTCCGCTCACACCCTTACGCACGAGGTTCACACCGTGGCCCATGTCGCGCACAGCATCAACAGAAGGCACAGCAAACACATGAGTCTCGTCGTTGGCGAAATAAGGATCGGCCTTTATAGCAGCCGTCACATCCTCAAGCTTTGCGCCGTCCTCAAGCTCCACATACACCATGCGGCGGTGCAAGCCCTCGCCCTTTGGAATGGTCATCGAGAGAGCGTTCTTAACGCCCTCCTTGGAGCGCACGCACACGCTGTGTCCCATCGACATGCCGGGACCGAAGTTGGTGTAGCTCAAGCCCTTGGGTGCAAGGCTCTGCATCAGGCTGCGCACGATGCTGTCTGATCCCGGATCCCATCCGGCAGCAATGACAGCCACGGCTCCGTGCTCCTTGCATATAGGCTGCAAGGTGCGGCGATAGTCGACGATAGAAGTGTGAATGTCGAAGCTGTCGACGGTGTTGATGCCAAGAGGCAGGATCTGTTTTGCATACTCCTCGCATGAACGTGTCGGTGTGGCAAGAATGGCCACATCAACATCCTTCAACTCACGAATGTCCTTCACCACCTCATACTGTTCCAACTCTGCTGGCTTGTTCTCTGCACCGTGACGGCGCACTATGCCAGCCACCTCAAAATCGTTGGCAGCCTCAAGAGCCTCAAGGGCGTAGCGGCCAATGTTGCCGTAACCCACTACGGCAGCTCTAATTTTCTTCATATTGTTCTTTTATTAAATTGTTTTTTTATTTTGTTCTGTTATTTCTCTTATTGTTATCTCGTTTTCTTTCGTTGCTTTTCGTTTGTTGCCGTTTGTGCCTGTTTTCGAATTGCAAATTTACACGTTTCCATCGACAATCAATCATAACACGCCCATTTTTATGTTTTCAGAATTGAGAAAATTTACAATTTGTCATTAACGAACGTTCAAAAAGAATAAAATGTAAGCATCGAAGCCCATTAGTTGGAAAATAATGCTTACTTTTGCATAAAGAAACCATATCTGGATATGGAAACCACATTCTAAACAAAACAAACGAACCGTTTCATGGAAATAGCAATAAGCATTGCGGCCCTCATCGTGGGCTGCATCATTGGTTGGCTTGCACAGAAAAGCCGTCAACAAGCTCTCTTCACCAAAAACGAGATGCTCACAAAACAGGCCGACGAGACAAAAGACGAGGCGCAAAGACAGCTGGCTGCTGTAAAGGAGGAGGCCGAACGCCGACTGGAAAGCGCCAAGGCCGAGGCACAGCAGAACATGAACAACGCCAAAGCCGAAGCTCAACAACAACTCGACATCGCAAAGAGAGAAGCAAGCGAACGTCTTGAGGCCACCAAGGCAGAGGCACAGCAGCAGCTGGAGGCCACAAAGAAGGAAGCAAGCGAACAGCTTGCCAAAACCAAGGCAGAGGCACAGCAGCAGCTGGAGGCCGTGAAGAAAGAGGCAAGCGAACAGCTTGAAGCCACAAAGAAAGAAGCAAGCGATCTGCTTGCCAAGACAAAGGCTGAAGCCGAGGCACAACAGCAAAAGGCCCTCGCCGAGAAAGACGCGGCGTGGAACGACATCATGAAAGGTCAGGAGCAGCGCTTCAACGAAACCATGGCCCGCATGAGCGAGCAGATGAAGAACGCCACTGCCGACATGCTGAAAGACCGTCAGAAAGAGTTTGCCGACTCAAGCAACCAGCAGCTCGGACAGATTGTCAACCCTCTACGCGAGACCATTGACAAGATGAAGCAGACCATGGCCGACACCACGCTCAAACAGACGGAGATGAGCAGCGTGCTCAAAGACAACATTGAGCGAAGCATGCAACAGGCCATGGCAGCCAAGAAGAGTGCCGAAGAGCTTGCCAACGCCCTGAAACATGGCAGCAAGGTGCAAGGCGACTGGGGTGAGGCTGTGCTCGACGAGTTGCTCACCTCACAGGGTCTGGTGCGCGGCATCCATTACGACACCCAGGCCGTCATACGCGACGCGCAGGGCAACACGGTGCATACCGACGATGGCGCAACGCTGCGCCCCGACGTCATCTTGCATCTCGACCAGCGACGCGAGGTGATCATCGACTCGAAGGTGTCGCTCACCGCCTTCCTCGACTATGCCAACGCCGACAACGAGGCCGACCGCCAGCGGTTCCTAAAGACCCACATCGACAGCTTGCAGAAGCACGTCAAAGAGCTCTCGACAAAAGACTATTCGGCATACGTCCAGCCACCCAAGGTGCGCATGGACTATGTCATCATGTTCGTCCCCCACACAGGCGCTCTCTGGACAGCCCTCAACGCCCAACCCGACCTGTGGCGCAAGGCCATGGAACAGAACGTGTTCATTGCCGATGAGCAGACGCTCTTCGCTGCCCTGCGCATCATCTCGCTCACATGGACCCAGATACGCCAAGCCGAGAACCACGAGCAGGTCTACCGTCTGGCAAACGAGATGCTTGACCGCGTGGGACAATTCATGAAAAAATACACCGCCATAGGCAAGGCGCTAAAGACAGCCACAACAGCCTACGACGATGCCGAGCGCAAGCTTCAGCCCAGCGGCCAAAGCATCCTGCAGACCTGTGCCAAGCTCCAAAAGCTCGGAGCCAAGCAGAGCGACAAGAACCCGCTGCCGCAGCTCATCGACATTGACGAGGTTGCCGCCCTTGCTCCACCGGCTGATGACCAGGATGACAATTAGATTTTTAAGACAATGGAAAGATTGAAAGCCTATTGAGCTGTTTTAAAAGACAATAGAGACAATAGGGACAATGCTTTAAATGAGAGGCCTAAAGCCGCTATCTAAGCATTGTCCCTATTTCTTTAAGACTTGCCGCTCTTTCTTTAGAACGTGTCTTTCTTTTATAAAATTCCTATTTCTTATAGCATGTTCCACTGCTCAAGGGCGTGAGCCACGCCGTCGTTCTCGTTGGAGAGCGTCACCCAGTCGGCCTCGGCACGCACCTCGGGAGCAGCGTTCTCCATCGCCACACCCATGGCAGCGAGCTTGAGCATGGACAGGTCGTTGTAGCCATCGCCGAAGGCCATGAGGTCCTGTTGCGAGAGGTTGAGCTTGCCAAGCAAGCGGAGCAACGACTGAGCCTTGTCTATGCCCTGCGGAACCAGTTCGATGAAAAACGGTGCTGAGCGAAACACATCCATGCGGTTGCCCACAAGACGCGACAGCTCCTCCTCAGCCACAATCATCTTTGCCGGGTCACCCGTCATCAGCAGTTTGGTAGGATGGGCCTCAAGGTTAGCGAGCAGGTTCTCCACACGTCGCACAGGCATCTTGTTTATGCGCGATTCCTCCTGCACATACTCGTCAAAAGGCATCTCCGTCACGATCTCGTTGCCCACATATCCGAGCAGGGCATAGCCGTGGCTGCGTGCGTAGCTATAGAGCACCGGAATGACATCGGCAGGAAGAAACTTCGAGTAAAGTTCCTCGCGCGTCTTGCAGTCCACAATCTTTCCTCCGTTATAAGAAAGAATGTACCCTCCCCTACTCTCCAGTTCCAGACATTCTGCCACGGGTTCAATGCCGTAGGTCGGCCGTCCCGATGCCAGCACAATGACAGCCCCGCGCTCCTGTGCTCTGAGCAGAGCCTCACGCGTCTTTGGCGTCACCACCTTTTCATGATTTGTAAGAGTGCCGTCGAGGTCGAGGGCTATCATCTTGTAAGGAATGTTCGTTTTGTTATCCATTGTTGTCTGTTAATCGAAAAGAGGACGGCCACACCCCAATGCGGCAGACCGTCCTCCATGTTGTTGATGTCTTAAAAAAGCGTCATGCACAATGTGCCGTGTTACATGTCCTCGCCAAAGAGAGGATCCTCAGGCATGACCATAAGCGGCTTCTGCTCATACTCCTTGAGCAGCTCTGCCGGCACATACTCGTTGTTCACCACAAGGCGGAACATATACTCGTTAAACCATTCGTTTGTCATGATGAAGCAGCCGCCGACGCCGTTGCTTGCGCCCCAGCTGTTCTCTACCTTCCATTTCAGCGGGTTGCCGTCCTTGTCGAGGTCCACAGCGGTGAGCGTCATGGCATGTGTGGAGCCGCTGTCGAAGGTAGCGATGCGGTCAGCCTTGTTCATGCCGAAGGTTGTTGAGAAGAGCGACTCATAGTCGAAGTTGTCGAGGGCAAGATAACCACGTTGGCGGTCAAGCTGCTTGCCCACATCATAGGAGCTGTACATCTTGCATCCGTCCTTCAGCGAAGCGATGGCGAGCTTTGCAATCTCGTTCATGGGCAGGTTCAGATATTTCCAGTTGGTGCCGTCATAGGTGTGGCGGTCATATTCCACCTCGTAGGTCTTGTGGTAGGGACGGCGCGGGTCGTTCATGACCATGATGAAGGTGCCGTTGAGCTTATGACCGACGGTAGCATCGTAAAACTCCTTCGGGGTGTAGGTCTTTGCCTCGCCCACGGTCTTTCCGTCCTTGTTCTGGAAGGCATAGCTAAACTGCTTCACGGGCTCTCCCAAGGTGAGCGCCAACATGTGGTAAACGGTAGCGAGCATCTGTGTCTTGCGCTCCTTTATGGCAGCAGCCTTCTTGCCGTCGGCCACCATCTTACGCAGCTCCAGACCAAACTCGCGGAGCTTTGAAGAGATCAGGCGCGACATGCGACTCGTGTTCTCTGCCGAATAGGTCTCGAGCTGCACGCTCTTGGGCACAAGGCCATACTTGTAAGCGAGGTCGCTCACGCCACAGAACGTACCGCCGTCGTTGAGCGGACTCTTGAAGAAGAACTGCACGCGCTCGTCGTCGATGGGCTTCTTGGCTGTGTCCACCACGCCCTGCAACATGAGGTTGGCTTTCTCAAGCTGGTCATAGAAGAACAGATAGTCGTGCGAATATTCCACAGCCAGCGTGTCTGCATGCTCCTTGGCAAAGTTGGAGCGCAGCACGTTAAGGCCCGAGAACATCCAGCAGCGTCCAGAGCTCTTCTGGTCGTGAATGCTCTGCTTGGGTGTCTCCACGCTGAAGTGGTTGTCGATGGGTCCGAGGTTAGCAAAGTTCTTTGCCAGGTCATCGATCTTGTTTGACGCGATAGCGTTAAACAGCGCCTTGTTCACCTTGGCTGAGCCTTGTGCTTTCTCTATTTGTGTGAGCATCTCCGGTGAGATGCCGCCGGCGCTGTTCTGCGCCATGACACCACCCGAGGCCATGAGGCAGAGGGCAAGTGCCAGAGTCTTGTAGTTGTTCATTGCTTTATTTCACTGTTTTTTTGGTTATTCATTCTTTCACAACGCCACGGTTTATCTCTTAAAACGCCACGGTTTCATCGTTAAAACACCCCGTTTTCTTTATTATATAGGTGTAAGAAAGGCAAAAATCGGGCGTTGCTGTGCAAAGTTAGCACAATTAAAAGACAATACAAAACAAATTTGATGCCTTTTGTACAAATACACATTTTATTTTATTACCTTTGCAGAAATGATTGATGCCTAACGCCTGTTGCGGCATCTGTTATGTTTGATTCATAGAAGAATTGATGGACACTAAGAATTTAGAACTGTTAAACAAGATACAATATCCCGACGAGTTGCGCAAGCTGTCTGTGGACCAGCTGCCGGAGCTGTGCCATGAACTGCGTGAAGACATCGTTGAGGAACTGTCAGAAAACCCCGGACACCTTGCCTCATCGTTAGGCGTGGTGGAGCTGACCGTGGCCTTGCATTATGTCTTCAACACCCCCTACGACCGCATAGTGTGGGACGTGGGGCATCAGGCCTATGGCCACAAGATCCTCACGGGACGACGCGACAGCTTCTGCACCAACCGCAAGCTGCACGGCATAAAGCCGTTCCCGAGCCCAGAGGAAAGCGAGTATGACACGTTCGCATGTGGACATGCCTCCAACTCGGTCTCGGCAGCCCTCGGCATGGCTGTGGCAGCCAAGAAGACGGGCCATGACGACCGTCATGTGGTGGCTGTCATCGGCGACGGCGCGATGAGCGGCGGACTGGCGTTTGAAGGCATCAACAACGTGTCGTCATCGCCCAACGACCTGCTCATCATCCTCAACGACAACGACATGAGCATTGACCGCGCCGTGGGAGGCATGGAGAAGTATCTGCTTAACCTCGACACCAACGAGACGTACAACAAGATACGCTTCAAGGCCTCACAATGGCTACACTCGAAGGGTTATCTCAACGACGACCGCCGCAAGGGTCTGATACGTCTCAACAACGCGCTCAAGTCGGTGCTCAGCCATCAGCAGAACATCTTTGAGGGCATGAACATACGCTATTTCGGCCCCTTCAACGGCAACAACGTGAAAGATGTTGTGCGCATCTTGCGACAGCTCAAGAACATGCGCGGACCCAAGCTGCTGCACCTGCACACCGTCAAAGGCAAGGGCTACAAGCCCGCCGAGGAAGAGGCAACGGTGTGGCACGCACCGGGCAAGTTTGACCCCGAAACGGGCGAGCGCATAAAGACCGACACATCAATGCTGCCCCCGAGGTTTCAAGACGTGTTCGGAGAGACGCTGCTCGAGCTGGCACAGAGCAACCCGCGCATTGTGGGCGTGACACCAGCCATGCCTACAGGCTGTTCCATGAACATCATGATGAAGGCCATGCCTGACCGCGTGTTCGATGTGGGCATTGCCGAGGGCCACGCCGTGACCTTCTCTTGCGGCATGGCGAAAGACGGTCTGCAGCCCTTCTGCAACATTTACAGCGCGTTCGCACAGCGGGCTTACGACAACATCATACAC
>OHAY01002967.1_pt1 | contig 12442 bp, 9 predicted proteins | sample 1577191 | NCBI WGS metagenome assembly OHAY01 (sample SAMEA3541504, study PRJEB24748) | human gut metagenome | biome: human gut; feature: human-associated habitat; material: faeces | place: China | collected 2012 | reverse complement strand
TTGTTGTAACGAGAAGCATTGCTTCCCTCAAACTTTTTAAATACAGCCATAAAAATCTCCTTCCTTTTCTATTTTTACTCCTTCCGAGTCACTCGAAAGCTTCACTTTTCTATTTTTACCCCTTCCGAGTCACTCGAAAGCTTCACTTTTCTATTTTTACTCCTTCTGAGCCACTCGAAAGCTTCACTTTTCTATTTTTACCCCTTCTGAGTCACTCGAAAGCTTCACTTTTCTATTTTTGCTCCTTCCGAGCCACTCAGAAGCTCCGCTTTTCTATTTTTGCTCCTTCCGAGCCACTCAGAAGCACCCATTTTCTATTTTTGCTCCTTCTGAGTCACTCGAAAGCTTCACTTTTCTATTTTGACCCCTTCTGAGTCACTCAGAAGCATAGCATGCTAAGTCTTTACCACAAAAGAAAAGAACGAGCGAAGCCCGGCTACCGAAGGATAAAATCCCCCTGTAGCCGGGCTTCCGCTCGTTCTTTCTTTTATATAATAGATTAGGCTGGCTGGCTGGCTGGCTGGCTGGCTGGCTGGCTGGCTGGCTAATCTTTTATATGATTCTGCAAAAATTATATCCATAAATTGCGTTAACATGATATTATAAATACTTTCTTTTATTCAATAATCGCAAATATAATTAGCAGAAATTTTAAATCCAAACATTTCAAAAGAAATCCGTAAAAAAATCACATACGTAACATCTATGAATAGAATTTATAACAGATCATTTTGAATCTATAAGATAATCATTACCTTTGATTCCATGAATAGAAAAGGAATCAGTGGGTGCGCCAATCCTATCCTTATTCCTTATTATAATGATCTAACAAAAAAAAGAAAAAAGCCTATGTTTACACATACCATGACACGCAAAGAGATTTATGAGGAAGCTAAACATGATTACTATGAGCTTAAATCGCGCTTCGATGCCGAAACGTCGGTGTTCTTCCGCGAATACGGGAGCAGCCTGGGCAAATACCAGCAGCGGATCATCGGCTCGTTGTCGAAGCAACGCGTGTTCCGCAGCAGCCGCCACAATACCTGGACCATGCAAATGTACGTCCATGGATACAGTAAAAACACCATCAAAGCCAGCACGACAGCATATACACCGCTACAACGGAGTGATGGCTCTGTGGAATATCTATTCATCAGCCTGCAGGACCCGATGGCGATCGAGCTGGCCACGGCGCACTTCATCCAACGCTACAAGGAACGCTACTTGGAGCCGAACCACGTCAACCTGCAAGGGATGAACCCGATGCTCTATTACCTCAGATCCAACATGGAATACAACCCCACGTATTTTATCCCCAACAACTGGACGGAGGAAGACATGGAGAACCGGACGATCTGCCAGGTATCGCAGGGGTTGATCGTGATCGTCAAAGACAGCGGGATCCAAGTGCTGGTCACCTTCCTCGACCGGCAAAACCTGACCCGCTTCCAGTCCGAGCTCTACGAAGAAGAAGATTTGATGAACCGTTTCATGAAAGCCTATAAGGAAAAGGATGATTACAGACAGTTCCTGATGATGCTGCAAGTATTCAATACGCCCAACAGCCGGGAAATCCAAAAGCGGTACATCAAACGCACGGAGATACAGCGGAACCGTCCGGGTTTCAAAGAGAATTGTCAAAGGAGATTGAACCTGTGGGACATGCTGGAGAAACAAATCCGCGAGCGTTGGAAGGAGATGGAAAACCAGTCGGAACAACGGCGCAAGGAGCTGTGGAAATGCGCCTACGCCGGCCTGCCCGTCCGTACGAGCATCGACGAGTTCATGAAGAGCCATGCCGCCGATGCCCAATAAAAGAGAATTTTCATAACAGTTGAACCCAACAATAAAAAACAAGCAACCATGTTTACACCATCAATGACACGCGAAGAAATCGTGGCGGAAGCCAAGCAGGATTTCAACCAGCTCAAGGCATTCATGCAAGTAGAACTGAACGCATTCGGACGCAGATACAACAGGAAATACAATAACAGTTGCATCATGGGCTCGATTGTCCACACACGGACATACAAGACACGCCGCCATAATACGTGGACGTTCTTCCTTTATATACGCGACTATGCCGCCACCCGTATGCATGCCGTAGGATGTATCTATATCCAACTGCATCGATACGACGGCACAGCCGAATACCTCATACTGGAGCTTGCAACAGAGTGTATGCCCAACCTGATTACGACACACTTCCTCCAGCGGTATAAAGAGCGATATTTGGAGCCCAACCATGTCAAATTGGGAGGTATCTCGCCCGCCCTCTACTTCTTTTGCCTGGGTGGAGACCGGAAAATAAGTAATTATACGCCCAAGAAATGGACCGAAGAGGATATGAAGAACAAATCCGTCCTCATTTCCCCGCAAGGCCTGATTGTTGTTGCCCAAGAAGGCGAGCTGCAGACATTCATCACCTTCCTCGACCAAGAGAACCTGAGTTGCTACAAAGCCCAAATCTATGAAGAAGAACAGATGATAGCCAAAGTGCTGGATTGTGAAAAAGCATCCGGATGGTACGACCAGACACTCAAGTTCATGCAAATATTCAACACGCCGAATGCGAGAGAAATCCTGCGACGTTTTTTCACACGCGCCAAACAATGGCGACCGGAGAGCAAACAAGAAGACATGGAGCTATTCTTCAAGAGTTTCGACGAGCTGGAGAGGATTGTCCGCTGGCAGTGGGATTATATCGAGAAATGCTCGTCAGACAAAGAGCGTGAAGAATTACGGAAAACCTATAAACCTGACATCACAAACAAGATTAAAGGGATCTCTTTCCTTAAAAACATGATCTGACGCCTGGAAAAAGATAAGCCGGAAGCAAGTTCTCATCCAGCATATTCTAATGGGTTTGCTTTCGGCCAATTAACGGATAACGACCTTACGGACAGTTTCGCCAATACGGATAATGTAATAACCTTTTGGTATATTGACAGGATATTCTCCGTCAGAAGAAGTAAGTTTGATTTCTTTTACTTTAATACCGACTACACTATATATTTCCAATACGCTGCCGGTAGGAGCATTTTTAACTTTAATACAACTGTCGTAGGCTGAGATTTCAACAGACTTTGGCTCCGTCTGATGGATGGCAGGGACAAAAGAAGTAACGTTCTCCGCATACGCTGATGGGAGAATCATCGCCGCCCATAGGATAATTCCACAAATAGTTTTCATACTCCTGCCTTAATTTCGTACAAATGTACGAAGTTTTAGGTAATTATCACAAGATTATTCTGTCATTTTTCCTTCGATCAGCCGAAATCCAGTATCTTTGAATCATAATTCATTCAATGTATGAACTTCTATACGCAACTGACATACGCAAAGCCGTCTTTTCTGTTTTCTTATAAAAACCCAATCCTGCTGATCGGTTCTTGTTTTGTTGAGAATATCGGAACACGAATGACGGATTTAAAGTTCCAAACCGACGTCAATCCTTTCGGTACACTCTATAACCCGGCTTCCATCAGTCATGCACTCCGACGCCTGATACAAGCTGAGCCGTATCAGGAAAAAGACTTGTTTATATCTGGTGGTTTGTTCCATAGCTTTGACCATCACAGTCGTTTTTCGGCATTGACAGCCGAAGCCTGTTTGAATCAGATTAATACCCGACTGGAATCTTCGGCTCGTTTTCTCCGGCAATGCCAGCGATTGATTGTTACCTGGGGAACTTCTTGGGTTTATCGGGAAAAAGAGAGTGGCACGATAGTAGGCAATTGCCACAAACTGCCCGAGCGGTATTTTATCCGCCAGCGCCTTACGGTTGAAGAGATAGTAGATGACTGGAAATCCCTGCTACAAGAACTGAAAGACATCAACCCGGAGTTGAAAATCCTTTTCACAGTCAGTCCGATTCGCCACTGGAAAGACGGAGCTCACGGGAACCAGCTCAGTAAAGCCGCCTTGTTACTTGCCATCGACGAACTGAACAGTCTGTTTCCTGAGCAAACAAGCTATTTCCCGTCGTACGAAATCATGATGGATGAACTACGCGATTATCGCTTCTATGCCGACGATATGTTACATCCTTCGGTTCAGGCTATTGATTATATTTGGGAACAATTCGTAACCAACGAACTGGATACAGAAAGTCAAAACATCCTAAAGGATTGTCTGGAAATACAGAAAGCCATGGCGCACAAACCTTTCAATCCCGACAGCGAAGCCTACCGGAAATTTATTCTTCAAACTTTGTTAAAGATTGACCGACTTAACGAGAAAATGACTTTCTTTGACTACTCAAAAGAGCGGAATATTTTAAAGACTAAATTGAAGTAAGAGATGGAATACGCAATACAAGACGTAGCCCAGATTATCGGGGCAAGAACAAAGGCGTTACATGATTGCACGATTAGTATATTACTAACAGACAGCCGGCGGTTATCATTTCCTGAGACGAGTCTGTTTTTTGCGTTAGCGACAAAGACAAACGACGGACATCGGTATGTACAAGACTTGTATAAGCTTCGTGTCAGAAACTTTGTAGTCAGCAAAATGCTACCCGAGTTCGAACAAATGGAAGAAGCCAACTTTCTGTTGGTTAAAGATGTGTTGGCAGCCTTGCAGAAACTGGTGGCATATCACCGCAAACGCTTCCAGATCCCGGTCATCGGTATTACGGGAAGTAACGGAAAGACCGTAGTCAAAGAATTTCTGTATCAATTACTGCACAACGAATTTGATATCGTCCGTTCTCCCCGCAGCTATAATTCACAAATCGGTGTGCCGCTTTCCGTTTGGGAAATGAACGAAAAGAACACATTGGGTATATTCGAAGCCGGCATTTCACAGCCAGATGAAATGGAGAAGCTGCAACCGATTATTGCACCAACCATCGGCGTACTAACCAGCATCGGCGAAGCTCACCAAGAGAACTTTATTTCCGTCAACCAGAAATGCCTCGAAAAACTGATGCTTTTCAACGAGAGCGAAGCAATTATCTACGATGGAGATAATCCTCTCATATCAACTTTGATCGAATCGGCCTGCTTGTCGCACAAAGCAATCGCATGGAGCCGGACCGACCGAGAAGCTCCTCTTTTTATCGAGTCGATTGAAAAGAGACAAGACGAAACAGTTATCCATTGTACATTACTGGGCTTTGACCGGACATATACCATACCATTCGTCGATGACGCTTCTATCGAGAACGTTATTCACTGTCTGGCCGTCATGCTATACTTAAAGCCGACCAGTGTGAACGATGTAGAAAAGTTTGCACATCTCGAACCTGTCGAAATGCGTCTGGATGTAAAGGAAGGAATCCAAGGTTGCCTGTTGATCAACGATACTTATAATTCGGACATCAATTCATTGGATATTGCCCTTGATTTCCTGCAAAGCCGGAAAGTAGCCAAGAATCTGAAATCAACGCTAATTCTTTCCGATATTCTTCAGTCAGGAACACTTCCTAAATCATTGTATAAGAAAGTAGCCGATTTGGTAGAACGGAAAAAGGTAAATCGCTTGATCGGCATCGGCAAAGATCTGAAAGAATTTGCTTCAGTATTCGGAGAACAACTGGAAAAGTCATTCTATCAGACAACCGACGAATTCATCGCTTCACCTGAAATCAAGCAATTCAACAATGAAGTTATTCTGCTGAAAGGATCACGGCATTTCCACTTCGAGCGAATCTCGGAACTACTGGAAAAGAAAGTACATGAAACCATCTTGGAAGTCAACTTATCAGCCATCGTCCACAACTTCAATTTCTACCGGTCAAAACTGAAGCCGGAAACGAAGATGGTCTGCATGGTGAAAGCCTTCGGTTACGGAAGTGGTTCTTATGAACTAGCCAAGACATTGCAGGAACATCGCTGTGATTATTTAGCTGTTGCCGTAGCCGATGAAGGAGCTGCCCTACGGAAAGAAGGTATTACCATTCCGATCATCGTCATGAATCCGGAATTCAGCAGCTTCAATACCATGTTTGAGTATAATCTGGAGCCGGAAGTGTACAGTTTCCGCCTGTTGGATGCTATGATCAAAGAAACGGAACGCCGTGGCATCATTGCTTATCCGATACATATTAAGATTGATACAGGTATGCACCGTTTAGGTTTTCAGCCATATGAAGTATCACAACTGATCGAACGACTGAAGACACAGAGCGGAGTTAAGGTTCGTTCCGTCTTTTCTCATTTGGCAGGTAGTGATTCATACGCATTCGATGACTTCACACAACAGCAATTGGAGAAGTTCAAAGAAGCCTCAACCACGTTGGAAAAAGGATTGGAACATCCGGTCATTAAACATATTCTCAATACTGCCGGTATCGAACGATTCCCTCAATGGCAAATGGATATGGTACGTTTAGGCATCGGATTATATGGTGTCAGCGCATCTGGAGTAAACGGATTGAGAACAGTTAGCAAACTCAAAACGACCATTCTGCAAATACAACACGTCCCGGCTGGTGATTCCATCGGTTACAGCCGCCGCAGTTACGTAGAAAGAGATTCCAGAATAGCCATTATTCCTATCGGATATGCCGACGGACTAGACCGTCATTTCAGTAACGGACACGGAGAAGTCATCATCCGAGGTAAACGTTGTCCGATTATTGGTAATATATGTATGGATGCTTGTATGGTTGATGTTACGGATTCAGACGCACAAGAAGGCGACAGCGTTATTGTCTTCGGTGAAGAACTGCCTGTATCTGAGCTGTCAGACCGGCTAAAGACAATACCTTATGAAATCCTTACATCCGTTTCTCCCCGTGTAAAACGCGTGTATTATTGGGAATAAGAGAAAAAGGAGCAAATAAAAACACGAATTGCACCAATTGACAGGAAGTTATTCTTCCTGTTAAATTGGTGAAACCCGTGTCCTCTCGTTAAAAAGCTTATAAAACCTGTGTACTTTCTTCGCGGAACATATCTTCGGCAGTCGGAGTAATCAACTTATACCCCTTACCGTGGATATTGATAATTTCAATTCCCGGATCATCTTTCAATAATTTACGCAATTTGGTAATATAAACGTCCATGCTTCGAGCATTGAAATAATTATCGTCAACCCAAATTGTCTTCAACGCATAATTACGTTCCAGGATTTCGTTTGCATGTGCACACAATAAACTTAACAATTCACATTCCTTGGTAGTCAGTTTTGTAACCTTCTCACCAATTGTCAATGTCTGCTTCTGCGTATCAAACAAGAAGTTTCCTAACTTATAGAAAGGAATATCTTTCATCTTCTTGCCTTTCACACGACGCAAGATTGCTTCAATACGCAATAATAATTCTTCCATGCTGAAAGGTTTTGTCAGATAATCATCTGCTCCAATCTTGAAACCTTCCAGAATATCCTCCTTCAGCGTTTTGGCAGTAAGGAAGATGATAGGAATATCCGGATTAACCGAGCGAATTTCCTGAGCCAGCGTAAAACCATCTTTCTTCGGCATCATCACATCCAACACACAAAGATCGTATTTCGCCTTTGTAAACCCTTTGTATCCTGCTTCTCCATCGCAGAAAAGGTCTGTAACATATCCTTTTGCCTGCAGATACTCTCTCAGAAGCATTCCCAAGTTTTCATCGTCTTCACAAAAGAAGATTTTCATTTTTTCTTCCATAACTAACTTTTTATAAGAGGTAAAGTAATAATAAATTTTGTTCCTATATTGTTATTGCCTTGTTCTGCCCGGATTGAACCTTTGTGATCCTCTATGATTTTCCTCACATAAGCTAATCCAAGTCCAAAGCCTTTCACATCATGTTTATTTCCCGTCGGTACGCGGAAGAAACGATCGAATACTTTCTTCAGATATTCTTTCTTAATTCCGATACCATTATCTTCAACCGAAATATGCAACTTACCGTTTTCATTCCAAGTCCGCACCAACAACGCGAGCGGAACATCCTGACGACGGTACTTAACAGCATTATCCATCAAGTTAAACAACACATTGGTAATATGCATTTCATCCACATAAATAGTCGAATCCAAAGCATCCAAATACAGATCCAGTGTTCCACCATACTTCTCGACCTTCAACGCAAATGTATTGGCTACCGAAATAATCAAGTCGTTTGCATCCAGTTCCTTCAACTTCAGCGTTGCCTTCTGACGTTCAAACAAAGACATCTGCAACACTTTCTCAACCAAAAAGCCTAATCGCTTGGTCTCATCGTTAATCACACCCGAAATATGCTTAAATACTTCCGGACTTTTGGTGATATCCGAATCTTTCAACATCTGAGCCGCCAACGAAATCGTAGAAACCGGAGTCTTCAGCTCATGAGTCATGTTGTTAATGAAGTCGTTCTTCATTTCCGACAGACGCTTCTGACGGAAAACTATATAAATAGTAAAGATAAATGTAATCAACAGAATCATCGAAAAGATGACCGACGGCACAATAAATGTAATCGAGTTAGAAATATAATCTCCTTTCGTCGGAAAATAAACCTTCAGATAATTCTGCTTGGAAGGAGGATCGTTAGGAAACAATACCTGCGTAATAATATCTGAAGCAAGAGGTTCTCCATCAATCTTTCCACTTCGATACACTTCGTTTCCATCTTTGTTTATGACAGAGAAAACAAAGGGAAGGTTTAATCCACTGTTGATAAATTCATTCTTTAAATAACTGTTCAGCTTCTTGAAATTGACTCGCTCCTGAATCGGTTTCAGATTAGCTGTATATAAGATATTATAAATCACTTCATCGATCAGTCCGCCCTGATACTGATAACGTTGTTTCAACGTTTTCTGCAAATCACGCGATGTATTGACGATCGAATTGGTCTGCTGATTACTCAACGAAGAACGAGGCTGAAACTTCGGACTACTAAAACTCTGTAATTCTATTTGCTGCACGCCTCCGTCTGAATCCGTTATGATGACATTCTGATACAGAAAGCTATTCTGATCCCGATTAATATCATCTTCCAAATACTGCCGGGTCTCGTCTAATTCCAGGTTTTTTGAGACCTGATGCAAACATTGTTTGACTGTTTCGTCAAACTGTTCACTTCTTGTTTTCAGGATGATATCAACATAGTTGATCTGCAGATACAACAATCCTGCAAAAGCAAACGCCATCACGACTGCAAGTAACCAAATCGTTGATTTCTTCATCTTATTTTTCCTTTCTTATATCTAACGACAAATAACGCGTCTTTTGGATAAATATTTACACAAAAAAAGTAAAAACAGAGCGCTTAAAATGTTAATAATACTTTGTCTATTCTCATTTTGCTAATTTTATCTTTATTTTTCATGCAAACGTATATTTTCGTTATCAGATCTTTATCCATTTAATATAACAGAGAAATTTCATCTTTTGTTCTGAAAATCAGCAGGAGTATACAATCCAACTGTATTTTTATACTGCCGGCAGACTCATTCCCGTTATTTTCCGGTATAAATCGAGAGCATATACGTCTGTCATTCCTGAAATATAATCCAATACACACTGTATTTTCCCATACGTTCCGACTGCTTTGACATTATATTGCTCGGGCACTCGCTGTAACAACAACTTGCTATAAGCATGATTCGGGTTCATTACGGCTTCCGTAAAGCTGTCAATCAAATGACTGAATATATGATAACCGGCCAGTTCCACATCCAACACTTCTTTCGAACAGTATATTTTCTTGTAAGCCGTAGCCGAACATGTTTCATACGCCTGTTTGGCTTTGTCTGAAATATGCTCGATCAATGAATCAGTAAATGTTCCCTTTAATAGTTCTTCCTCATGTTCCAGAAATATCCGGCTACACTCATCTACCAGCAGACCGATAATACAAGAGCGCAAATAAGCAATCTGTTCATTGGTGTCATCTACCATATTCATAATACGCTGCACATGGTCCAAACGATCATCATCAAAGAAGTTCAACAATAATTGAATAGCTTCATCGGCCGTCAGTATATGCAATTTGCAGGCATCTTCTATATCCATAATCTGATAACAGATGTCATCAGCTGCTTCAACAAGATAAACCAACGGATAACGGGCAAACTTGTTCGGATCCTTCGGATTACGTTCAATACCCAATTCTGTGGCAATACGCAGATAAGATTCTTCTTCCGACTGGAAGAAGCCGAATTTTCCTTTCTTTCCGGCCTCTGTTGAAGCGTATGGATATTTAACAATGGAGGCCAGCGTACTATATGTCATGGCAAAACCACCTTTACGTCGCCCGATAAACTGATATGTCAACAAACGAATGGCGTTGGCGTTTCCCTCAAAATGCAGGAAATCTTCCCAACGTCCTCCTTCTTCCCGTACTTTTTCCTCCCATTTCATGCCATTACCTTCGAGGAAATAAGCCGTAATGGCTCGCTCTCCGGAATGACCGAAAGGCGGATTTCCCATATCATGGGCCAGACAAGCAGCAGAGACAATAGAACCTATCTCCGGAAAGTTCACACTTCCACCCGGATACTTTTGCATCAAAGCTTTCGCGATATTATTTCCCAGCGAACGACCTACGCAAGAGACCTCCAAACTATGCGTCAATCGGTTATGGACAAATATACTACCCGGTAAAGGGAACACCTGCGTCTTGTTTTGTAAGCGCCGGAAAGGTGAAGAGAATATCAGCCGGTCATAGTCTCGTTGGAAATCGGTCCGTTCATGTTTCCGCTCATGATATTCTTCCAAACCAAAGCGTTTTCCGGAAAGTAGTTGTGTCCAATTCATATCATTCATGGTTATAATTGACTTCAAATATACGGATTTTAAGTGAGAATGTTTATCTTTACTCCATATTATTAATTGAATATCCAAATGAAAACACGGAAGTACATTTATTGGTTACTGGCTTTATTATGTTATCTGCCAGCATTCACCCAATCGCCTGTCAAGATTCAACGGCTCGAAGCTGGAGAGAAAACATGTCTGCACGAAGGCTGGTTTGCCCGCAATGCCAGTGAAATCGGAGAAGACGGGAATCGCCTTACCGGACAACCTTTCGAAGCAACCGGATGGATGAAAGCTAAAGTTCCCGGAACGGTATTAACTACTTTACTCGAGAACAAGCTATATCCAGCTCCTGAATTCGGACTGAACAATCAACTGATTCCGGATATATTTCACGTCGGACGCGCATTTTATACTTATTGGTTTGCCTGTCCCTTTACAATGGAAGCATTACTTCCGGGACAGCATGCGTGGTTGAATTTCCGGGGTATCAATTATAAAGCTGAGATTTACCTCAACGGGAAACGTGTCAACACAGTGACACACGAAGGTATGTTCCTGCGTCAGTCGTACGACATCACGTCTTACCTGAAAGAAAACGGCACGAATGTGCTGGCTGTTTTGGTTTTTCCTCCCGATCATGTAGGCAATCCGAATGGCGGACAAGGTGGCGACGGACAGATTGCCCGCAATTGTACCATGCAATATACGCCGGGCTGGGATTGGATTCAACCAGTTCGAGACCGCAATACGGGTATTTGGGATGAAGTTTCCATTGCTGTTACCAAAGATGTCCGGGTACAGCATCCGTATGTGGTAACAAAAGTTCCCGGAGTCCGGATACCAAGTGCAAGCAAACAGGAACCCGCTTACCTGGAAACTTCTGTCGAATTGGAAAATGTGTCTGACCAAATCCAAAAAGGAACAGCGGTTGCTACTTATAAAGGAAAGGAACTTCGGGTTCAGGTTTCTTTGGAACCGGGCGAAAAGAAGCATGTCTCTTTCCCTAAAGAAACAATCCGTAATCCTAAGTTGTGGTGGCCGAATGGTATCGGGCAGCAGCCTTTGGAAGAAATCCATTTCTCCTTTATCGAACAAACTACGCAACAAGTCAGCGATCAACAGTCGGTTCGTTTCGGTATCCGGGAAATCCAGACCCGAAAGAACGAACAGAATGGCGGACGGGAATTTTACGTCAACGGACAACGGATTTATATCACAGGCGGAAATTATATTGATTCCGACTGGTTGCTCCGGCTTTCTCCCGAGCGATACGACCATGAAGTCCGTTTCCATGCTGAAATGAACTTACGAATGATCCGTGTCTGGGGCGGAGCCTTACTTGAACGTCCAGAGTTTTACCAGGCATGTGATAAATATGGTATTTTAGTCTTTCAGGATTTATGGGGAAGCGGCGACTGTAACGGCGCCTGGGAAGACCTGACAAAGCTTGATTCCCGCGAACGCCGCTGGGAATATCCGGATAATCATGCCTTGTTCCTGCAAATGGCGGAAGACCAGATCAAGATGATCCGCAATCACCCGAGCCTTTGCTTTTGGTGCGGTGCCAACGAATGGCCTTTGGCCAAAGATATCAACGAAGCCTTGAAGAACGATATTCTTCCCCGACTTGATCCCAATCGTCTTTTTGCCAGTTATTCTACCGATTCGGTATTTACCCGTAATTATTTAGGAGATAATGGCGACGGTCCTTACGGTATTCAGGAACCGGAGTGGTTCTTTACCTTCCGTTCGCAT
>OHAY01002961.1_pt1 | contig 12462 bp, 10 predicted proteins | sample 1577191 | NCBI WGS metagenome assembly OHAY01 (sample SAMEA3541504, study PRJEB24748) | human gut metagenome | biome: human gut; feature: human-associated habitat; material: faeces | place: China | collected 2012 | reverse complement strand
TAGAAGAATGTAAGGATACGGCTGAAATGGTGCGCAAGTTGGAGAAGGGAGAAGGTGATGTGATTGCCGTGCCCCTTCCCCGAAAACAGACCAGAGGCAACCTGCTGTTCTGTGGAGTTACGCCCGACAGCACCCGAACCCAATGGGCTGTGCAGAACGGCAACAAGAGTCTTGCCGACACCTTGAACGGCTGGTTTAAACCCAAGCTGATTGCTCAGGTCAGGCAGGAAGAATCGTGGCTGCTTTCTTCTGCCAGCGTGCGTCGCCACGTTTATTCACCATTCCTGAACCGTTCCAAGGGTGTTATTTCACGCTACGACCACCTCTTCCAGCGCTATAGTGGAACGGCTCGCATGGATTGGCGCCTGATGGCTGCCCAATGTTATCAGGAGAGTTGTTTCGACCCGAATGCGAAGTCATGGGCTGGAGCATGCGGACTGATGCAGATTATGCCAAGCACGGCTGCCCATCTGGGTTTGCCTATGAGTATGATTCATGAACCAGAGGCGAATGTGGCTGCGGCAGCCAGATATATGGCGGAACTGCAAGGCCATTTTGCGGATGTAGGCGACCCGTTCCAGCGCATGCTTTTTGCCCTGGCATCTTATAATGGTGGCTATTTCCACATCAGAGATGCAATGGCGCTGGCTCGCAAACATGGTCAGAATCCGCACAACTGGGGCGTGATTCGCGGTTATATTCTGCGCCTTTCGCAACCGGCTTATTACACAGACCCGGTGGTGAAATATGGTTACATGCGAGGCACGGAGACGGTAGATTATGTGGATAGAATCAGAGCCCGCTGGGGTGAGTACAGCGGTGGTTCGGGCTTCCATGAGAGTCTTAGAGGCAGCGGTATGGGCAGCGGTTCCTTCCATGGAGCTCCTATGAAATCAAAGCGCCATTACCAGAATAAGTACCATATATAATAGATAGGTGTTCAAGTTTCGCAAGTTCAGGAGTTAAAGGAGTTAAAGAAGTTAAAGGAGTTAAAGAAGTTATCGCTCCCTATGGTCGCTGAGGAGTTAAGACAATAGTCTTTTTGGCGTAGTTTTTTAAGCAGCAAGACATACGTCTTAACTCCTTAACTTCCTTAACTCCTTTAACTTCCTGATATGCGAAAGTTCAGTCTTTACATTTTTGTCATGTGGTAACCCAGCATTTTTAATTCTACAGCTATTCCCATGAGGAACATCTGGTGGAGGGCAGCAACGAAACCACGGAAGGCCTCCTCGCTTCCAGGCTGCAGATTCTGATGAATCAGCTTGCTGTAAGAACGCGAAGCACATTCTGCAACCACATTCGTCACAGCTTTATGCGCTTCCCCGTTCAGCAGCAGAACCTTTTCGCAGATGTAATCATCCATGTGGTCGAAATCTATTCTGTCACGAAGATATTCATAATGATTTTCTACCTTGCTGTAGAGTTCCCAATCTTCATCCCAATACTTGGCAAGTGCCATTCCTACATACATGATCCACCCCAATGAAACCGTTGGATATTTGGCAAACTCGCGAATCGCATCAGGCAGATAACTCTCGCCTACTTTCTGCCACAGCTCTTCCAAATCCGGAGCCTCAGGCAAATGAGCATCTACCTTATCAATACCCAGCAGATATTGATAAAGATCTTCCTTGAAGATCGCTTCAAAATTCTTTTTCTCTTCCATTTATCTTTTTCGAATATTATTTATATAAAGCTTTTGCCCTTACAGGGCGCCTTGCTGATTTTCTATTATACCCAGGGTGTTGCCCTGGGCTAGGAGCTTCTGCCCTTTCAGGGCGAGAGGCGTAAATTACTGAACTCTGCAAACTCTGATTCCTATCTGCACCGGATGTTTGTGCATGTAAGTATAAAGTGTCATCGGTTCATCAATCACCTTCTTGTGAATGCTGCTGGCGTTGAGCAGATGCAAACCGTCTTTGTGCCAGGAGGCAATACCGATATGGGTTGTGTCGAGACCCTTCTTGTTGGTGATGATGGCAATAATGTCGCCGTCATGGATGGCGTTGCGGAAAACTGCCGTGTTGGCAATCTTGCCCTTCGGAACATAACGGTAACGCTTGCCGTTCACACTCTGTTCCAGTTTTCTGATTCCTGATTTCCATTCCGGATGAGCCTTAAGCATCTTATAACTCGAAACATGTGTACTCATCCAGTTGATGTTCACGGTCTGAACGGCCGAGAAAGGAGGATTGGGCGCAATATTCTTCACGATTCCCTCGCGCTCGTTTGCATCCATCCAAATCGTGAAATAATGCTGGCGTTTCACATAGGAAACCTCTCCGCCCACATAACGCACATTCCGGAGATGTTTGCAGAAAGCCGAGAAAGAAGTCTCATTCTTCTTGGCGCATTGGGTGAGCGCCGTAACCATCTCTACGTATGTGGTGCAGTCCAGCTCACGGGTGTTCACGATAAGCACCTCTTCCTTCGTCCGGTCCAGCGTGCCGCCCACATAAGGAACGCCCGCCATCTGTTTGCCGAACCAGAGCATCCAACTGGCTGGTTTCTTCTTCATCGCCCTTGCCTGTTGCAGCAGCCCCATAATCCGTAGACTGTCCTGGCGCTGATAAACCACATTCACCCTGGCTTCTCCCGGAACAGCCAGCAGACAAGCCAGTATGGCGGCTGCCATTTTCGTAAATATTTTCATCTCTTCTTTTTTATATGTTAATGGTGACGTTTCCTGCCAAAGTTCACGCCCACATAAATATTGAGTGAGCCAAACGAATTGTTGGTAGAAAACTGTTTTTTCTTATAGTTGTAAGAATGGATGATGGTGCTGGCGCCCGCGTACCAATGCGTATTGTTCCACACCACGCCGAAGCGCCCGATTCCATCCAGGTTCACATTCTTGAAACTGAAGTTGGTAATGTCCAGAAGTTCACTTTCATTATCCGATTTCGAACTGTTGTAAGCCACACCTACCGAGAGCGAAGCGTTGAAGAGCCAGTTCTTGGCGAAAACCCAGTTGTAAGCATAGCCGCAGGTTACGTTCACATCGCTGTATTTCACCTTGCTGAACATCAGCGAACTGTCTATCTTAGCTTCAGGAGTTCCCCCGTCTGTCAGATTTTTGTTCAACTTTTCATCTACAAGATTGGTCAGTTTATCCCAGTTCACCTCCAGTTCATGCTCCGTGTAACCGATTCCCAGAAGCATGGAACCGGCACTTCTCCGCTGCACCGTACTCTGCGAATAGGCAGCAGGATAAGAGAAGCGGCGATGGTTGAAGATGTAATAAAGATTGAATCCCTTGATGCTCGATTTGAAACCGTCGAAAGGAGTTTTGTGGATAGGGGCGCAATTGATGTGCTCACCCAGATTCATCCGCTGAACATGATAGTCATTTCCCGTCTGTCGCCAGAACAGGTCTATTCCCAGCAGACTGCTGTAGAGGCTCAGGTCAAACTCCTTCTTGTTGGTGTGGTTGTTTCCGAAATTGATGTGCTTCAGGTCGAACGTATAACCCAGGAACACCCATCGCCAGCCCAGATAAGGCCCAAGGCGGTAAGAAGGATCAGGAGCAAAAGAAATGCTCTGTCCTTCGCGGTTTCTGAGCGTATATTCCTCGTAGGTATTGGTGTTCTGCAGCATCACCGTATAATTGTAGTGCTGGTCTTCGATATAAGAAGAATCCGTACTGTTGAATTCTCTGAAGAACCGGGTGAATACATTTCCTACCTGATGGAAGAAAGTTTTTCGATGGCGCTCTTTCACAAGGCTGTCCTTGGAATTGTGCATGAACATCGTCTTGTTGAAGAGCGTTCCCAGCATGGTAGAATCCACAGGCTCCCCTGCCCTTGCCGAAGTGCAGACAAGAGAACAGATGATTGCAACTATACAGAAACTTCTCTTCATAACTTACTCTCTATTCCAGATGATGATGCTTCCTTGATGTATGCTTTCGAGATGATTTTGTAAAAAAATCAGTTCTTCCACAACACACGGTCCAGCACCCAGTTCACAGCCGTAGCCGAAACGCTGGTGCAGTCGCATTTGCCTATTCCCTGCAGATGCTCAATCACACTCTTGATGAGTGGCAGCTGCACGTAAGGCGGATTCGGAACCGTAATCGAGTTCTTTCCTTCGCTCGTAATCACTTCTATCGGCTGGTAAGTGAACACCGAGAACGAGAGCGAACCTTTCTCGCCAATCACCTCGATGCAGTCTTCCTTCGCACTCTCATGTCCCACGAAGCACCAGCTTCCGCTGCCCGGAATTCCGCTCTCAAAGAAGAAGCACGCCGAAAGTGTGTCTTCTGCCTGATAAAGATGCGCTCTGTTGGCAGGATAGCCGTGCGCACGGGTAATCACACCAAACAGATTCTGGAGCAAATCTATCTGATGAGGAGCCAGGTCGTAGAAATAGCCGCCGCCCGCAATATCCGGCTGCAGTCGCCAAGGCATTTCCTTGCCGCTCTGAAAGTCGAGATCGCGCGGAGGAACCGAGAAGCGTACCTGCACATTTACCACATTACCGATGGTTCCGCTCTCGATAATCTCCTTTACCTTCTGGAAATAAGGAAGATAACGGCGATAGTAAGCCACAAAGCATGGAACACCCGTCTGCTCGCTGATGCGGTTGATGCGGATGCAGTCGTTGTAGCTCGCAGCCAGCGGTTTCTCTATGTAGCAAGGTTTGCCCGCACGCATCGCCATGATAGCGAAGGTGGCGTGAGAAGAAGGTGGCGTGGCGATGTAAACAGCATTCACATCGGGGTCTTCTATCAACTCCGATGCATCCGTGTACCATTTGCGCACATGATGGCGCTCAGCATAGCTGCGTGCCTTGTTCTCGCTTCGGCTCATCACAGCCACCACCTGCGAACCCTCCACTTCGTTGAAAGCCGGTCCGCTCTTCTTTTCGGTTACTTCTCCGCAGCCGATAAATCCCCAATTAATCTGTTTCATTCTCTGTTGGTTTATTCTCTCCCGAAAGATTATTCTCCGGCGAGCGATTTGTTGATTTCGTCAATATAGTCGAGCACCTCGTCGCGTCCCGTCTTCTTCTCACTACTGGTAATGAAATAAGGTGGAAGCGCTTCCCAGCGGTCTTCCAGCGCATGCATCCATTTCTCAGCATTCATGCGAGCCTTGACCGGACCCAACTTGTCGGCCTTGGTAAAGACGATGCAGAAAGGAACGCCGCTCTCGCCCAGCCAGTCAACAAACTCGCGGTCTATCTTCTGCTGGTCGTGGCGCACATCGATGAGCACGAAGACGTTAGCCAACTGTTGGCGCTGCAGAATATAACTGCTTATCATCTGTTCCAGCTGTTTCTGTACGGTCTTCGAGCGCTTTGCGAAACCATAGCCCGGAAGGTCAACCAGATACCATTCGTTGTTGATGATAAAGTGGTTGATAAGCAGCGTCTTGCCCGGTGTGGCTGAAGTCTTGGCCAAACCCTTGTGGTTGCAGAGCATATTGATGAGGCTCGATTTTCCCACATTACTTCTGCCGATGAAAGCATATTCAGCCTTCGTATCTTTCGGACACATGCTCACTCGTGGAGCCGATATTGTAAATTCTGATTTCTTAATTTCCATTCTTTCTATTTTCTTTTATAAATGTTTATTATTAACGGCCGCACATCAACTAATCATAAAGTTCAATGTCCAACGCTCAAAGTTCAAAGTCTAGAGCATTTCAGCCAGTTCCAGCCATCTCATTTCCTTCTCATCAAGTTCATCCTTGATTTCAGGCAGGCGCTTGCTCTTCTCCGTCAGTTCCTCAACCGATAGTTTTCCGCTGCAGAGTTCCTCTTCCAGCTTCTTCTGTTCCTCGGTCAGCGCATCTATTTCCTGGGTCAGCTGCTCATATTCGCGCTTCTCCTTATAGCTCATCTTGCGCTTGTTCTCAAAGTTGGCGTCGCGCTTTGCCGTGCCTGCTCCGTCGCTTTCAGCCGTGGCATTTCCGTTCTTTGCCGGTTTCGCCTGTTCTGCCTCGTCCTTCGCCTGCATCCGGCTCCATTCCCTGTACTGCGTATAGTTGCCAGGGAAATCCTGTATTTCGCCTTCGCCCTTGAAAACCAGCAGATGGTCTACTACCTTGTCCATGAAATAGCGGTCGTGGCTCACTACGATGACGCAACCCGCAAAATCCTGAAGATATTCTTCCAACACCTGCAGCGTCTGGATGTCGAGGTCGTTGGTCGGCTCGTCCAGCACCAGGAAGTTAGGATTTCTCATCAGTACCGTACAGAGATAAAGCTTGCGCTTCTCGCCGCCACTCAGCTTGTAAACGTAGTTGTGCTGCTCCTCAGGCGTAAAGAGGAAGAACTGCAGAAACTGCGAAGCCGTCATGTGCTTGCCGCCGCCCAGGTCTATGTAATCGGCAATCTCCGTAATCACGTCAATCACCTTCTGGTCTTCACGGAATTTCAGTCCCTCCTGCGAGAAATAGCCGAAGCGAACCGTCTCGCCGATGTCAAACTTGCCGCTGTCGGGCTGAACCTCGCCCAGCAGCATCTTGATGAAGGTCGATTTTCCCGTTCCGTTATTACCCACAATACCCATCTTCTCGAAGCGGGCAAAGTTGTAGTAGAAGTTGTCGAGAATCACCTTCTTCTGTCCCCTGTCGTCGAAAGCCTTGCTCACATACTGGCATTCGAAAATCTTCGAACCTATATAAACGGTAGAAGCTTTCAGTCTTACCTGCCGGTCTTCGATGCGCTGCTTTGCCACCTTTTCCAGCTCGTAGAAAGCATCCTCGCGGTATCTCGCCTTGTGTCCGCGAGCCTGAGGCTGACGGCGCATCCAGTCGAGTTCCCTGCGGTAGAGATTCTTCGAGTGCTGTATTTCGGCTCTCAGATTGTCCATTCTCTCCTGCCTCTTCTCCAGATAGTAGGCATAATTGCCTCGGTAGGTGTAGATGGTGCGGTCGTCGAGTTCCAGAATCGTATTGCACACCTTGTCCAGGAAGAATCGGTCGTGCGTTACCATGAAGATGGTCTTGTTGCCGCGGTTCAGATAACCCTCCAGCCATTCTATCATCTCCAGGTCCAGGTGGTTGGTCGGCTCATCCAGCATCAGGAAGTCGGGTTCCGTAATCAGCACATTTGCCAGCGCCACTCGCTTCTGCTGTCCGCCGCTAAGCTGTCCCATCGGCTGTTCCAGGTTGGTAATGTGCAGCTGGGTGAGAATCTGTTTTGCCTTCAGCACCTTCTCCGGATCATCCTCATGATTGAAGCACGCCTGCAGCACACTTTCCTCCGGATCAAACTGCGGCGACTGCTCCAGATAGCCCACCTTCAAGTCGCGTCTGTAGATGATGTCTCCGCTCTCGTGTCCCTCTTTATCCATCAGCACCGACATGAGTGTAGACTTTCCCGTGCCGTTTCTCGCCACGAGTCCCACTTTCTGTCCTTCAGCGATAGAGAAGGAAATATTATCAAAAAGAACCTGTGCACCAAAGCGTTTGGTGAGGTTTTGAACGTCTAAATAGGGTATTTGACTAGCCATTTTATTTTTTTTGTGCAAAGATAGGCAAAATATTTGGCAGAAACAAATTTTTTAATTATCTTTGCACTCGAATTTATCAATCAATACCGTGTTTCCATTCAGAAACGCGACATTTCAGAAAGAAAATCATTAATATACAATATATAATATATGTATAGCAAAGAAGAATTACAAGCAAAGAGTGTCGTTCAGTTGAAGGACATTGCAAAGGAACTAGGAGTCAAGGTCAAGTCGGGCGATAAGAAGAAAGCTGTCGTCTACGCCATTCTCGACGCCCAGGCAGAACAGCCTGCTTCTGATGCAGCCCCTAAGCGCAAGCGCACCCGCATTGCAACCAAGAAAGAAGACCGTGTTTATTCCGTACACGGCAATGAGGGAGAAAATTTCGACGTGCAGAAGAACCAGGTTCTGGGTCCTAACGGCGGCGAAGCAGCTCCTCAGGCTAAGAACGAAACTGCACCAGCCCCAGCGGACGAGGAAGAAATCCAGTTCAGCCCGGCAGAGCAGAGTTTACAATCAGCAGCCCAGAAGCAGGTTCTGAACCAGTCGGGCGAAGACATAGAGTCACAGGTACTTGCTAATTTCCCGAAACACCGCGGCAGAAGAAGCAAGGCTGAACTCGAGGCCATCGCTGAAGCCAGAGCTGCAGCCATCAGAAAGCATCAGGCGGTAAAAGCCGAGATTGAAGCCCAGATGGCGAAAGATGCGCAGAAGAAGGCTAACGACCAGCAGACTGAGGATAACCAGCCGGCAGAAACAGCAGCCGACAACCAGCAGTCTGCTCCTGAGAATGCAGCAGCTCCTGAGCACGTAGCCGTTCCTGAAGAGCAGTTCTCTGCCGGAAACGCTGAGAGCGCCAACATCAGCGGCGATTTGCAGGCGATGCTCCAGGCTAAGATGAACGCACAGAACACAGCAGCCGCTCCAGCTCCGGAAACTCAGGAAGCCGCTCCAGACGCCGCTCCAGCTCCAGCTGAGGCAAAGGAAAATGCTACTGAAGAAACTGCAACCGACAAGAAGCAGGAGTCAGCTCCTATCCACTATACAGAAGGTATGAAGGTAGAACTCGATGCAGACGGAACCTGGAAGGGTGATCCGGGCGATGGAACCGATTTCATCCCTGTTGTCGACATTCCTATCGAAGACCAGGCTGCCATTCCTACAGTCGACATCTTCGACCGTCCTACCACTCCACAGGCTTCTCACCAGCACACACCAGCTGCTCCTGTTGCCAAGAACAAGCAGCAGGAATCACCAGCTTACGATTTCAGCAATCTCGTGAAATCCAACGGTGTGCTCGAAGTGATTTCAGAAGGCTACGGATTCCTGCGCAGCAGCGATTACAACTACCTTTCTTCACCGGATGATGTTTATGTAGCATCCAGCTTCGTCAAGAAGTTCGGTCTGAAGACTGGCGATGTCATCGAGTGCAAGGTGCGTCCGCCTCACGAGGGCGAGAAATACTTCCCGCTCACCAGCATCATCAAGATCAATGGCCGTGACCCGTCAGAGGTTCGTGACCGTGTTCCTTTCGAGCATCTCACCCCACTCTTCCCTAACGAGAAGTTCAATCTCTGTGGCGACCGCCGAACCACCAATCTCAGCACTCGCATCGTAGACCTCTTCTCACCAATCGGTAAGGGTCAGCGTGCGCTCATCGTGGCTCAGCCTAAGACCGGTAAGACCATCCTCATGAAGGATATTGCCAACGCCATCGCAGCCAACCATCCTGAGGCTTACCTCATGATGCTGCTTATCGACGAGCGTCCTGAGGAGGTTACCGACATGGCACGCACCGTGAATGCAGAGGTTATTGCCTCTACCTTCGACGAGCCAGCAGAGCGCCATGTCAAGATTGCCGGCATCGTACTCGAGAAGGCTAAGAGAATGGTAGAATGCGGACACGATGTTGTCATCTTCCTCGATTCCATCACCCGTCTCGCCCGTGCCTACAACACCACAGCTCCTACTTCTGGTAAGGTGCTCACCGGTGGTGTAGATGCAAACGCCCTCCAGAAACCTAAGCGTTTCTTCGGTGCTGCGCGTAACATCGAAGGCGGCGGTTCGCTCACCATCATCGCTACTGCCCTCATCGATACGGGTAGTAAGATGGATGAAGTCATCTTCGAGGAGTTCAAGGGTACAGGTAACATGGAGTTGCAGCTCGACCGCTCACTCAGCAACAAGCGCATCTTCCCTGCTGTCAACCTCGTTTATTCGTCTACACGTCGCGATGATCTCCTGCAGGACAAGACTACGCTCGACCGCATGTGGATTCTGCGCAAGTATCTGTCAGACATGAATTCTATCGAGGCGATGAGCACCATCCACAAGAACATGCAGCATACTCGCAACAACGAAGAGTTCCTGCTCTCTATGAATTCATAACCCAAGTTTAGCAAGTGGTTTAAGTACGGGCTGAAGGCACAAAAGCTCCTAGAAGCAGCCCGCCCTGAAAGGGCGGGTGGAGCAAATACTAGTATATAAAAGAAGAGAGATTTGAAAGAGAAGGGCAAGTTCCATTTCCGGAACTTGTCCTTCGTGCTTTTTACTGTTTAAAATCATTAAAAAAATATTGCATTTCATTTTTTATTCGTATCTTTGCTAATCTTAAAAAACAAAGGGCGAAAAGCCCTGATATAAATAATGTATAACTTAAAATCAAAAGAACCATGAGCAAATATTTTGCAGAATCAGAATTGATAATCAATGAAGACGGAAGCTGCTTCCACCTTCATCTTCGCCCAGAACAAGTGGCTGATAAAGTAATCCTCGTTGGCGACCCAGGTCGCGTAGCCCTCGTAGCCTCCCATTTCGATGAGAAGGAATGCGAAGTCTCAAGCCGAGAATTCCACGCCATTACCGGCACATATAAAGGTAAGCGAATCACCGTGCAGAGCACCGGAATAGGATGCGATAATATCGATATCGTAGTCAACGAGCTCGATGCGCTGAAGAACATCGATTTCAAAACCCGCACCGAGAAACCCGAGCACACCACGCTCACCCTCGTGCGCATCGGAACCTGCGGCGGCCTGCAGCTCAACTGCCCAGCCGGAACCTTCGTAGCCTCACAGAAAAGCATCGGTTTCGACGGACTCATCAACTTCTATGCCCGCCGCAACGAAATCTGCGACCTCGAAACAGAGGCAGAATTCAAGCGCCAGGTAAAATGGAACGACCAGATTGGCAACCCATACTGCGTAGACAACGACCCGCAATTGCTCAACCAGATTGCCGGCGATGATATGGTTCGTGGAATCACCATAGCCTGTGGAGGTTTCTATGGTCCACAGGGCAGAGAACTCCGTGCCCCACTTGCCGACCCGGAACTTAATCAGAAGATTGAAGCATTCGAGTATAACGGTCTGCGTGTCAACAACTTCGAGATGGAAAGCTCAGCCCTCGCCGGTCTTTCCCTCCTCCTCGGCCATAAAGCACTCACCTGCTGCATGGTCATCGCCAACCGCCGTGCCCTCAGCGCCAACACCGGCTACAAGAGCACCATCGACAATCTCATCAAGGTTGTATTAGATAGAATTTAAACAATAAAAAAATGAATCAAGAAGAATGTATCTGCGCCCTGGCAACTCCAGCTGGAGGCGCCATCGGAATCATCCGACTCAGTGGCCACGACGCCATTACCCTCACCGACAAAATCTTCCAATCTGCCAACGGCAAATCCCTGGAAGAAGCCAAGCCCTACACCCTGCATTATGGCGAAATCAAGGATAAGGACGGCAACACCATCGATGATGTACTGGTGAGCGTGTTCAAGGCACCTCACAGTTATACAGGCGAGAACTCCACCGAGATTTCCTGTCATGGCAGCCGATACATTCTTCAGCAGGTTCTCCATCGCTTTACGGAGGTAGGATGTCGCCAGGCAGAACCGGGCGAATACACCCGTCGTGCCTATCTCAACGGCAAGATGGACCTCTCTCAGGCAGAAGCCGTAGCTGATCTCATCGCCTCTACCAACAAGGCAACCCACAAGATGGCGCTCAGCCAACTGAAGGGTCATTTCAGCAACGAACTCTCCCTCCTTCGCGAAAAATTATTAAAGATGACTTCGCTCCTGGAGTTGGAGCTCGACTTCAGCGACCACGAAGAACTGGAGTTTGCCGACCGCAGCGAACTCCAGGCACTAGCCGAAGAAATCAATCACAAGATAACCACCCTCGCCCACTCCTTCGAAACCGGCAATGCCCTAAAACAGGGAGTAGCCGTAGCCATCGTAGGCAAGACGAATGTGGGCAAGAGCACCCTGCTCAACCGTCTGCTCCACGAGGAGAAGGCAATCGTGAGCGACATTCACGGAACCACCCGAGATGTAATCGAAGACACCACCCTCATCGACGGAATCACCTTCCGCTTTATTGACACAGCCGGAATCCGCAAGACGGATGATGTGGTAGAAAACATCGGAATAGAGCGCACTTTCCAGAAGATGGAAGAGGCGAAGATAGTAATCTGGCTATTAGATGAGCAGCCGTCAGCCTCAGAAATTGAGGAGATGAAGCTGAAGAACCAGGGCAAGAAGCTGCTGGTAGTATTTAATAAGATGGATAAACTTGAGAATGATAAACTTGCGTTCGATAAATTCACCCATTCCTGTGGTTCAGATTCCAGTGAATCAGAAGCCCCACTCTTCATCAGTGCCCGCACAGGCGAGAACGTTTCATCCCTGGAGCAGGCATTAGTAAAAGCTGCTGATATTCCTGAGATTACCGAGAACGACGTCATCATAACGAGTGCCCGCCACTACGAGGCCCTACTCCGTGCCCATGATTCCCTCTCCCGAGTATTGGAGTCGATGGAAATGGGCATGAGCGGCGACATCATCGCCGAAGACCTGAAAATGGTATTGGAAGAATTGGGCGAAATCACTGGCGGACAGATCAGTAGCCAGGAAACGCTAAACAATATCTTCAAGCACTTTTGCATCGGGAAGTAAGTCGTGATAAACAACGATTAATATCGACAATAAATGATAG
>OHAY01002956.1_pt1 | contig 12470 bp, 10 predicted proteins | sample 1577191 | NCBI WGS metagenome assembly OHAY01 (sample SAMEA3541504, study PRJEB24748) | human gut metagenome | biome: human gut; feature: human-associated habitat; material: faeces | place: China | collected 2012 | reverse complement strand
CGGTTCTATTGTTTAACTTTTAATCTTTCGGTAAAAATTTACCGAAGTATTGATTTTAATATATCATCTATTTTTTGCCCAATGTATTCTTCAATAATTATTTGGTCGGCCAACCCCGTTTGTTTTATGGCTTCTATGCGCTCTATGACATTGTTACAAACATTTAATTTGCCTCTTCCTAAGTCAAAGTTGTCGGTAGTAACTCCAACAATAAGATAATCTCCTAATTCTTTAGCACGTTTGAGCAAATTCAAATGCCCTTGATGAAATAAATCGTATGTTCCGTATGTGATTACTTTTTTCATTTGCTATGCTCAATCTGATGGATATATAAAGCTAATTCATCTAAATCATAAAATGATTGTATTCCCATATGAGAAACTCTAAAGAAGTTTTCTTCTCCACTTGGCATAATAAAAATATTATACTTCTCAATTAAGTCACGGATGATTTTAGTTCCATTATGAGAAACATAAAAACCTGTTATGGCTGAGGATGGTACTTCTGCTAGAATTTTCCAATCATATTTTTTACAAAGTTTTCTAAAGTATGAAGCTCGACTTTGTACATCGGAAATTACATTCTCGAGTCCATAATCTAAAATTTGATGAATACGTTTATTCAGCTGAAGATAGATGGTGGTAGCTGGACTAAAAGGGGTCTGACCTCTTTCCATGTTTTTTAAATTGTTTTCGAATTCAAAATAATACCCTTTTTTAGCAAATGGGTATTCTTTTAAAGAAGAAGACAAGAATATGATAGATAGTCCGGGAGGTATATTCAGACCTTTTTGAGAACTGGTCAAGCAGATGTCAATTTTCAATTTATCCATATTCAGTGGTTCTGCTAAAAAAGAGCTAATAGCGTCGACAACTAATGAAATATTGTATTTCTGACAGATTCTTGATATCTTTTCTATATCGAAAAGTGCTCCGCTTGAGGTTTCATGATGCTGACATAAAAAAACATCTGGTCTTTCTTTACAGATTTGCTCTTCTAAATTCGTATAATTAATATCTTTCCCGAAAGGAACTTTGTAAAGAGTATAATTACAATTATAATAAGCACATAGTTCTGCCCAGCGGTATCCAAAAGTGCCTCCTGCAACGACAAATGCTTTTTGCTTTGTTGTTACATAGTTTTCGACAACGGCTGCCATTGCTCCAGTTCCAGACGCTGTATAAATAATGGTTTTACCTTCTTTACAGCCGATTAGTTCCAGTAAAATTTTCTCGGAATCTTTGTTAATTGCTGAAAATTCGGCAGTTCTCATGTAAGGGATTTGAAGAGAACCTAATTGTAAAATTTCTTGATTTATATTGCCGGGGAAAGCATATGATTTCATAGGGTTTAGCTTTTATTTGTAAGCAAAGGTATTAAATAATCTCGAATGGACAATTATTTTATTCTGCATCAGGTAATTTTATTTGTTTTATTTGTTATATTAGAACTCTTTTTATTTGTACTAAGTTAAAAGCATAAATTTATGGTACCAGTATTATCCATCATTACTATTAATTATAACAATCGGTTAGGACTTTTGAAAACAATGCAAAGTGTTGTAGAACAAAGTTTTCAAGACTTTGAATATTTGATAATTGATGGAGGAAGCAATGACGGTAGTCTAGAAGAGATTCTTAACTATGAGCAGTATTTGAGCTTTTGGTGCTCAGAGAAAGATAAAGGAGTATATAATGCTATGAATAAAGGAATAGCAAAAGCTACAGGAGAGTATTTATTATTCCTTAATTCAGGAGATTCTCTATTGGATAATCAGATATTATCCAAGATTGTTCCGCTATTGAAGGATTATGGTATTATTTATGGTGATCTCATTTTTAAGTATGGTACTAAGGATATTTTGCAGACATATCCTGATCGTTTAGATATTGGTTATTTGTTTTATTATTCATTAGGACACCCTGCTTCTTTCATTCGGAGAGATTTATTACAGAAGAGACCATACTCGGAGGATTTTAAGATTGTTTCCGACTGGGAATTCTTTTTTTATGAAATAATATTAGACAATATCCCTTATATGCATATAAATCAGGCTATTAGCATCTTTGATACTAATGGTATTAGCTCTAATCTGGAAAAATGTAAACAAGAACAGATAGAGGCACTTAAATGTATATTTCCTGGAGGACTGTATGATATGATTGAAGAATATGCAGCAATGAAAAGAAGTCCTCTTTTCCCTCTTTTTTATGAATTACAAAAAACAAGAAAGTTTCAGCTTAGGATTAAGCCATTGTTAAGCTTCTTGATTAAATTGAATAATTTCATTGGGAGAAAAAGGTAGGTCGTGAGATGTTTGTAGAAGGAGTTAAAATAATAAATACGCAATATAGAGTATTTACTTCAGATGATCTAATACTGAAAACGTCCTCATCTTTTTTTATTTTTTGTACAAATTCCAAAAACTTTTGTACAAAAAATAATTGAGAAAGCGGCCGAAGAGAAAATAAAAGATCTTGTGCCAAAGAAAAATAGTACAAGATCTTTTTGTAATATTATGCGTTTGGTATGGTAAGAATTTACAGAGCCTGCATATCGTTTAAGCGTTTGTAATAGCCGTTTTTCTGAAGCAGTTCTTCGTGCTTACCGCTTTCTACTATACGACCTTCATAGAGTACATAGATGCAATCGGCATTTTTGATAGTCGACAGGCGATGTGCGATAGCAATAGTAGTACGGGTCTTCATCAGGCGTTCCAGTGCTTCCTGTACCAGACGTTCGCTTTCCGTATCGAGAGCAGAAGTCGCTTCGTCCAGAATTAAGATGGCTGGATTCTTCAGAATAGCACGGGCTATCGAGATACGCTGGCGCTGTCCTCCTGACAAGCGGCAGCCACGGTCACCAATGTTGGTATCGTAACCTTTTTCTGTTTCCATAATGAAATCGTGTGCATTGGCTATCTTGGCAGCGGCAACGACTTGTTCCATGGTAGCATTGTCTACACCGAAAGCAATGTTGTTGAAGAAGCTGTCGTTGAACAAGATGGCTTCCTGGTTTACATTACCGATCAGTCCGCGGAGATCTTTTACTACCAGATCTTTAATGTTCTTTCCGTCAATCAAGATTTCACCTTCTTGTACATCATGGAAGCGAGGAACCAGATCGACCAGCGTCGATTTTCCTGAACCGCTCTGTCCTACCAAGGCGATAGTTTGACCTTTGCGTACTTTCAGGCTGACGTTATGAAGCACTTCATGGGTACCGTAGCTGAACGAAATGTTGCGGAACTCCAGTCCTTCTTTCATTTCGGTGATGTGTTCGGCATCAGGACGTTCTACGATGTTGTTGGGAGCCTTCAGAATCTTGTCCACACGTTCCATTGAGGCGAGCCCTTTCGGGATGTTGTAACTTGCCTTGGAGAAATCTTTCAGCGGGTTGATGATGCTGTAAAGTATCACCATATAGAAAATGAAGGTGGAAGCGTTGATGGTAGAGTTAGCACTTAGAATCAATGAACCACCGAACCAAAGTACAAGTACGATGAGTACGGTTCCCAGAAACTCACTCATAGGGTGGGCGAGGCTCTGGCGCATGGCTACTCGGTTGGTCGCATTACGGAATTCGTTGCTGCATTTTACAAAGCGGTTTATCATTTTATCTTCAGCGATAAATGCCTTGATAATACGCATACCACCCAGTGTTTCTTCCAACTGCGACATGGTTTCACTCCATTTGTTCTGAGCATCGAGTGACTGACGTTTCAGTTGTCGTCCTACGCGTCCCATGATCCATCCCATTCCCGGTAGTACAATGATGGTAAACAGGGTGAGTTGCCAGCTGGTTACTATCAGAGTTGCAAAATAGGAAATGATAAGAATCGGGTTTTTCAGCAACATATCGAGTGAACTGGTGATGGAGTTCTCTATTTCACCTACGTCGCCACTCATGCGGGCAATGATGTCACCTTTTCGTTCGTCTGACAAGAAACTGAGCGGCAGGTACATTACCTTTGAATAAACCATGATACGGATATCACGCACTACACCGGTACGAAGCGGAATCATGATGGCTGTAGAACCGAAATAGCATGCGGTTTTCAGCAATGTCATTCCTGCAAGGAAGAGTCCCAGCCACAGCAATGTAGTAGAAGGGCCGAACTTGTCTATCAGTTGGGATACGTAATAGTAGAAATTGTTTACGGCTACGTCTTTCAGTTCGCCGCTTCCCCATTCCATGAAATGATATACTTTTTCTGAATCGCCGGTCTTGAACAAGATATTCAGTATCGGGATGAGAAGTGAAAAAGAGAATACATTGAATACCGCGGACAACAGGTTTAGACCTACTGCGCCGATAACATATTTCTTGTAGGGCGAGATAAACCGCCGCATCATTTGGAAAAATTCTTTCATGCAGGAAATACTTCTATTATAATATAGTGCACAAAGATAGTGTAATTTATTGTTTTCTTTGATACAAAGAGGGGGCTTTTGCATATTATTTTATAAATTTGCAATTTAACTGAAACATGGCAATTCAATGAAATTCATATATTATCTGGTTTTTTTCTTCTGGTATCTGCTCTCTTTGTTACCATTGAGGGTACTTTATTTTATTTCCGATGTACTGTTCGTGCCGTTGTTTTACGGTCTGAAATACCGTCGGGATATCGTGCATCGTAACATTGCCGGTTCATTTCCTGAAAAAAGTGAAAAAGAGATTCTGAAGATAGAAAAGGAGTTCTATCATTTTTTCTGCGACTATGTGGTAGAGACCATAAAATTGTTTTCCATGTCGAAAAAGCAGATGATGAAAAGGATGAATTTTACGGGATTGGATAAGGTGAAGGAAACACTGGAAAAGGAAAATAAGAAATGCTGTTTCCTATACTTGGGACATTACTGTAACTGGGAGTATGTAGCTTCCTTGCAATACTGGTTCCCAGAGATACATTGCGGACAGATTTATCATCCTCTGTATAATAAAGCTTTCGATAAGTTGTTTCTCCGACTTCGCGGACAGTTTGGTGGTGAGTCTATTCCGATGAAGGAAACGTTGCGCCGGCTGGTGACGCTCAGCCGGGGAGAGAAGAAGGTGATGATAGGCTTTATTTCTGATCAGGCTCCGGGATGGGAGGGGATGGATCACTGGACAACATTCCTGCATCGGGATACAGCTTTCTTTCAGGGTACGGAACGTATCGGTCGGCGGCTGGATGCTGCGGTCTATTATGTAAAGATTACCAGAGTAAAACGTGGGTATTATCATGGTACGTTCGAACTATTGACCTTGCATCCTGCCGAATTGCCTGAGTATCGGCTGACCGATATGTATTCGGAACACTTGGAACAACAGATAAAGGAAGCTCCGGCTTATTGGTTATGGAGTCATAACCGGTGGAAGCGGACGAAAGAAGAATGGTTGAAAATGTCGTGGAACACTAAAAAATCGTAATATCATGCCCCCGAAAATTATTCATTTGTGCTGGTTCAGCAAGGATCCTTATCCATTGGAAATTAAGATTTGTCTTGCAAGCTGGAAGCGTGTGCTTCCCGATTATACAGTGCGTGTTTGGACGTACGAGGATGCAAAAGCTATCGGTTGTAAGTATATAGACCAGGCGTTGTCGGTCAGAAAATGGGCGTTTGCAGCAGATGTTGTCCGTTTTTATGCTGTATATAAAGAGGGCGGTGTGTATATGGACAGTGATATTTATCTGCGTAAGCGTTTCGATCGGTTTATTCCTGAAAGCGGATGTGCTACATTCAATGAACGGTGGGAAGAAGGAGAAACCGATTATGGCATTCAGGCTGCCTTCTTTATCGGTTCAAAGGGAAATGATTTCTGTAAGGAGGTCTTTGAATATTACCAGACGCGTGATTTTATTCGTCCCGACGGTTCGCTGGATCAGACGGTTTCGCCGTATATCATGCGGAGTATTGCGGAGCGTAGGGGATATGTCTGCAAGGAAGAAGAACAGCATCTGAAGGGTATTGATATTTATCCTACGCATTGGCTGTCACCCAGAAGCCGTTTCAAGCATAGTCCGGATGCGTTCGGTGAGCATCGGGTGTACGGAAGCTGGCGCGACCATAAGTTCGGCAGAAAGTTGGAACGTTCGTTCAAGCATTTCTGCAATGCGGTAAGATTTTATCTGCTTGGCAGATAATGTGACTGGATTACATGGTAAACTAAAAAATAGAGTAAGTATGGCTTTTAAAAATTTACGTTTAGGTTCTGATACATCAAGGCTTATATTATTATTTGTCGCGATATTGCCTGCTACGGAGTCTAAGGACTGGCTCTTTTATACGGTTTCTGTCTTAATCATTGGGCTGTTTATAATGCATGTGATTTATGCTATACAATTGTACAGAAAGGAAAAGTCTTTCTTGTGTATAACGGGCAATCTGCGGAGTGAGCTGATTGATTTGATGGTTGACATCGCAGGGCTTATGGTAGCTTATTCTATGGATTATACTGGATATATCCGCTTTTGGTGGTTCATGATTGCTATTACGCTGGTAGGGATTCTGCTTCAACTGAAACTGAAAAATCAAAAGAAAGGATAATTGCTTAATACGATATGGAAAAAGGATTTATGACACTTCAAAAGTCATAAATCCTTTTTTCATCTTATATTTATTGGATACCTTTCCGCTGTTTGTATTCATCGATTCGCTTCTGGAAGGCTTCTTCTTTTTTTCCGCCGTTGGAATGGAATATCAGTGCTTCGGGAGTCTCTTTTCCACGGTCTTCCAGTCGGGATTTTCCGGTTTTATCTTTTATTATATCGACAGCATCGTATAAGTCATTGGTCGTGGCATCGTAGGCGTTCATGGTGAGGGTGTCGCCATGTACACGGATTTGCTGATAGTAACGGCTACCTGTTCCGAACTTGTCGAACCGCTTGTCGAACTCAATGTAGTAGTTTTTGGGTGAGCAGTGACTGACTGTATAAACAGGTGCTTGGGCTTCTCCATTTTCACCGTGGGCAGTCATACGGGCATAAGCGTGTTCGTGTCCTTGCAGTACGAGATCGACTCCATATTCCTCAACCAGCGGGTTGAACATGGTACGTTGAAAAAGGTTGTTCATACTGCCTTTAATGGAGTATAGCGGATGATGAAGTACGACGATCTTCCATCGTGCATTGCTTTTCTTGAGCTGTTCTTCTAACCATTTTTTCTGAGTCCACAGGTAGAAGAACTCGCGGTTACTGTCGAGACAGAAGATTTGCATGTCGTTATATTTCAGAGTATATACCTGATTTTCGCCTACCATTGAGTCGAGATAGTATGAAAATACCAGTGAGAAGCGGCGTTCTAGTTTGCGAATGATGTATTTCAGGTATTCGTGGTTTCCTGTAACGGTGATGACAGGGTATTGTTGTCCGATGGAATCCAGTCCGCGATATGTTTCCTCCCAGCGTTGTTCGGTTGGACGTTCGGTCAGATCGCCTCCAAACACAAAAAACTCTGTATCGGGATGACGTTGCAATGCTTCACGGAAAAATTGGTTTGCTTTCCCGTTGATGCTGTCTTGCACATCGCCTACATACATGAATGAATAATCGTTGCGGGTAGACTGATTGTATGTACGGAAGCTATACCAGGATGAGGTCTTGCCTTCATTACAAACGCGGTAAGTATAATAGCGGTCAGGTTGTAAGGTACGGAGTTTGGCAACGTAGTATGCTGCCTTTCCGCTACGTGACTGGAAAATTTCTCCTTGTGCATCGATTTGTATGGTATCTTTCGAAAGTGTATCTACCAATTCGACATGCGACGGTACGACTATAGAGTCGTACTGCCAGCTGATATTGCGCGACAGTTCGTTTTCATCGCCGAAAGTGAGTAGTACTCGTCCGGGTTCTGACTGCGGTGCATAAGGAAGTTCTGCTTCGTTGTGGAACCATGCGCTCCAGCGTGAATTGATCCACAGTGCGAGTGCCGCGATGACGATCAATGTGATGCTAAGTCGGATGATAGTTTTCTTTTTCATGTTGTAACAGATTGTTATTCGGTTACAAAGATAGAAAATGGTACTTTAAATTTCTTATATTGTGTTCTGTTTTACAGAAAAGTTATTTTAAAATAAGGTCTTGAGAGGGTTTGGAAAATAATCGTTAACTTTGTCGCTCTTAACCTCCAAAAACATTGGCAATGAAAAAAGAATTGTTTTCGAATGTCTTTTCCTTGATATGGAATTTGTTCATTATCTATGTGTGTTATTCGCTTTGCCGTTTGACTTTTTTGCTTGAGAATTTCCGTCTGTTCAGTGAGAATCTGACAGGAGAATATGCGCTGAATATGTTCGGAGCAGGTATTATTTTTGATACGACGGCCATTTTGTATAGCAATGCCTTGTTTATTTTATTGTTTCTGCTGCCGTTTCATTGGAAAGAGAATGCTACCTTTTATAAGGTTGTCCGCTGGATTTTTACGGTAGTCAATGGCTTTTTCCTGATATCGAATCTGGTAGACTGTGTGTATTTCCGTTTTTCCGGACGGCGTACTACCATGAGTGTCTTTCAGGAATTTAGCAATGAGGGTGGGGGTAATCTGGCTTCTATCTTCATGGATGAGTTTATTTCGCACTGGTATCTGGTGGTATTGGCGGCAGTGTTCTGTTATGCTATTTATAAATTGTATCGGGCACCACGGAATATTCCGGTATATAGCAAGTGGCAATATTATCTGATACAGACCGTTACTTTGCTGGTTGCCATACTGTTTACAGTATTTGGTATGCGTGGAGGTATGACAACTGCTACACGTCCGATTACCATTAGTAATGCCAATCAGTATGTCGACCGGCCGCTGGATGCGGGGGTGGTGCTGAATACACCGTTTTCTATTTTCCGTACACTCGGGAAAAAGGCTTTTATAGTTCCTGACTATATGCCCGAAAGTGAAGCACTTGCCGTATATTCTCCGGTACATGTTCCTGCCGATTCAGTACAGTTCAAGCCGATGAATGTGGTTGTGATTATTTGGGAAAGCTTTACGAAAGAATTTGTAGGCAAGCTGAATCCTGATTTGGATAACGGGACATATAAGGGTTATACACCGTTTATCGATTCACTGTTGACAAAGAGTCTGAGTTTTACATATACTTATGCCAACGGGCGAAAGAGTATCGAGGGAATGCCTTCGGTCTTGTCGTCCATACCGAGTTTTGTTGAGCCGTTCTTCCTTACACCGGCTTCGCTGAACGATGTATCCAGCATTGCAGGTGAGCTGACTAAGAACAAAGGATATTATTCGGCTTTCTTCCATGGGGCTATGAACGGTTCGATGGGATTTCAGGCCTTTGCTCGTTCAGTAGGATTTACTGATTATTACGGACGTACGGAGTATAATGAAGATCCTCGCTATCACGGTGATGATGATTTCGACGGTACATGGGCTATCTGGGACGAAGAGTTTCTGCAATACTATTGTGATAAGATGACAGAATTTAAGCAGCCGTTTGTTACTTCCGTATTTACGGCAAGTTCACATCATCCGTTTGCAATACCAGCATGTTATGAAGGAAAGTTTCCAGACGGACCAACTCCGCTTCAGCGTTGTATCGGCTACACGGATCATGCCTTGCAGCTCTTTTTTGAGACAGCTTCCCGTCAGCCTTGGTTCAATAATACATTGTTTGTGATAACTGCCGATCATACCAGCTTTGGTACATATCCAGAGTATATGACCGACTTGGGTTTGTATAGTGTTCCTATCTTGTTTTATGCTCCCGGTATGCCGGAGCTTCGCGGTATGGAGGACAAGATTGTCGAGCAGATAGATATTATGCCGACTGTACTGGGATTGCTGGGTTATGATCGCCCATATATCAGTTTCGGACAGGATGCACTCCAGACTCCGGCTGCTGAGAAATTCTCAGTGAATAATGTAATGGGTACAAATGTCTATCAGTTTGTAAAGGGAGATTACATGATTCAGTTCGATGGAGAGAAAGTGCTGAAAGCTTATCGTTACCGTACCGACCGTTTACTGAAAGATGATGTGAAGGATACCATGCCTCAGGACACACTTCGGGCTATGGAAACACAAGTGAAATCGTTTATCCAGCAGTATATGCAACGTATGAACTCGAATAATCTGGTTTACAGAGAGTAAGTTCGCTTTGTGTCAAACTCTGCAAAGAATATAATAATTTTCTATAACTATTGCTTATGGTTGTTGCTCTATTTTGAAAAAGAATGGAGTGAAACTCTCCTTCTTTTAATGGACGAAAGGTTTTAATAGTTAGCTATATATAAAACAGCCCTGTCAGATTCAGCTTTTAAAGTGAATGACAGGGCTGTTTTATATATAGTTAAATCTAAAATCAGATTAAAAGTTTATTTTCTGAAGTTGAAATTTAGCTTTTATTCTGTATTCTTTATCAGTTCTTATTTGCGCGCTTACGTTCTGTTTCATCCAGAATGACTTTACGCATACGCATGCTCTTTGGAGTTACTTCTACATATTCGTCTTCTTTGATGTATTCCAAAGCTTCTTCCAGTGAGAAGATTACCGGAGGAATGATACGAGCTTTATCATCCGATCCGGAAGCACGCATATTTGTCAACTTCTTCGATTTGGTAACGTTGATGACAAGGTCGTTTTCGTGAACGTGTTCTCCTACTACCTGACCAGCATATACTTCATCCTGCGGGTAAATAAAGAATTTTCCACGGTCTTGCAGCTTGTCGATAGCATAAGCAAACGCTGTTCCGCTTTCCATTGCAATCATAGAACCATTGGTACGGCGAGGAATTTCACCCTTATATGGCTGATATTCTTTAAAGCGGTGAGCCATGATAGCTTCTCCCTGTGAAGCTGTCAGTACATTGGTACGCAGACCGATGATACCACGTGAAGGCATGTCGAATTCGATGTTTACGCGGTCACCCTGAGTTTCCATAGAAACCATTTCACCTTTACGGCGTGTTACCATATCAATCATCTTGCTGGCAAACTCTTCGGGTACGCTGATGGTCAGTTCTTCAATCGGTTCGCATTTTACACCGTCTATTTCTTTGAAGATAACCTGAGGCTGTCCTACCTGAAGTTCGTATCCTTCGCGGCGCATGGTTTCAATCAATACAGACAAGTGCAATACACCACGTCCGGAAACAATCCATTTTCCATCTTCATTTTCTGTCTTGCGTACACGTAATGCCAAGTTCTTGTCAAGCTCTTTCATCAGGCGGTCGTGGATGTGACGTGAAGTAACAAACTTACCTTCCTTACCAAAGAACGGAGAATCGTTGATAGTGAACAGCATACTCATGGTCGGTTCATCGATAGCAATAGGTGGCAGTGGTTCCGGATTTTCAAAATCGCAGATAGTATCACCGATTTCGAATCCTTCTATACCGATAAGTGCACAGATATCACCTGAAGAAACTGATTCTACCTTTTTGCGGCCCAATCCTTCGAAAGTGTGAACTTCCTTGATCTTAGATTTCACCATTGTTCCGTCACGTTTAGCCAATGTGATATTCATGCCTTCGCGAAGTGTTCCGCGATGTACACGACCTACGGCTATACGTCCGGTATATGAAGAATAATCAAGAGAGGTAATCAGCATTTGTGGAGTACCATCCAATTGATGAGGAGCCGGTATATATTTAACGATAGCATCCAATAATGGAGTAATAGTGCCGGTAGGAGTTTTCCAGTCTTCGCCCATCCAGTTATTCTTTGCAGAACCGTAAAGAACAGGGAAGTCAAGCTGGTCTTCTGTAGCGTTGAGGCTGAACATCAGGTCGAATACCATTTCGTAAACTTCTTCCGGACGGCAGTTTGGCTTATCTACCTTGTTGACAACAACAATAGGTTTCAATCCGATCTGTAAAGCCTTTTGCAATACAAAGCGTGTCTGTGGCATCGGACCTTCGAACGCATCAACCAGCAGGATGCATCCGTCTGCCATGTTCAAAACTCGTTCTACTTCTCCACCGAAGTCGGCGTGTCCCGGAGTATCGATAATGTTGATTTTTGTACCGTTGTAATTGATGGATACGTTTTTAGAAAGAATGGTTATACCTCTTTCACGCTCCAGGTCGTTGTTATCCAAAACCAGTTCACCGTTGGTCTGGTCGTTGCGGAACAGGTGTCCCGCCAGCATCATCTTGTCCACCAGAGTTGTTTTTCCGTGGTCAACGTGAGCAATAATGGCAATGTTTCTAATGTCTTGCATACTATACCTATATATAATTGTGTGCAAAATTACTGTTTTTCAGCGAAAGGCGGGTATTTTATGCAGGGTTTTTATATTTTTTGGCGGAAACTGGACTGCAGATGCCGGTCTTCATGGGGAAGAAACTTCCGTCAGGGCTTTCAAAGGAATTCTTCTTCCGGGTATGAAAAAAAGATGTAAAACGCTTGTAGTCTGAAAGATTATGCTTACCTTTGCATCCGCAAATCAAATTTATACATTTTAATAAATAGTCAAATTATGTATTTAGACGCAGCTAAAAAACAAGAAATCTTTGGAAAGTACGGAAA
>OHAY01002947.1_pt1 | contig 12505 bp, 9 predicted proteins | sample 1577191 | NCBI WGS metagenome assembly OHAY01 (sample SAMEA3541504, study PRJEB24748) | human gut metagenome | biome: human gut; feature: human-associated habitat; material: faeces | place: China | collected 2012 | reverse complement strand
CGGATGGCAGTGGGTCGATGGCCGCAGCTATTATTTTGAGCCGGCAGCAGGAGAGAACACTGGAAAAATGTTTGCAAATGGTGTAACACCAGATGGCTACAAAGTCAATGCAGACGGACAGTGGGTAGATGAAAATGGAAACATTCAGGTAGTGCCTGGAAAAGGATTTTCAAGTAATCCTGGAAAAGATACCAATTCTAAGACCACTGTAAGAGGCGGAGGTGGCGGTGGAAGCAGCCACAGCAGCTCCGGCAGTACAGATAACGGAAATAATAATGCCAATAACGGCAATACAAATAATGGAAACACCAACAACGGAAACACCAACAACGGAAACACTAACAATGGAAATACCAACGACAGTAATTCCAGCAACGACAATACAAACAATGGCAACAATTCCAACAATGGAAATAACCAGCCAGACCAGAATAAAGCAGTTTTTGTAAAGCAGTATCAGACAAAACTGACAGAGTTAAATTCCCTTGGCTGGTGGATCACGGTAGCATTTGAAGATGGCTATAATGCAGGCAATACAAAGGTCTATGCAGATGGCGTAGATGTAACTGCAGCTCTTTCAAATGTAACTGATGATGGAAGTATATGCAAACTGGCTGTTACAAAGGCACCGGCTGTTCTTACTGTAAGCAGCAATGATGACGGGGCACAGGTACAGACCGTTTCCTTAGATGATACTGCAGCAGATGGTATTATCTACACAGGAGACAGCTATCTTCCTGAAAAGATCATGACACACGGACCGGTATCCATCTGGGATTACTATCTGACCAACTATGCAGATGATGGTTCTGTAAGATATTCACCATCTAAGACAACATTCGCTCTTGGAGAAAAGCCGGTGGCTCATCCTGCTTATTCACCGGATGCAGAATTAGGCGAAGATGGAAAAGCAACTGTAACCATTATGTTCAATTACAATACCGACGATGAGAAAGAGTGGTTTGACGGAATTAACCGCCTTCAGCTGGTAGAGTACAATGAAAATAAGAACACCATCAACAGTGATCTTGTATTTGACCGTGCAAAAGATGTAGCTCATGGAAGTGGCCGCGTAGGCGAACTGACCATTAAGAGCGGACAGGGCAATTTCACAAACAACGGAAGATATTATGTCCGCGTAGAGTCCAAGGCAGGTACATCTGCTCTTGTTCCGATCCATGTAGTAAATGCCCAGGCACCTGTTCTGAAATTACAGGAAACAGCCCAGTCTGGCGTAAACCTGCATTTCCAGGTTGAAAACATGGTATACGGAATTGAGACACCGATCAGCCGTGTGGTTCTGGAAGGACCAACTGAGACGGTAGAATTAAACGAGATCGATGACTGGTTCCTGTTCAGCCAGGATCTGTTTGTCCTTTATAATGATAATGTAGATCATTTAAAATATAAGGGCAATTACAAGCTGACTGTATATGCAGACGGATTTAAGGCAACCTCTGTCAGATTTAAAGTAACAAATGGTGAAAATGTTCCATCCAAGGATGAAATGGGAATTTCCCAGTATTCATTTGATGGCGTCTCCACAGCATCCACAGGTTCAGGCGGAGGCAGCAGCTCCGGCGAAAGCAGTTCCGGAAGCAGCGCTATTTCTGCAAATCTGGTATTTGATACCGACCTGCTGGTAAATGCAGAACTTCTGGAAGAAGCTGGAAGATCTACAGCTGAGTCTGAGGCAGTTGTAGACTGGTGGTACAACATTATCAAGGATGCAGTATTTGACAGAGCAGAAGGAAAATACTATGACTGGACCGATTATGTATCCAGCGTAGAAAATAAGAAATACGAAGACGATCAGATCCTTTCCTTTGAGGATTACAAGAGAACCGGTGTGACCTGGAGCAACAGTCCGGCAACTGCAAAGGAAGTTCTGGAAGATGGTCTTTTAGGTGAGATCCAGAATAACGGTGATTTTGCCCGCCCGGCAGCTGGTGCATTCACAGTAGAGCAGAACAAGGAAGGCGAAAATGTTGTTCTGAAGCATGAAAATGCACAGTATCTGGCTGCTATCAAAAATGTTGTGATCAATGACAGCTGGACCGGACTTGCAAAAGACAAGTATACAGTAGATGTTGAAAAGGGAACTTTAACTCTGGATCAGAGCCTGTTCACACCGGGAGAAGAATACAAGATCGCAGTAGAAGCAGACGGATACCAGATGAATGCATTTAAGATCACTTATGATCAGCTTCTGGAAGAGGGACTGACTCTGACTGTGAAGTATCCAGATGGCAAGAATGAGTATGCATCTGATAAGAGAACCTTTGGCAAGATCCAGGGATACTATGCAGACGCAGAAGTAGATGTAACCGGTTCTGAAGGCGGTTTCTTAAAGTATCTGACCTCTGTAGTTTTAGATGAGGATGATACCCTTTATACAAAGGGCTATGAAGGAAGCGATGCAGCATATTATGAGATATCTGCTGACAAGAAGAGCCTGACTATCGGAAACATCAAACCTGGAACACATACACTGACTCTTCGCGCAAAGGGATATGTAGATGCGTTAACAGCACAGATCGTAGTTGCAGAAGGTGTTGACGAGCCTGAGGTTACTTTTGTTCCGGTTGTAAAGAGCCTGGAGTACAAGGAAGCTGGCTTCTTCATGTCTCCTGCCAACTATTACATTACTTTCGAGAATGATACAGATACTGATGCTAAGAAGGTGCTGGCAGATTATCTTGACGCAGTAAAATCTGTTACGGTTGGTGATGTGACTTATACAAAGGCATTACTTGGACTTGGATATAATAATAATGAGTTCGCAGCTTCTGTTGTAGACAGTGGTTACGGTAGCATTAATGACTGCCTGCGTATGACTGTTGATACTGGATTTACAGGTGATACAGTTGAAATTGTTGTTGAGGCAGAGGGATATGATACCATTACTCTTACTGCTGTAAAGAACAGCAATGGTAAATATGCTCTGAAATCTGGTTCCGAAATTGTTCCTCCTGCAGAAGATAAGGATGCTCCAAAGCTTACTGGACAGCTTAATATCCAGCGAGGAAATGAATGGACACTGAAAGGTAATGCAGAGTATCTGAAAGCAATTACTTCTGTTAAGTATGGAGAAGAAGAACTTGACACAACAGTAAATGACACAGAGATTACCATTGATACATCTGAATTACCGGTTGGTACACATAAACTCACAATTGAAGCAGATGGATACAAGAGCCAGGTAATTGAAGTAATTATTGAGTCTGATGGTAATGCCGGAGAAGATGAGGGCGTTGAGGGACTTACCTTTGAGAAAGCTCATGTAAAATATTGGTTTGATGATTATGATACATATCGCTTAACATTTACTGATGAGAAAATTAACGATGTCAGCAGAGATCTTTACTTAAAAGCTATCGATTATATTGAGGTTGGAGATGTAAAATATTCTTATGGTACTCCAGATATTAGCAAAAACTCAAATAAATTTAAGCAGGGTGGCACTAATACAGAAACCGGAGAGCAGGAATATATCGATTTTACAACTGATATTGCTGATTTTGGTACAGACGGCACTCCGGTTAAAGTCACTATTTACTCTACTGCTAAAGCAGGCTATGATCCATATGTATTCTATCTGAAAGCAGGCAAATTAGTTGCAGCACCTGGTGAAGATAATTCCGGAGATAATGGAAACGATGAAAGTGATAAGGATATCACTTTTGAAGAAGTTTCAGTAGATAGTTTCCTGGCGAAGTATGAAGCATATCGTTTACTCCTTAAAGTAGACACCATAAACGATATTTCAAGAGATACCTATCTTGGTGCTATAGATTATATAATGGTAGGACAGCATCAGTATGAAAGCTGTAGTTATGGTTCTATATCAGATCAGCAGTTTAAAGTAGGTACAACACCTGAAAGTGATGGTATGGGAAAAGGAAAAGATTACATTGATTTTGCTAAGGATGGTTTCGATGCTTACGAAACAGGTGATCTGATCAAAGTTACTATTTACAGTAAGAAGAGCGAATATGGTTCTTATGTATTCTATGTAAGAGATGGCGAACTGGTAGACCCAACCGAAGCAGAGGAAGAACTTTTAGATGAGCAGGAAATGAAAGAAGAGGCTCAGGAAGAAGTAACTGTTCCTGAAACAAAGGATGAAACAGTTGTTCCGGAAGTTCCGGCTGAGGAAGAGCCGGCTGATAAGGATGCAGAAGAAGTTCCGGCAGAAGATGAAGTAACCGAACCTTCTGAGGAAGATAAGGAAGATACTGCAGAAGAGCCGGCAGAGGATAAGCCAGAGGAAGATGCATCTGAGGATAAGGACTCCGAAGATAAGGATACAGAGGAAACTCCAGCTGAAGAAGATAAAGAAGATGCTTCCGAGGACAATAACTCCGAAGACTCCAATGAAGATGTTTCCGAAGACAATGCAGCTGACGATGTTGCCGAAGATACAGAAGCAACCGAAACAGAAGGAGAAATCTAATTGAAAAAATGGTGTCTGGTGATCCTGACACTGATGTTATGCGGATGCAGTGCATCTACAAAAACAGCAGAAACAGAGGCGGTCAAAAATGACCGCCCTGTTTTGCGTACAGAGACAGGATCCGAAGAAAAGAACTTTACCGTATTTGCCATGGACACAGTGATGCAGTTCCAGATCTATGGCGGAAATGATGACGTAGAAGAAAAAGTCCGGGGGAAAATAGAAGAACTGGAAGATACACTTTCTGTGACAAAAGAAGGAAGTCCCATGTGGAATTTAAACGAGAAGAAGAATGAGAACTTTGCAGAGGAATTTGCAAATCTGATGCTTCAGTCACTAAAACTTTGCAAAGATACAGACGGTGCCTTAGACATTTCCGCCTATCCCATTGTAAAAGCCTGGGGCTTTACCACAGGTGAACATCGCATCCCCGATGAGGAAGAACGCAAAGCATTAGTCTCCCGCGTAGATTACCGCAAGATCCAGGTAAATGGTAATACTGTATCCATAGAACCGGATATGATGGTAGATTTGGGAAGTGTAGGAAAAGGCTATACAGCAGAGGTCCTGGCAAACCTGATGAAAGAAGAAGGTGTTACTTCTGCTCTTTTCAGTCTGGGAGGAAATATCCAGACAGTAGGTACAAAGTCGGACGGGTCTGACTGGTTCATCGGTATCCGGGCAGCAGAAGAGGACCGTTATCTGGGAGGTGTTTCTGTAACAGATAAGGCGGTGGTTACTTCCGGTGGCTACGAGCGTTATTTCACAGGTGATGACGGTCAGGTCTACTGGCACATTATGGATCCTAAAACCGGTGCTCCGGCTAAAAATGGGCTGGTATCTGTGACCATTATCAGTGACAGCGGTTTCCTCTGTGATGGTCTTTCCACTGCCCTTTTTGTCATGGGTCCGGAAAAAGCGGCTGAACACTGGCGCAGCCACCAGAATTACGAGGCAGTCTTAGAAGATGATAAAGGCCAGATCTATATTACAGAAGGCCTGGAAAACACCTTCAAACCGGTAGATCTTGGCACAGAGCAGGAGATCCAGGTGATCCGCAGATAAAGACGGCTTGTAAAGACAAATGCAGCATGGTATCATGAGTGAAGATATGAATAAAAACACAGATTTTCAGGAAAAAGGCGGACATATTTTATGAACATCCAGATCTTCGGCACAAAAAAGTGCAATGATACAAAGAAAGCAGAACGCTTTTTCAAAGAGCGTGGCATCAAATACCAGTTCATTGACATGAAGGAAAAAGGCATGTCAAAAGGCGAGTTTAACTCCGTTGCCCAGGCAAACGGAGGCCTGGAAAATATGATCAACTGGGATGGGAAAGACAAAGATATTTTGTCCCTGATCAAATATATCGCAGAGGAAGATAAGCTGCAAAAAGTCCTGGAAAATCCCCAGGTGATCAAAACACCGGTGGTCAGAAACGGAAAGCAGTCTACCTTAGGCTATCAGCCGGATGTGTGGAAAAAATGGGAATAGATAGGTAATAGATAAAAATAGCAGAAAAATGCGTATAATAAAAAAGCAGGTCGCAGATATCACATTTTATGGAAATATCCGCGACCTGTTTTATATTTGCTGTGAGAACCAATAATAGGAATAGAGCTTATGCGTTCTTCTGTGCGCAGAACTGATCCATTACTTCCACCAGATTTCTGTGGTCTTCCAGATGAGGCAGACCGGAGATCATGGCAACACCGCGGAACTCATCATTTACAATAATTGGAAATCCACCGCCGCAGAATGCATAGTGGGACTCATCCTGCTGCCAGTTTTCTTTTACACCGTTTAATTCCCGTTCAACAGCTGCACGCAGAGAAGAAGTATGGCAGCGCTCAACCGTGTGCTGCTTGCGGTTCATCCACTGGTTATTGCTTTCGTCTGTTCCCGGAAGGAAGGACTGATACAGGATAATATCATCAAAAACAATACGGATGGCGATTGGCTTTGGAGTGGTCAGACCACGCTCGCGAAGCATGGTTCCCAGTGTGTAAGCATCATTGTAATCAAAAGAAGAAAAGTGGATACGCTCTTCCTGGCTTTTGATCTCTTCTAACATTTTTAAATCGTACATAAGAATACCCTCTCTATACTCATATTTTTCCAGAATTATTATAGCCTTTAAATAGAAATGTGTATAGTAAAAAAATAAAGTCCCCAAAACTGTTTCTAAAACTAACCCTTAGTTAATATTTTCCCTGAAGGAACAGCTGTATAGTTCAGATATACAGAACAATAGGATCAGTTTCATAATTTGTAAGAAAGAGGGAAAATGGATGTTTGGATTGGAAATAGCCACATTGCTATTGGGAATTAGTTTTATTGCAGCAGGCATGATCCAGAGCAGAAAGACGGGGCAGAAAAAATGGCGTATTTTAATGATCATTGGGATCATCCCGGTTCTGGTCAGTGTATTTTTATTGGTCTGCACATTCTGGCTCTTATATGGGATCCAGGTCCAGGAGCCGGTTGCAGGTCCAACAGAAAACGGAAAGATCATTACGGAAAACACAGATGCAGAGCCAGAACCAGGTTCCGGTTCAGATTCCAACATCCCTGGCAGCGACTGGCGCACTTACAGGGCTTATTCCGAAGACCTGCACCTGGATGATACAGGCGCTCTCATTTTCTGCCTTTCCCCGTTAGATAATAAGAACGGCTATGCTGTATATGACAGCGCAAATGGGGCCAGAGTAGGAACTCTTTTATGGGGATCAGAAAAAGAAGCGGACTGGCAGGCTAAAGCACAGATGGAAGACTTAGATCATGACGGGATAAAAGAAATCGGCATATCCATGGCAGATGGAGAAATCCTGTGGTACCATTACCGGGAAGGTTTGGAGGATACCTGGCCGGAGAATAAATGTGGTTGTTTTGAAAAAGTTGATTAAAAAATTAACAAAAGAAAAGCCTGTAATTATGGGAAAAACTGTAAAAACTTAAGATTATAAACATTGACATTTCCATACAGAGTGATAAAATATTAACAGAGTTAAACAGAACATATATCTGGAAAGGGGATTTTGGTTATGGCAATGAATATTGATTTTACTGGAAAGACAGTCCTTGTTACAGGTGGTGGACGTGGACTGGGTAAAGAGATGGCACTTCAGTTTGCAGGATGTGGCGCAAACGTATATATTGCAAACCGTAAAGAAGATCAGGGCCTTGCTACTGTAAAAGAGATCGAGGCACTTGGCGTAAAGGGCGGCTTTACAAAATGTGATGTAGCTGTGGAAGAAGACGTTAAGAAGCTGATCGCTGACGCAGCAGCATTTGGCGGCGGAAAGATCGATGTGATCGTAAATGCAGCAGGCGTAATTTCCCTTCAGGATATGATGCATACAACTACAGAAGAGGTTCAGAGACTGTTCAATATCAATGTAGTGGGAACCGTACATATGATCAAACATGGTCTGGCACATCTGGAAGCAAATAAGGGCGGAAACATGATCCTTGTATCCTCTATTGCAGGCAGAGACGGTATGGGAATGCTCCAGACTTACAGCGCATCCAAGGCAGCTGTAACAAGCCTGATGCAGTCCGCAGCAAAACATGCAGCTCCTTACGGAGTCCGTGTAAATGCTATTCTCCCGGGAATTATCCGTACAGCAATGTGGGAAGAGATCCTGGAAGGCATGAACAATGGCTGGGATCCAGAAGTTCATAATGAACTGACTCCTGAGAAACGTGAAGAACTGTGGAATGCTTCCGTTAAGAGCATGATCCCGCTGGGACATGATCAGAAGGAAGAAGATATTGCCTGGGCAACTGTATTCCTTGCAAGTGACTTTGCCCGCGAGATCACAAGCCAGGCACTGTGCATTGATGGTGGTACTACCTCCGGAAGATAATCATATGACATGAATTGAAAAATTTAAATTAAAGAAATAAAGAGATAAAAAGAGCAGCCGCTTTTGGAAAATGAATTCCATTAGCGGCTATTGTTTCCGGTTTTGCCTACTGTAACTTTATAGTCCCGGCGCAAAAGTTCCAGATAAAAGATACTTTTGAAAGCATTTCTGGATCGGTTCATCTGGCGCAATGGGGCGATACAGTTCCAGGAACTCTGCAAAGGAGAATGGATAAATAATAAACTCCACATAACGTCCGCCAAGATAAGTGGAAAGCTCACTGGAAAGAAGCTTTGCGTTTGAACCGGTGATATAGATGTCGCAGTCAAGGGATACACGCAGGGAGTTGATACACTTCTCCCAGTCTTTTACTTCCGGGATTTCATCAAAGAACAGATAGACCTTGCCCTCTATTTCTGCGGCTCTTGCGGTGATCTCATCATGCAGCGCCTGTGCGGTTTGCAGGTGGGAATAGCTCATATCTTCAAAATTGATGGAGACAAACTGCGTCGGGCTGACACCGGACTCCGTGAGTTCCTGCTTGATCAGCTCCAACATGACCGACTTCCCGCAGCGGCGAATACCGGTCATGACTTTAATCAGCTCTGTTCCGATAAAAGGACGGATACGGCTCATATACAGTTCGCGTTTGATCATAAGTCTTAGCCTCCTTTCCGTGGCTGACTATAGTATAGCACACTTACGGTTGAAATTCAATGGAGAAATTGCGAGTCTATAAGCTATAACTTATGAAATATAAAGTTTGACACAAAGCGACAGCTACGAACAGAAAATGTGCGGCCGATCATCAAAAGGTTCCAATGTGCTTGCGGAGGTGGAGGACTGAGGGCCGCTCCTGGAAAAGCAAGGGGCATACTAAATGGATCTCCGGAGCAGAAAAACGAAAACAGAACGGCGTTCCCGGTCGGAGAAGGAACTCCGGCGGGGGCGCCGTTTTGGGTGCTGTATAAGTCTGCGGCCCTTCCGCAGAACTGATCCGGGATTGGCTTTTTATGGCAAAATTTACAATTCCAATTTGCCGGGATTTCGCAAATTTTTGGAAATGCTACGAAAGATAGGTCGATCTATCAAAACCAGATTGACAAAGCGCTTCGCGAGTGGTACTGTAACCACATCTTACGAGAGGGGATGTGGACAGGATGATGAAGTTGTTCGATCATACTGTCGCAGCGGCTGCCAAGGCAGACGCCGTATCCTCTTGCGCCGCAAGCTCCCGCTCTATGATCGCCATTATTATGGACGCCATTATGGCGTCCATTTTTGTTGCCATTATTTCCATTATTGGCACAATTCCATATGGCTGGCGTGGGGTACAGAACGGTTGAGCTTGTAAGAAAAACGAGCCGAAAGCGGTCCCGCTGGTCAGCGGGGCCGCTTTTTTTGCTACTTGTACGGGGAGGTAATCGACATGAAACTCACAGGCGCGCGGATCTTGATGGAATGTCTGCGGGAACAGAAGGTGGATACCATATTCGGGTATCCCGGCGGCACGATTTTGAACGTGTATGACGCTTTATATGACTGCAAGGAGATCACCCATATTCTGACCTCCCATGAGCAGGGGGCCGCTCACGCGGCGGACGGCTACGCCCGCAGCACCGGCAAGGTGGGCGTGTGCTTCGCTACCTCCGGCCCGGGAGCCACGAACCTGACCACCGGCATCGCCACCGCGTACATGGATTCCTCCTCGGTGGTCTTTATCTCCTGCAATGTGCCACAGAACCTCATCGGCCGGGATGCGTTTCAGGAGGTGGACATCACCGGCATTACGATGCCCATTACGAAATCCACCTATCTGGTGCGGGATGTGACAAAGCTGGCGGACACGGTGCGGGAGGCCTTCGCACTGGCCCGCAGCGGCCGCCCCGGTCCGGTGGTCATCGACATCACCCGGGACGTGACCAGCGCCGAGTGCGACTACGAGCCGCTGCCTCTGGAGCAGCACGCTGCCTCCGGGCATCTGGCTTCTCTGATCCGGCGGGCCTACACCAGCAGCCTGAAAATGCCGGAGGCGGATCTGGACGACGTGGAAAAGCTGGTGGAGATGATCGCGGAATCCAAAAAGCCCATGCTGATCTGCGGCGGCGGCGTGGTCCGCAGCCGTGCCCACGAGGAATTCCGGCAGTTTGTCCGCCGGATCGACGCGCCGGTGGCCATCACCGTGATGGGTGGCGGCGGCGTTTCCGGCCGGGACGTGATGACCACCGGCATGATCGGGATGCACGGCTCCGTGGCCTCCAACATGGCCTGCGACAACTGCGACCTGCTGATCGCCGTGGGCTGCCGGTTCTCCGACCGGGTGGCGTTGAAGCCGGAGACCTTCGCGCATCAGGCCAAGATCGTCCATATCGACATCGACCGGGCGGAGATCAACAAGAACGTCCAGACGGACCATCACATCATCGGCGACGCCAAGCAGGTCCTGAACCTGCTGCTGGAGCGCCTGCCCCAGTACGAGCATAAGGAGTGGAAGGACTTCGTGCTCTCCTTCCCCCGGGAAACGGAGTACGGCGAAAGCGAGAGCGTCCTGACGCCGAAGCAGGTGCTTTCCGCCATCGCCCGGAAATGCCCTCAGGATTCCATCGTGGCCACGGATGTGGGCCAGCACCAGATGTGGGCCATCCAGCACCTGCATTTCGACTATCCCGGCCAGCTCCTGACCTCCGGCGGCTTCGGCACCATGGGCTTCGGCCTGGGGGCCGCCATCGGCGCCAAGCAGGGGAACCCGGACAAAACGGTGATCCACATCACCGGCGACGGCTGCTTCCGCATGAACGGCAACGAGCTGGCTACCGAGGCCTATTACGGGCTGCCGGTCATCACCGTGATCTTCAACAACCGGAATCTGGGCATGGTCCGGCAGTGGCAGAGCCTGATCTACGACCACCGGTATTCCCAGACGTCTCTGGAAAACCGCAGCCCGGACTTCGTGAAGTTCGCGGACGCCTTCGGACTGAAGGGCCGCCGGGTCACCCAGCCCAGCGAGCTGGAGGAGGCCATCACGGAGGCGCTGGCGGAAAGCGCTCAGGGCCGGGGCTACGTCATCGACTGCGCCATCAACGCTGACGAGATGGTGCACCCCATGGTCAACGGCGGCCATCACATCACGGAATTCCTGCTGAGCTGAGGAGAGGAGGACAACATCATGGAAATGACTTTACGCACCTTTTCCGTCCTGGTAGATGACGAGCCCGGCGTGCTCTCCCAGATCTCCCGGCTGTTTTCCCGCAAGGGGTTCAACATCGAGTCTCTGGCCGTCGGCCCCACGGAGGAACGCGGCCTGTCCCGCCTGACGCTGGAAGTCCTGACGGATGACCAGCAGACGGAGCTTTTGTGCAACCAGCTGTCCAAAATGGTGCCGGTACATTCCGTCCGGCTGCTGGAGGAGGAGCACTCCATCCGCCGGGAGATGGTGCTCTGCAAGGTCCGGGCGGAGGAGCGGAGCGTCCGCAGCGAGCTGATCCAGCTGGCCAACGTGTTCCGGGCCTCCATTCTGGACGTTTCCTCCACCTCCATGACCCTGGCGGTCATCGGGGAGGAATCCAAAAACGAGGCGCTGACGGATCTGCTCCGGGAGTTCGGGATTCTGGAAATGGTCCGCACCGGCATGGTGGCGCTGGAGCGGGGCCGGTACACCATTCAGGACGAGCGGAAGGAAACACTGGAATTCAATCTTGGAAAAATGCTGTAAATCGGGCATTTATCATTTATTTCAACACAAAACCATTATAAAAAGGAGAAATTTACCATGGCTAAAATGTATTATGAAAAGGATTGCGACCTGAACTATCTCAACGGCAAGAAGATCGCCGTGATCGGTTATGGCTCTCAGGGCCATGCCCATGCCCTGAACCTGAAAGACTCCGGCTGCGAGGTCTGCGTGGGCCTGCGGGAAGGCTCCAAGAACTGGGCCCAGGCGGAGGCCGCGGGGCTTACCGTCAAGACCGTTGCCGAGGCCGCCAAGTGGGGCGACATCGTGATGATGCTCATTAACGACGAGGTACAGGCCGACGTTTACAAGAAGGATATCGCCCCCTATCTGGAGGAGGGCAACGCCCTGGCCTTTGCCCACGGCTTCAACATCCGCTACAAGCAGATCGTGCCTCCCGCCGGTGTGGACGTGTTCATGGCGGCACCCAAGGGCCCCGGCCACACC
>OHAY01002944.1_pt1 | contig 12520 bp, 20 predicted proteins | sample 1577191 | NCBI WGS metagenome assembly OHAY01 (sample SAMEA3541504, study PRJEB24748) | human gut metagenome | biome: human gut; feature: human-associated habitat; material: faeces | place: China | collected 2012 | reverse complement strand
TCTATGGGGAAGAGCGCACAATATTTATACTTTAATGTGCAGACAAATCTTCCGTCGAGCATAACATCAAAGATAAATATTTTCATTGATTACCTCCTTCCTTTGAGAATAAATCATCAACATAGAGCCACCCGTCTATAGGCATATTCTCAACAAATCCTTTCCAAGACTTGAATTCTTTGACTTGGGCTAATGAATAATAGTTGCCGACACTATAGTGCAGCAATATCCATTCATCATATCCTTCTGGCTCTTTATTTGTTTGATGCCACAAGTCCTTCAAGAACTCATTGATAGCCCACTTAGCACCTTCTTTGAAGCTCTCTTTACCCCTAAGACAAATCATTTCATCCTCAACCTTGCCACTATTGTATCTAGCATACTCTGTCTCAATATGCTTATTAGCAGCAGCTTTTATTTTCTTATCGTCAATCATACTTAGTCCTCCTCTTTTTTGTTATCATTAATCAACTTGCGTAATTGAGATATAACCTCATTTACGTTCTTATCATGCGCTCCTTCGTAAAGTCCAAGGTTGAGCATAATAATGTTAAGTGCAGGGTCATTTATCTCAATAGCCCTTTCTGTGAGTATTCCAAGCACACGTGCCAAAATCGTAAAAGTCACAGGATAAGGAGTGCTTTTAGAACACTCAGCTATCTCTTTCAATAGCCTTGGCATATCAACCTTCCATACCATATCGTTCATGACATAGTCCTGAACTTTCTTACTTTTGATTTCTTCCATATCACTTTACTCTTTTGAATTGAACATTTTTTTTGTCTTTGCGCTCGGTTGCGGCACAACAAATATCTCCGCAAACATTCTCATAGATATTGTTACATATCTCATCGAAAAAACAGCCATTACATTGTTCTTTCTCTGTCTTAACCACCTTCAAGACGATTTCTGAGCCTACAGGTAAATCTTCCATAATTACACCTCCTAATCGTTATTGCGTTTTAGTTTAAGTTGTCTCATTTTTGCCTTTACTGCACCAACAGATCGTCCTAGAGCCTTTGCGAGCTCTTCATCAGACATTTTATCGAAGTTGCGTGACAGGAAGTTTACCTGGATGCCATTCCAAGGTAGGAATGCGTTATTCTGGTGTTCTTCACAATGGTAGTCAACGCCATTAAGCTTCAGGCCTTCGTCGGCAGCGTTGTCTATCCTTTCCGGATTGCATACCTTCATTGCAACCACCTGCAAAGCCCTGTAAATCTGACCACCTTCCTTGAAGTATTCAGCATCCTTATCAGGTATAAGGATCCTGGCTACCTCCCTCATCGAGGCATACATGCCATACATAGACTGGATGAATTCTCCGCAAGGTCTTATGCTGCCGGAACTGATGCCACGTTCGCTCATAACGTCATCAAACTTCGTACACATATCGTGCAGCATGATTGACAGGTTGTAGGCTACGCATGCATACGCCTGAAGCTTGTGTTCCTTGATGTTGTTCTTCAGAAGAATGTTGTCGGTCGTATAGAAGAGTCTCTGTATGTCAATCTTCAGGTCTTCCTCCATGCTGTCTGTAATATCAAGCCAGAGCTCATACTGCGAAATCTCGGTAGTATACTTCTTGAATATACCTATAAGAGTCTCAGAACGGGAGAATGCCTCCTTTATGCGATACTTAAGCTCATGTTTAAATAGGTCCTTTCTCTCACTGAGATTGTCGTGCAAGTCTTTGATTGCCGTCTGTGTGATTGTAGCGAGAGAACCGATAATGAGGTAATAGAGCGAAGTTATATGGTCTACGGTTTCCCTGTCAGGCTCCTTGTAGTTGATGAAGAATGCTCCTTTCGGTGTGAAATTATATGCCGACATTCCTACACCTCCTTCTTTACTGCCAATGCGCAACTGATACAGAAAAGCATCAGGAGCGAAAGGAAAATATGTTCAACCATGAAACAGATAAATCCGTAGCCTGCGATAATTGCTGCGATAACAAGCAGGATCATCACTATTGTATGTTTGTATTTCTTCATATTACTTTGATTTAATGTTTCCGTATGCAGCTACATAGCTATCAAGTTGCTGTGTTGTATGAACTAACTTCTGGTTGTAACTATCTCGCTCTGCTCTAGCCTTAGAGATAAAGATAAAGCTAACGATAAATGATATTACTACCGTTACAACGATGAACAACCAAGGCAGCTTGTGTACCGCCTTATTGATTGCTCTTCCTAGGTTTCTTACGACAACCCAAGAGTAAACTCCTATGAACACAATCGCCTGCTTGGTGGTTGCGTTAGTAACTTCTGCGATTTTACCTTTGCTTTCTACCATAATCAACTAATTTAAAAGTATTGGTAATCTTCTGAAAATCTCATTGTCTGGAGTCTTAAACTCCTTATCCCACGTACGATACAGAACGTTAAGGTTCAGTTTCTTCGCGATTGGCTTAAATCTTTCCTCGAAAAATGGAACCTGTTCCTTAAACACATATAAGCGGTTACTAGGCAAGCGAGAAATATTGTTAAAGTATTCACGAGAGGTGCTGTGGTTGGCTATTTTTTCTAAAGCCAGCCAATCTTTCATGCTTTTTGGAGAAATGCTAAGACCATCAATATAAGAAAAGAGATGTGGCAAACAGAACATAAGAATTTGTCCGCTTGTATAAACGAATATGTTTTCGATGTTCGGGAAATTTTTCTTGACACTGCGGGCGAAATTATCAATATCGATACTTGCCATGAATGGTTCTCCGCCCGTAATACACAAAGTGTGTATTGTTTTCAATTCCTTAACCGTAGCGACTGGAATTTTCTCAATATCGTACAGTTTATTGCAGCATAATTCACATTTGTAATTGCATTTGCTAAGAATCATCAAATGCATGATTTCTGGTTTCACTTTTCTTTCTGCCATAATTCTAAAATTTACTTGGTTCGGTTGCACCAGTTATCGGTAGATTGCCAATAACCGGCCATCCATATTTCTTTCTTTGTCGCATCAGGATGTTCATTGAGCCATTCCTCTGCCATTTTTGTCTCGTTTTGATTCTTTTTCAAGTTTTCTCTTTAGCTTTTCAAGAGGGGATTCTTTCGGATCAACACCCTTTAAGCGGCAATGTTCTTCGTAGGATATTGCATTCTTTTTTGATTCCTCATATTCTTTTTTCTGTTTCTCAGCTAACTTCTGAGAATCAATTTCAGCTCTCTTTTCATAAAGCTTACACATGTATTTTTCGAGAGCAATAAAAAGTTTTTGAGGATTTACCGTCTTTCCTACATAGATTTCTCCATACTCGCCCATAGAAAACTCGTAGAAGAATCTAGTAAGCTCACTAGGCGTAAGATGATAGTATTCTTGTCTGATACGTTGAGCAATCGCCTTGAACTGGTAAGGAGTAGTCGAATCAATAGCACCAATAACCATAAACAAGTCAATGAGCATTATCTTAATCCAAAACTCGCTTGCACCATCTTTGAAGTACTTATCAATACTAACAAACGACATACCGCCTCTAGCTACAGAATCATATACAGATGTAATTGCATCTGTTCGATTTTGCAGGGTAGGATATTTGTCCAGGAATAGCGCATATTGTCCGCCGTATTTTTCCACCGCTTGCTTGCATTCAGTCGGCAAGGATTGAACTAATTTTGTTGAAAGTTCGTTGCTGTTGTTCATAACTGTTTACACCATTGTTTTTAGGAGCGTACAACCCGGAATAGTTGTTTCCCATAGAATGCTCAACGATAACCTTTGCGTATTCTGGATTTCCGTTCGACATCTTTAAAAGCTTCTTTTTAAGAGCCGCAAGACCACGAGGTTGATACTTCTGACGTTTCTCTTTCTTGTATGCAAGCCACATATCGAGAGCTTCTTGACATGGGTAAATCTCCTCCTGTTGCACTTCTTCCTCAAAATCGGATAAATCTTTGCCTAACGAGAACGCAGCGCCCATGCAAAAGATTTTCTGCTTTTCCAAGTCATTCGGGAATAGCTCGCCTGACTTCTGACGTATATTAATTGGTAACATCATAAGCTTATTGTATGTAATTTTGTTGTCTTTCTATATCATGTTGGATATGAAGTAGTGCGATATATTCATCAGAATCAGGAAAATCAAATCCAGCTTCCTCTTTTGCCCACGATTTGAAATCAGAAATTGATTTGCTCATTTCGTCTTTCGTAAGGTCAGCAGAAGAACGGAGATACTTATAGCATTCTCCTGTGAATTTATCAATCCCTTCTCTGAGGAATATATCTTTGTTCACTACCAGCTTATAGAAATGCGTCTTAACTTCGTCTAGAGTGTAGCCGTATTGGAGGCCGAATGCAGATAGAAGCAAATGAAGATAGGCATTCTGCTTCAAAGAACGTCCACGTTTTTCTTTCAGCTCTACCATCGCGCCTTTATTCTCCAACTCGGCTACTTTTTTCCTAAACGTTTCAAGTTCAAACACATTTTTCAGGTTGAACCACATAAGCGTTGAATGCTCGTTTGATTAGAAGGGAAGGTCATCAGAGTTCCCTCGTTGCTGTGCTTGCTGCTGTGCAGACTGCTGTTCAGGTGGAAACAGATTTTGCGAATTACCTGGAGGTGTACCACCGCCAAGCATTGCATTGCCGCCTGCCTGTGGTGGAACATATCCACCTGTCTGTGGCGGAATATAACTGCCTGCCGGAGCATTGGCGTTCTGTTGAGGGTTAAGAGGAGGATTCTGTGCAATCGGCATGAGCTTCTCAACTTTCCATGCGTTGACAGAATTAAAAAAGCGCCCCTGATATTCGTGAGCAGAGATATCGAAACTAACTTTTACGGCCTCTCCAATCTGGAGAGCAAAGCTATTGATTTTATCCTCTCCGAAGACCTGAAAGCAAACCATTTTCGGATATTGTTCCTCGGTGGTAATCACGAATTCCTGTGACTTCCATTCTCCTCTTGCAGATACGCCAGAGCGCATCGGTAAGATGTTTGTTACTTTTCCTTGAATTTCCATTTATTTTTTGTTTAAAGAATTTTTTAAAACCAAATCGGCCAGCTCGTCAAAATAAGCTGCATCCTTGATAGCGGAGTCCTGTTCGCCTGTAACCTTTGATGCTATTGAGCCTTTCTGCATAATCAAGCTATAAAGATAGCCGTCGATGGTATTTGCACCCATGAGAATCCACGATGTAACCGCATTCTTCTGACCGTTACGATAGGCACGGCATTCACACTGCGACAAGTCTGCCATCGTCCATGGGAGCTCGACGAACACAACATTGGAAGAAGCCGTAAGCGTAAGGCCTACGCCTGCTGCTTTGATGGAGCAGATGATGATTCTCTTTTTCCTAGCCTGAAAAGAATCGATAGCCCACTGCTTCTGCTGCTGGCTATCGGAACCGGTTACGGTGCAAACCTCATCCGGGAACTCTTTCTTGATTGCACTAACGACATCACGATGCTCGGCAAATACGATTATCTGTTCTTCGGTATCATGAAGGAACTCTATCGTCGCCTTCATCTTTCCTCGCCCGGATATCGAGCGAAGGTTCATAAACCTGACAAGAGCCTTCATTCTAAGCTTTTTCCTAGCCTCTTCCTCGGAGCAGCTCTTGTATTCGAGAAGGAACGTGAGCAGGTCTTTTTGACAGGTATCGTACTCTTCCTGCGTTTCCGGGTCGAGGGCGACATTGATGGTCGTTCTGGTCAGATCCGGCAAATCCTTGAGAACATCTTTCTTTTCTCTGCGGAAGTAGCACGTTTCGTGTATCTTCCGGTTAAGCTCTTCAAGATTCTCGTTCTCACCGTACCTGTTACAAAACTCGCCAAACCCTCCGAACTCGTCGTTCAGACGACCGAGGATAGCAAGCTGGCAGGCCAGGTCTGTTGCGTGATTTACAACGGGCGTACCTGTAAGCTCATAGATATACTCCTTACCCTGGCACAGTCCCATGATGATTTTAGACTGCCTTGTTGATGGATCCTTGACTCTTGCAGACTCGTCGATAATCACAGACTTGATAATCTTCAGTTCATCACGAAACAGGAAGTTTTTCAGCCGTAACGGTTTCGGACCGAGGCTTACGACGAAGTATTTTGCAAGCGACTCGTAATTGCATATCACTACATCATACAGGTTCATCTTAGTAAGATGATATCCATATGTCGCATTGACGGAATCGGTAAGAATGAGAGGCCGGAGGTTCGTAAACTTCTTTATCTCTCGTTCCCAATTAACCTTAAGTGCAGCAGGGCAAACAACAAGGCAGGGAGTTGCCTTTGCACGTTCAATGGCGACGATAGACTGAACCGTCTTACCGGTTCCCATGTCATCGCCATTGATACAGCGTTTCATGGCAAGTTCCATGCGCACACCTTCTTCTTGATAATCGTATAATTTCGGTTTATCTGACATAATAATAAATTATAATAAACACCACATGCGGAAAGCCCATTCAAGAGCCTTCTCCCTACCACGCAAATACAACTCGTCACCACGTTCAATCTTCTTATAGAATACTTTCTTCTTGGTCTTGGAGACCGCAAAGATAAAGTCCTGGTTTCCGTATCTTGGGTCTATACTGTGCGTAAGGTCCATGTACCATGCACGGCTTCTATCCCAATCGACGAAATCGATCTGAGCCTCAAATTGCTCCTGTGACGTAGCTGCGGTGGTCTTCAAATCACCGCCAAACTCGCCGAGCCACCAGTCGAACTTGCAGCGTACCGGAAGCTCGAACTCGAAACCCTGGTATTCCATCTTCATGTGCGGATTGATGAATGTTTTCTGACCGACCGCATTCTTCAGGACGAAATCAAGGAACCTATCCTTCGTTGCCTGTTTCTTCAGAACAGCAAGCCTGTCTAGACCCCATTTCCAATCCTTCTCCGTATATTTCTCGTCATCAACCGTCATGGCGTAATGATTGCACTTTTCCGGTTCGGTAACGAGAGCGTCAACGAGTGTACCGAGATGGAAAGCCTTTCTCTTGTCCTCTTCCTTTACGAAGTTGAGCTGCGGGTTCAGGGCAAACTTCAACGCAGTGAGGTCCGAATTGGAGACCTCACCACGAGAATAATAAGGGTCAAACGGTTGTTCTGCCATATTACTTAGCCGTTACCTCATCCTCATATTTAATATAAGGAGAAACGATATACTCTTCTTCGCTGTTTGCGTGTTTCTCACACGCCTTGCGCATGAACTCCAATCTGGAAGCAAGCTTGTCTGGAGACATCTTGGAGCCTTCAATCGTCCACCACTGCTGGATGATGTCGAGCCAGGCATTCTTGTCGGTAACAACAAGGCGTTTTGTTACCTTGATTTTCTGCTTACCGGTTTCTCCAACAGAAGTCTGGGCAAAGAGCGACTGAGCCTGTGCGGTAGCGTGCTGGGCTGCATTTTCTGCATCACGCTTCTCCTGCTCAGCCGCAAGCTTTCTCTGCTGCTCTTCCTTTGCGGCTTCATCAGCCTTACGGATAGCCTCTTCCTTAGCCTTGCGTTCAGCCTCAGCAGCGGCAGCTTCTGCTTCCTTACGTTTGCACTCTTCCTCAGCAGCCTTCAGCTCGGCTTCCTTTGCCTTGCGTTCAGCCTCGGCAACTTTCCGCTCTGCCTCCTTGCGCTTGCGCTCCTCCTCGTCCTTGATACGCTGAATCTCCTCCTGCTTCTTGCGCTCTTCCTCGGCAGCCTTACGTGCTTCCTCCTCTTTGCGCTTACGCTCCTCTTCAGCCTTGCGAGCTTCTTCTTCCTTACGTTTGCGTTCCTCTTCTGCCTTCTTGATTTCAAGAAGTTCAGCAATCTTAGAATCAAACTTCATAAGAAGCTCATCACGTGTAGCATTTACGGTCTGCTTATAAGATGCAAGCAACGATGCGGAAATCTCCTTGTATGCGCCGTTCATAATATCCTTTGCATCATTTTCCTCAATTTCGGAAGAGTATGAAGGCTTGTTATTAACGAACAGATGTCCGAGGTCAAGAACATCAGAACACTCTGTAATACGTTTCTTAACTTCATCCTTGTTGTCAAGGGTGAGAAGAGAGAACGTGTTATTAAGTGAGTTGATAGCAGCAGAAGAATGCTCTGTGAGGAGATTGTTCAAGATATCAATCGTATCAGTCTTCAGCTTAATCTTGGCCTCCTTGATGCGCTCCTGGCGCAGGCGTTCCTGCTCAGCCTTACGCTGCTGTTCAAGCTTGTATGCCGCATACTCGTTGCGCTTCTCCTGAATCTTATAGACAACAGAATCGGTGTTTTTGATAGAGATAAGGTTCTCCATCATAGTAAAACCCTTACGGACAATATCGAACACTTGGGTAACACCCTTACGTTTCTCCGTCATTGCTTTCTCTGTCAGTTTAGCTTTCTTGATAAACTCAGCGGCTCTCTCGTCAAGAGCATCGTTCATTCCGGAAACGCCAATATCAAACAACAGAGACTCACCTGCATTCACACATGCCTCATAAGATTTCCTGTTGGCTTGCACCGCATTTTCCGTATCAGATTTTAGCGTTGCAATCTGTCTTGTAATATTGTTGGCTTGTTGTTGTACCAACTGCAATTCTGTATTTTCTGCCATATATAACAATTTTAAAATGGTGAATCACTATCAACCTTTACCTTTACACCTTTATCTTCCGGTGCGGCATCACCAGTACCAAAGGCTTCCTGAGTCGGTTTCTGCTGAGTCTGCATGTCGATATCGGCCTGCAAAAGAGCGCCCAGACCAACCTTCAGTTTAGGATAGCCCTTGAACGCATGCTTGCATGTCTTCGAGATAAGGAAGCCTGTGTCGATATCTCTGAAATACGTTCTACCATCGTTCCCGACATAGTTTCCGCCGTAAAGAGCGTTGGCTTTGTGTTCTTTACCTCCGAACTTCTCCGAATACGTACGGAGACGGTCGATACCTTCTCGGTCTAGAACGAAGTAATCGTAGGCATTGTTCGGAAGAATAATCTTCACGTAACAAGCAACGATGTATGAATTTTCAGGTCGAGGATAAGTCTTTGCGTAATCAACGTACTTATGTCCGTCTCGTTCACCAAAACGAAAATCGTCACAATTGTAAACTACTACAGGATTGTCACAACGAACAATCTGGCCGGCTCGCTGGCGAAGAAGAATCTCGCCATATCCAGTATAGGTGATCTTGGCCGTATAATTCGTTTGCCGGGTATTCTTGTCGTAGTTACTGTAACCCATGAGGTAACAGAGTGTCGTAGTTCCCTTTTCGAGAGACAATCCGTTAATTGCCAGATTCATGAAGGCATCATGAATATTCAGTGACGGAGCTTTTTCAAGATAGCCCTTGAATGAGCCGTTGAGAAGTTCTTCGTTGAAGAATGCTTTCTGCTCTTCGAAGAATACTTCTCCGCCCTCTCCGAACTTCTGATTGTACACCTCGATGAATCTGTCTCTTGCCAAATCGCAAATCTGATTATGAGGCGTTTTGTTTAACTGCTCTATATCCATTTGTATAGAATTAAAAATTAATGTACTCTATTAATGTAACTGAAGTAAGTTTCCACGTTAATCTTTTCACCTTTAGAGTTAACTCTTTCGTAATAACGTGGAATGTTACCGAGCTTTCTTCCCTCGCCTTCCATATAGTCGAGATAGATAGCTCTAGCCGCCAGGGCTCTAGCGTGATTTGTGTCGAGTTCCATCAGACAGGCGTGAACCTCTCTCAGATGGACCACGGCAGCAGCTTCGCCCGGCGGCATAGATGCGATGATTTCTCCAATTCTACTCATTCTGATTCTCTTTGTTTTCCAGAGAGGAAGCTGACTTATATTCGAAGACATCCATGACCTTAGTCTCGTTAAGGCCAACGATATCGTAGTCGATAAGTGTCTTCCCCATCACCTCATCAACATAACGAAGAGCACGGGCAAGCGACTTTGCCTGAACGAGGTAATTGACATTACTACGCTTCTCCTTCTCACTCTTTTCATCAATCGTGATGAATTGGAGCTTTGCTGCGTACCATTTGTCATCTTCACCATTGTCAGAGAAGAAGACCTCTTTGAAATTCGCCTCCTTTGTGCTAGGGACATTCATGTCACCACTAGAATAGACAGACATTTCTTCGATGATAGAAGCTTCTGCACCTGTACAAGACAGAGCTTCAACGATGTAACACTCGGTAACGACCTTTTCTGAACCGTCTTCCTGAGTTTTCTGATACTTAATCTTGGTTTCGAACCAAGAACTTGAATGGCTTCTCATTACTCACCCTCCTCAATTATTTTCAACAACATACGGAGACCTTCAACACCTGGCATCTCTCCGATTTTTACTTTCTCCTTGAGCTCATCGAGCTTCTTGATCTTGTCGAGGTAAGCGTTCTTCTGCGCTTTGAGTCGTTTTGTGATACCCAGCTCCGGGTTGTCACTGAGGATGATATCCAATGCGACGTTGGCGAAGAGTTCAGTATTCTTCTCCTTCTTGCGTTCATCATCAAACTCGTCTACATCACGAGTAAACTGATTAGTTCCATCGATAACACTCTTAAGCTCAATGTAATCAGAAGGATTCGCCGAGATGCCGAATGCGCTGTCAACAAGAGCCTGCTTGTCAATTACTACACTGACGATAATTTTGTCTTTATCCATAATTTAAAATATTTAGAATTAAACTACTTGTTTTCCTTATCCAACCCTAGTGCATGTGCAACCATTCCTACAACGGCGAACATCAGCACTGTGAATATCAGGCATTTTACTAATACTATCATACATTAAGTCTCATTAAAGTCTAATGACAAGATGACGGCAGAGATTCTAATCTCTACCGCCATCACTGCCAAAAGCAACAAAAATAAACTATATAACAATAAAACACTTATACCTTTTATATAATGGTGCAGTCAGACGGTGGATAATCAACGATTTTCCACTCATTCTTCTTTATCTTGATAGCCTTGCGGAATATCACGACAGACTCGCCGTTGTGACGTTTCCTGTTGTGGGCAATAAGTCTTGCCACGACAGCCTTAGTCGTTATCGAGAACTCTCTGAGCTTAGAGGTGTAGAGGCTCTTGACATCACATATCACAATCTTCTCACCTTCCCGGTAAACGAAGTCGGCGGTATAGTTGTGACCGTAAAGCAGTGACCTTCTCTCGTACTTGACCTTAGTCTTAAGCTGTTTTGGCTTCAGCATCCATACCGGATTGATTGCCGTGATGGTTACCTGTCTGTGGATGCTGCTTATGCCAGGATCATCGAGGATGGTCTGCAAGTACAGGTACTCTTCCCTGGAATCGTATTCGTTCCCGTCAGGAGCATTGTATTTCTTCGACCCTACTCGTCCCATGCTGCTCCTGCCTCCTTTCCGGGATTCTTCAGCAGCTTCTGGAACGCCTCGGCTCCAAACCTCTGCCATTTGCCACTATTGAACTGCACAAGGTATTCTCCCTTTCGTAGTTCTGGTTTTCCGTCCGTGTAGCCAGGAAGCAGCTTGACAACAATATTGTCATCATGCCACAGCTCGACACGTTCGACGCATTCCTGCTTAAGGAGTTCATTAACCGTCTCCTTGCGCACTCTTATAGTTTTTTTCACTTTCATCTACAGAAACCTCTCCGGTTAGCCCACCACGCAAGGCAGGAGAGGTGATGCACGTGGTGATACAATATGAATACATTACTAAATAGCCTACGTCAAGAATCGTGAGGAGGATGACTTAACAACCTCGCTCCCTTCTTCCAACTAATAAAAAATTTAAAAAACGTTTGGCAAACACATTGAGCTACATGCAGGATTCGAACCTGCGACCCCTTGGGTACAAATCAAGTGCTCTGACCAACTGAGCTAATGTAGCGAATACCTCCTACTTTCACAAGCAAGAGGAAAATCTAAGAATGTTTTCATTTTCATCTAATCATCATAATGGAATACACTCTGAACGCTTTCAGAGGAACAATGATAAAATAAATATAAAAAAATTACCTACTTGTGAAGCCCAGGAGAGATTCAAACTCCCAACCTCGCGGATACCACGGCTCTATTCAGTTGAGCTACTGGGCTTACCATTTCAACCAATTAAATTTCACGAAAAACGAAAAGAGCTTATAGGGGTGGAGGATGGACTCGCACCATCGACCTCCTGCATTTATAACAGGCGCTCTAGCTACTGAGCTACTCCACTTGATTTAGAACGAATATAATCTATTACACGAAAGCTCTTTTAAAAGCAGCCTACCCTCACGGGCGAGCTGCCTACATGTATCAATCTTTAATTTGAAGAAAACTTTAGTTGCAGGTGCAGAACTCGAATCTGCGACCTTTGGCTCATGAGGCCAACGAGCTAGCCAACTGCTCCAACCTGCGATATGGCAGCCTATTCTCACGAACGAGCTGCGAAGGAAACAATTCATATAAGTTGAATATATAATATCAACAGAATGAAACAAACAATCATTTATTTGGAGACGATGAAGGACTCGAACCTCCATCTCACGACGATAAGAACGGTATCATCTAGTTGTCGCTGTGCTTCCATTTACACCAATCGCCTCAGCAAGAACCTCAAGTCTATGTATTCTACACCTTATATATAATATAAGAGGCTTG
>OHAY01002943.1_pt1 | contig 12521 bp, 9 predicted proteins | sample 1577191 | NCBI WGS metagenome assembly OHAY01 (sample SAMEA3541504, study PRJEB24748) | human gut metagenome | biome: human gut; feature: human-associated habitat; material: faeces | place: China | collected 2012 | reverse complement strand
TGGCAGCCGGTCCATTTATTGTGGTCTCTGCCGGAGCGTACCCCACAGAAATCCGTAGCGTGTGCGAGTTCTTTTGTCGTGAGGTTGATCACAAACTCGCCGGACTCCCGGATCATGGGATATGAGTGGCGTTCCGGGCGAACGGCAATATATGCCATTGGCGGATTCGTACAGAGAGTGCCGGTCCATGCAACTGTTAATATATTTGATACGTGATCTATGTCACCACAGCTTACCATAACGGCAGGGAGCGGATAGATCATATTTCCCGGTTTAAAATTGACTTTTTTCATAATAAAATGCCTTCCTGACAAGTAAAAATTCTATTTATAAGTATACCATATCCACTCTGTTTCTTCAAAGAAAAACTGTCCTGTGGAGAGGGAAAATTCAGAATGAGGCTACCCAAAAAAACAGGAATGTGATAAGATAAAATAAGAGAAAAATCCTTGATCAGCTTGATCAGTTAGAAGAAAGGCAGGAGAGCATCGTGGGAAAATATTTGGAATTTGAGTCTATGACGGAAGGACTTGAAAGTAAAGTGCGTCAGGATTTAAAATTTAAAACAGGAAATTTTGTCTGGAAGATCAAATTTAATATTCCGCTGGATCCCAAGACGGTGAATAATGTCAATCTGTATGTGACATCCATGAATCTTTCTCCTTTGAAAACAGCGATCCGTTACAACTCTCTGGAAAATGAGATTGAGATTGAACCGCTGGAGCCATATGCAAAAAATGAATCTTACATATTAAATATTACAACAAATGTGACATCCTTAGGGGGAAAGCCGTTAAAGAAACCGCTTCAGGTACAGTTTAAAATAGACGGATAATAAGACTGGTTATGAAAAAATTTAACTACAAAAAAAGATTTCATTTATTTAAAGATATGAAGTTTCTCCACCGTATGATATTGATCTATCTGATCGGTGGTATTATTCCGCTGCTTGTTATGAGTATTTATACCAATATGCAGACACGGAAAATGATGATCAATGTTACGGAGGAAACGCAGTCAGAGGAGCTTTCTGTTCTCGGTTCATCGCTCCGGGAATCAATGACGGTATTGGATAATGTAGCCCGTCTTCTTTGTGATAATGATGAGATATTAAAAATTGCCAACAGAAATTACAAAAATAAAACACAGTTTTACCGGGATTACCGAAAAGCTAATGCGGTTATTCTGGATTATGTTAATTTTTATGAGCAGGATATTTCCAATATAAAAATTTATCTGAAAAATCCCAGCATTGACATATATGATCTGGAAAGAATTGACAATCTTTCTTATCTGAAAGAAAGCATAAAACACCAGTCATGGTATAAGGAAACCATTGAAAATAAAAATAAAGGATACTGGTATTTTGGTCAGATGAGCGCCGATATGGACCAGACAATGCAGATCAGCCGGGTGATTTTAAATGAAAATGGCGATGTCACGGGAATTGTCACCGTTCTGATCCAGTATGACAAGACAAAGACTGCTTTGACACAGCGGAGTCACGATACGGCAATTTTGTATAATGACTATTACTGGATTTCCGGTAATTTTAGTCTGATCGAGTATCCGTTTCTGAAAGAGGAGATGCGTAAGATTGAAAAAAGCCGTGCTTCAAAACGGATTTCTTATGGTGTCGAAGAATACCTTGTGGCATATGAGCGGATTCAGATGGACGATTCGGATGACTTTTATTCTCTTGTGAGTATTCAGGATTATCAGGATATCATGACGGATGTTAATAGGATCAGCCTGCAGGCATTTGTTCCGGAGATTATAGGAATTTTGCTGTCGGTTGTTCTGATCTTCGCATTTGCAATCTCTTATAGTAATCGTATGTATCAGCTCCGGATTCAAATGCACCGCGTGGCACAGGGGGAGTATGATAAAGTAGAACCTATCGAGGGAAATGACGAAATTGGCGAGCTTTATACTGAACTGGAGCAGATGATGAAGGACATCCGGCTGCTGATGAGCAATGTGGTAGATGAGCAGGTGCAGAAGGAAAAGCTTCACACCAGACAAAAAGAAGTAGAGTTTAAGATGCTGGCGAGTCAGATCAATCCACATTTTCTTTATAATACGCTGGAGACGATCCGAATGAAGGCTGTGGTGAATCATCAGCCGGAGATCGTGGAGCTGGTTAAAATGCTTGCTAAGACCATGCGTTATAATATTCAGGTGACAGACCGGCTTGTAACATTAAAGGAAGAACTTCAGATGGTGGAATATTATCTGAAGATTCAGGAGTACCGTTTTGGCGATCGTATCAAATCGGAGTTGATCATAGATCCGGAGGTGGATGGAAAGGCTTACATTCTGCCCCTTACGATACAGCCGTTTGTGGAAAATGCTTTTGTACATGGATTGGAGCAAAAGGAGAATGATGGAAGACTAACGGTACATGTTTATAGGAAAGAACAGGAAATTTACATTGAGATTAAGGATAACGGCTGTGGTATGGACTATTATGAACTGGGGCGTCTGAGAAAAACAATGCGGGATGAAAGCGAAGATGACACGCATATCGGCGTGCGTAATGTGAGTCAGAGAATTCGTATATTATATGGAAGTGAATATGGGGTTGAAGTTGACAGCACCAGGGATTTAGGTACTAAAGTATTGATTCATATTCCGTATCAGACAGAAAATCCTCAAAATGTAGAATTTATTAGGTAAAAATGTCAAATAATTAAGGTTTTATTTCCGTATGTATTTGGTAAAATAGACAAGAACAATTAAATTGTAGACCTATGCTATGGCAATGGTGTACAATAAAACGTGAATATGGACAGTGCGAAAAAACATTTATTCGTTTTCATTCGCGGCTGTACCGATTATGAGGAGGACGATACAATGAGAAAGTCATTAAGAAAGGTAGCAGCTACAGTCAGTGCACTTGCATTGGCATTAGCAGTTACAGCAACAGCGGTACCTGCAGATGTATCTGCAGAAACAAGCAAGGCAGGTAAGAAGGCAGCTAAGGCTGACTTTGATGCAGATGGTACATATCACGCATATTTCGGTTTCCAGGAGACCGGTACATGGATCTTCCGTGATGAGTGGTATTCGGATACCCTTGGTATTGATGGCAAGGATATGAAGAAAGCAGGACTGACATTCGATCAGGGCAGCCTGTTCCAGTCAAAAGACAATAAGTTAACTGCTATTGAAGGTCCACAGGTGCAGGATGCTGAGATCAAGGGTAACGGTACATATACTGTTGGTGTAAGCGGACTGAACAACTGTCTGGATACAAAGGGTGATTCTGAGACAAAGGTTGCTATGATCTATGTTGATACAGATATCCCTATGGCTGCAAAGGATAACCCTGTAACAATCTCTGATGTTAAGCTTCTGTGTGACGGTAAAGAGATCTCAGTTCCTAGCGATCCATTCTACCCAACAGAGTATACAGATGAGTCTAAGCTTCTTCGTTTTGATGCAATGAACTCATATCAGAAGGATAAGGGTGAGTATGCAGACAGCCCTGACATTACTGCAGTTCCTACAGATTCTATTCAGATCCAGTTTACTGTTTCCGGTTTCAACTCAGACAATCCGGATGCTGTAGCAGGTGCTGATGATGCAACAAGTGCATCAAGCGATGCAAACACAACTTCTGATGCTTCTACAACTTCTACAACTTCTAAGAAGTCTTCGCCGGTTGTTCCGATCGTAATCGTTGTTGTAGTTGTTGCTGTTGTAGCAGTAGTCGTTGTTAAGAAAAAGAAATAATAACGATAAAACATCTGCTGACAAGCAGATATTATGAAAGGAGATAGGATTTCACCTGTCTCCTTTTTTATCCGATATAGCCTGATTTACTGTGTCGGAGGAAAAGTCGTGTATTTTTTCTCTATTATTTATGGTATTCGACAGAAAAAAATACATGTATAATAAAAATAACGTAAACTCTATTTATCATCTTGATAGTCTGCTCTGGTCTGTTTACAGAGCTTTTGACGGTGGGATGAAATAAGTAATACAGGAGGTTATTATGAAAGAAACACAAACAGAGAAAAGGGGCACGGTAGATTATATCTATATGCTGCAGAGAGTTATTGCAATTTTCTGTGCAATCTCCGTTTTCTTCCCTTTTATGAATCCAACAAGGATTTGTAATCTGGTGAATGAGAATACTTCGCTGTTCACCGCAGCAGTATCTTATTCAACATTAACCAGTGAGGCTGGCCGTGCACTTCGTATGAACTGGGTGAGTCCAAGTGCATTCTACGTTTTATACGCAGGTGCAATAGTAGCATTGATTGGTGTTATATTCGTCGTAGTTGGCGGATGTATGTCTCTTGGAAATACTAAGATGAAGAGAGCAGGTATTCTCTGGTCTATTCTTGGTAGTATCGTAGAGATTGCCGGATTTGTTCTCACAATTGTTGCTTACAATATGGTATGCAGCACAACGATGGCATCTAAGCTTGAAAAGGTTGGCCCTACCTTTCCGGTAGCGGCGGTGGTATACACAGTTATTGCAGTAGCATTACTGATCATATCTGTAATTATCCTGCTGGGTCTTCCAAAGGCTGCTCCTGATGAAGAGATGGAGATGCACCCACAGTACAAGTTGTTCCTGATGTTCCTGCCATTCCTGGCACTGGCATTTGTATTCTGTTACCTGCCACTCTGGGGTTGGAGATATGCTTTCTTCGATTATCAGACAGGTGGAACACTGAGTATGTCAAATTTCGTAGGATTTAAGTGGTTTACATATCTGTTCCAGAACGGTGCAACCCGTAGTGATATTATCCGTGTTATCAGAAACACAATGGCAATGTCCGGTTTAGGACTGATCACACAGTGGATTCCAATGGCATTTGCTATCTTCCTCTGCGAGGTCAAGAACCTCACATTCCGTCGTTTCATCCAGACATTTACAACAGTACCGAACTTCATCAGCTGGGTACTTGTATATGCTTTGGCAATTGCTATTTTCTCAACAGACGGTTTCATCAATGAGTTTGCTAAGAGCATTGGTCTTCTTGCAAAGAACGCGGATGGTCATAACTTCCTGATGGGAGATCATTTTACCTGGGTTAAGATGTGGGCCTGGGGAACATGGAAGGGTGTTGGTTGGAGTGCCATCATCTATATTTCCGGTATCGCAGGTATCGACCAGCAGCTTTACGAGGCAGCTACGGTGGATGGTGCCGGACGTTTCCAGAAGATGTGGCATATCACGGTGCCTGGTCTTCTGCCTACCTTCTTCGTATTGTTACTGATGGCAGTTGCAGCAGTACTTAGTAATGGTCTTGACCAGTATCTGGTATTCTGTACACCACAGAATAAGAACCATATCGAGGTTCTCGACCTTTACGTTTACAACCTCGGTCTTGGTAGCGGTGGTAGTATTCCGTTGTCAACCGTGGTCGGTATGTTTAAATCGGTCATCAGTGTAATCTTGCTGTTCGGAGCAAACTCCCTTTCTAAGGCACTCCGTGGCGAGAGTATTGTATAAGGAGGTGAACACAAATGGCTATGACAGCACAAGAAAAAATTGATGCTAAGAGAGAAAAAGAGTACAACAAAAAGCATAAGCGTATGTACAAATTAAAACCAGGTGACATTGTGTTCAACATTTTGAACTATGCATTCTTCATTTTGTTCACCATCACCTGTATCTTCCCATTCTATTATCTGTTCATCAACACGATTTCAGATAATACGATGGTACAGCAGGGATTGATCAACTTTATCCCTCACGGAATTAATATTAACAACTACAAGGCACTTACCGGTGTAGGTGATCTTGGTTATGCGTTTGTCGTATCCGTTACCAGAACAATCTTTGGTACTGCATTGATGGTTGTTGCATCTGCTTTCGTTGGTTATCTGGTAACAAAGCAGGAAATGTGGCACAGAAGTCTGTGGTATCGTGCAATCGTAATTACAATGTACTTCAACGCAGGTTTGATCGCTACATACCTCAACCTGGTAATGCTGGGTCTGACAAACCACTATATGGTTTATATCATTCCAGGTATCGTAGCTCCTTACAACATTATCCTGGTTAAGACTTATATCGAGTCTATTCCGGCTGAGTTGGAGGAAAGTGCATTTATTGATGGTGCATCTTATATGCAGGTATTTACAAAGATTGTTTGGCCACTGAGTAAACCAATTCTTGCTACAATCGCTATCTTCGGTGCGGTAGGTCATTGGAACTCATTCCAGGATTCTTTGATCCTGATGCAGGGTAATGAAAAGCTCTTCTATATGAGTAACTCACCAAAACTGTATACATTGCAGCACAGATTGTATATTTACCTGAACCAGTCATCCAACCTGATGGCATCTATGAACCAGGGTGGTGAGGCTGCAAGATCAGCATTTAACGCAGCATTGAACACGAAGGTTATTAAGTACACAATCTCTATGATTTCCGTAATTCCTATTTTGATTGTGTACCCATTCATGAACAGATACTTCGAAAAGGGTATCATGCTGGGTGCTGTAAAGGGTTAATGCCAGAGTGCAGACTGATATTCTGAGAGTTATGAGATACCGGGGGCACACTGGCGTCCCTGGTATTTTAACCCTATGTAGTCGATGTGTATATATAAGGAGAATGGTCTGATTACACGAAGGAGAGAATAAGACAGAATGAAGTTTTTTAGTGTTGATAGTCCCTTATACAAATTTATGAACCGTTTGATGGATGTGTTTAAGCTTAACTGTATGTGGCTTTTATGCAGTCTCCCAATCGTTACGATGGGAGCAGCGACAACGGCAGCTTATACGATCACCCTGAAGATGGTAAATGATGAAGAAGGATATATTGCCGGTCCTTTTTGGAAGGAATTTAAGGCAAACCTGAAAAAGGGAAGTATCCTGGGGGTTATTGCATTGGTTGCGTGTTATGCGGTATATCTTGATTTTCAGTTATATCATGTAGCGAAGCAGCATAATATGATGTTTTTGATTGTTGGTGTGATCGGTATTTATCTGATCTTTATGCACATAGTATTCGCATTTCCGTTATTGGCACGCTATGAAAACAGCATTGTCAATACAATGCGTAATTCCTATTCCATAGCAGCGAAGTTTCTTGGCAGGACAGCATTTCTGGCAGTACTTCTGGTGATTGAGATGGCTATTATCCTATGGAATCTGACTACGATGTTTGCCGGACTTTTGATCGGACCGGCGTGTATCATTCTTACGATCAGTGGATTTGCCAATTCCTTCTTTACGGTTATTGAGAGAGAAAATCTCATGGCAGAGCAGGAGGAAAAGGAATCAACGCATCTGAACGGAGAGCCTATATCAGGGGATGAGGATGATATATAATACAAAAAGAGTGTATTTCGTGTGCTTTTTATGGAAGCTGCACGACTGACATAGTATAATTGGGTAGGTGTAAAACACAATAAGAAAGAAAGGATGGATATTATGAGAAAAGGATTGGGAAAGAGAATGCTTTCTATGCTCCTTGCAACCAGTATGGTAGCAGGAACACCCGTTGCAGCCACAGGATGTAAGTTTGGCAGCAACAGCAACGAGCCAATTACCCTGACTGTATACAGCCAGGTAGCAAACTCATCAGGATTACAGAAAGGATGGGCAGCAGATATCATTAAAGAGAAATTTAATGTAAAGCTGAATATCGTACCTGAAGAGAGTGGTACATTCCAGACAAGAATGTCAGATAAGGATCTTGGAGATATTATTATCTGGGGTCATACAGATGACAACTACGCAGCAGCAATCAAGGCGGGTCTGCTCTATGATCTGGAGGAGGATGACATCCTCAAAGAAAATGCTCCATATGTATATGACAATATGCAGGATTCACTTGCAAAGAATAAGAGACTTTCAGCAACAATTCTTGGTGATGGAAATGACAAGCTTTACGGATGGGGCGGCGAGGTTGCTACATCTAGTAAAGATCATCAGTCATTCTTCTATACCTGGGATACACGTTGGGATCTGTACAAGAAGATGGGATATCCAAAGGTTAAGGATATGAACGATATGGCTGATCTTCTTAAGAAGATGCAGAAGATGGATCCGAAGGATGATGCAGGCGGAAAGACATATGCTGTTTCTCTGTGGCCTGACTGGGATGATGCAATGGTTATGTATGTAAAGGCAACTGCAACGGCATACTATGGATATGATGAGTTAGGTATCGGTCTTTATGACCCTGCTACAGGCAAATATCATGATGCACTTGAGGAGAATGGTCCATATCTTGAGATGCTGAAGTGGTACAACAATCTGTATCGTCAGGGTCTTGTAGATCCTGATTCTATGACGCAGACATATGAGCAGATGTCAGAGAAGGTAATCAACGGTGGTGTACTGTTCTCTATCTTCAATTACTCTGGATCACTTGCATTCAATACTGATAAGCATATGAAAGAAGGTCAGTATATGTATTGTATGAAGCCAAGTGAGGCATCTCCTATCGTTTACGGTATGAGTACTCTTGGTACAGGTTATACAACATCTATCGGTGCTAACTGTGAGTATCCGGAGCTTGCACTGGAAGTACTGAACTACTTCTGTACTCCAACCGGACGTCTTGAGTATGCTTATGGTCCTAAGGATGAGTGCTGGTACTATGATGACAATAAGAAAACACATCTTACAGAGCTTGGTGAGGCTTGTAGAAAGGTTCTGAAGACTAAGATGCCGGATCATGAGGGTACATTCCAGGATGGTCAGCTTCAGATGGCTGTATCTACATGGAATATTGATGCTGAGAACCCTGAGACAGATGGTGAGACATACAATGCTGATAACTGGGCTTCTACACAGGAGTCTTCTAAGTATGACATTCAGGAAGACTGGAAGAAGAAGACAGGCTGCGAGGGTATCAACGATTACATGGAGAAGGGTAAATATACTGTATCTCCGGGAACCGATTACTCTGCAAGCGCTAAGTCTGATGAGTTAAAGACTGTATGGAAGCAGGTAACAGATACCATCAAGAACGAGTCTTGGAACGCTCTTTATGCTAAGAACGATGCACAGTTCGACAAGGCTGTTGCAAAGATGAAGAAGGATACTGCCGGATATGGTTACGATAAGTGTCTGGAGTGGTCTCAGAAAGAGGCTGCTACACGTAAGTCTCTGGAGGATCAGCTTCAGAACTAAGCGTGAGAGATATTCGCGTATTCAGGTAATTATTGTATGAAACATACAGTATATTGCTAAAGCAGTAGATACATACAGCTCTGTGGAGTGATCCACAGGGCTGTATTTTTTGTTTCCGGAATAGTGTAGCAGGCAGTGTGCAAAGTTCTGTAAATGTCTTGCACTTCCACGAGAAACGTGATAGGATAGTTAACAGCGATTTTGTAAGGGGTGCAATTCGCTTATCACCAGAAATACCGAGTGTTCGAGACCTTCCACTCGTAAAACAAAACTAAAGGAGATTTAGAAATGAAGACAAAAAAACTCTATTTTATCACACAGGCAGCGATGATTGCTGCAATCTACATTGTAATGACAATGTTCATCAACACGTTTAATCTTGCATCAGGAACGATCCAGATCAGAGTATCAGAGGCACTGACAGTACTGCCATTCTTTACCCCTGCTGCAGTACCCGGACTTTTTATCGGATGTCTGTTAAGTAATCTGCTGACAGGAGCGATGCTTCCGGATGTGATCTTTGGCAGTCTGGCAACATTGCTTGGAGCATTGGGGAGCTATGCATTGAGAAAACATTCTTTTCTTGTGACCCTGCCGCCGGTTATTGCCAATATGGTGATCATACCATTTGTTCTCCGCTATGCGTATGGTATGACGTTTGTGGTTCACGGTGTGGATATATCTATTCCGTTTCAGGCATTAACAGTGGGAGCCGGTGAGGTAATAACCTGCTGTATTCTTGGAAGTGTATTGATCAAGGCATTGACTCCGTATCGTCATCTGATCTTTCAGAGTGACGGGGATAGTGAGAAGCAGCCGATTGCAGCGAATAATGCAGTCCGTCACAAATAAACAAAATGAATTGAAAAGGTCATACCCCGGAGAATATAAAAAACAGAAAGATATCTGTAAGAATAGAAATATATAACTTAAAAAGACAGCAGTTTATGAAGCGATTTCGTATCGGTTAAATTCATAAAAGGCTGTCTTTTTTTGAGATGGATTTGCATTATAAAATATATGCTTAAGAAATAGATTATACGAATCATATATCATTCCGTCGAGGCTTCGTTCATAACCTGACAGACCGTGTCAAGAATAAGCTGGGAAGTATAGGGGGAGTCATCGGACAGCACGACCTGATCCGGGGCAATATCCTGTGCAAGCTGGTCGGAGATTTCCTTTACTGCCGGCTTGATCAGAGGATACATGGTTTCTACAGATTCCTTCAGATTGACTACTTCCACGGATTTTACGCGGTCTTTATCCAGAGAGATCCGTAGATTTATTTTGGATTCCCCAAGGGTAAGTTCACTGCTGTATACCCCTGCTATGTATTTACCTGAGCTTGTGGATGCAGATTTTTTGGAGCCGGAGATTGCCGCTGGGGAAGAGGTGCCGGCACTTTCTTTTCCCTTGCCCGGCCAGAACATAAAGAAAAGAAGTACGAGCAGTAAAATGCCCAGCCCCACAAAAACAGCAGTATAAATAATTTCCTTCATTTGAAAAATGACAATTCTGGTACGCGACATAGGAAAACCTCCCAATATGATAAATTTCCGGTTATTACAGTATATTCCAAAAGGAAAAAGATAGAACAAGGATACGCTTTTCTTGCGGTAGAAAATAACGTATAATAAAGAGGTATTATTTGAAAAAGAAAATTATAGCGGATTAAGTATAATATTTTTGAGAAAGACAGGAATGGGAGGCATAAGATGGCAGTTTATTTCGTACTGGGAGGTTCCGGACGGGGAAAATCTTATTTTGTGAATCATACCGTTGTAGAGAGGGCACAGGCGGAAAAGGACAAAACCTTTCTGATGATCGTGCCGGAGCAGGCAACGATGCAGACTCAGAAAGAGATTGTTGATATCAGTGAACATCAGGGGATTATGAATATAGAAGTGCAGAGCTTTGTGCGCCTGGCATACCGCATTTTTGGAGAGACAGGTATGACGAGTCTGCCGGCGTTGGACGATATGGGCAAGACGCTGATCCTTCATAAGGTACTGCTGGAGCAGGAAAAGAATTTACATTATTTTGGAAGGAATGTCCATAAAAAGGGATATGTAGCAGAAATCAAATCCTTTCTTTCGGAAATGATGCAGTATGGAATTGATGAAGAAGGACTGGATGATATGATTCAGGCTGCCGGCTCCCGTATGGCATTGAAAAGCAAACTGGAGGATATGAAGGTGGCATATCACAGTTTTCGCACATATCTGAAAGACAATTATATCACGTCCGAGGAGGTACTTACCGTATTAAGTGGTGTGGTGTCCCAGTCGAAGCTTTTAAAGGATGCGGTGATCTGTCTGGACGGATTTACCGGGTTTACGCCGGTGCAGTATCAGTTGATCGAGGAGCTTATGCGGGTCTGCAGCGACATCTATGTGACGGTGACCATGGACGAGTCCCAGGAGCTTTTTCAGCCGGGAGAAAAGCATGAATTGTTTTATCTGAGTAAAAAAACGACAGCACATTTTCTGCATATGATCAAAGACAACGGAATGGAAGAACCGGAAGTTATCCGGGTGGGAGAGGAGATTGAAAAAACAAGATTTCATGATTCAGAACAGCTGGGGCATCTGGAACGGTCATTGTTTCGATTTCCGGTGAAGGCATATCATCAAGGTGCTGTTGAAGGAGATGACAGAGAAGACATCAGTATTCATCTGTTGAAACAGCCACAGGAGGAGATTTCCTTTGTGGCGGAGTGTGTCAAAAAGCTTCGACGGGAAGGATACCGCTATCGGGATATTGCTGTGGTGGCAGGAGATATGGAGGTTTACGGACCGTTGGCGAGAGATATTTTCGGACAGGCGCAGATCCCATGCTTTGTGGATCAGAAAAAGACCATTCTTGCCAATCCACTTGTAAATATGCTGGATGCCCTGCTGGACATGATTCAGTATGATTTCCGGTACGATACGGTAATACGGTATCTGCGGGGGAAATACTCTATGCTGAGCCCAGAGGAAACGGACCTGTTAGACAATTATCTGCTGGCATCGGGTATTCGCGGAGCGGGCCGATGGAAGGGAGAATGGAACGCAGCCAAAATATATCCGTTCCGGGATGAAGAACAGGGGCAGGAGTTTAATCAAAAAATAAATGATATCCGTCAAAATGTATGGAAAAACATTGAGGAAATATATATCAGCATCAAAACAAGGAAGCACACAGTCAGAGAATTTGCAGAAGCTCTCATACAGTTTATGGAAGAGCAGAATTTCTATGGAAAGCTGACGGAAGATGTAGAAGTCTTTCGGCAAATGGGAGATGCGGGGGCTGCCAAGGAGTATGACCAGATTTACGGCATTATACTGGATGTGCTGGACCGGCTGGTAGAGCTTTTGGGAAGTGAAAAGATGTCTCTCAAGGAGTTTCGGGAGCTTTTG
>OHAY01002941.1_pt1 | contig 12545 bp, 11 predicted proteins | sample 1577191 | NCBI WGS metagenome assembly OHAY01 (sample SAMEA3541504, study PRJEB24748) | human gut metagenome | biome: human gut; feature: human-associated habitat; material: faeces | place: China | collected 2012 | reverse complement strand
AGGGCGAGGGTCCACCCGTTCCCATCCCGAACACGGAAGTTAAGCTCGCTTCTGCCGACAATACTTGGCTGGAGACGGCCCGGAAAGATAGGTAGCGCCAACATGGAGAGAAGCCACTCAAGAGAGTGGCTTCTTTTTATATTCATAGCTGCGGGAGTGCAATTCACTGTTCGAAATCCGCGACAATACGTTACAATACCCCTATCAAGAGAGATAGGGGTATTTTTATTATGGAATACTATATGACCGACGAGAGAATTGCTGAGTATTTGAAAGCCCTCGAAAGCGAAGAGCGCGCCGCGGCGACGATCGAGAAGTACCGCCGCGCGCTGCTAAGCTTTGCCGCATTTTTGAGCGGCGCAGCGGTCACGCGGGAGATGATTCGGCTCTGGAAGGACGACCTGCGCGCGAGAAACTACGTGCCGTCGACGATCAACACTTATTTAGCGGCGCTGAACGGCTTTTTCCGTTTCTGCGGCTGGGCGGATTGCTGCGCACGGTTCTTAAAAATCCAGCGCCGCCTGTTTCGCGACAGCAGGCAGGAGCTAACGCGAGGGGAATATGAGAGGTTGGTCGCTGCGGCGGAGGCCACGGGCGACCGCGCCCTCGCGCTCCTGATGGAGACCATCTGCTCCACCAGCATCCGCGTCAGCGAGGTGCAGTAGATCACGGTTGAGGCCGCGAAGAACGGCAAAACAGAAATTGCGCTCAAAGGCAAAATCCGCACGATCCTATCGCGCCTATCAGGGCAAGTAAATCCAACTGAAAAAAGCGGCGGTTCATCAGAACCGCTGCTTTTTTGCGCCGCATTGACAAGCGCTCCCGCCCTCGGTATACTATGACCAAAAGCAAGACGGCAGTCAAAAATGCAGACGAGTTTGAGAGATTAAACTCGAAAAGGGGAGAGCAAATGAAGTATCTTGGAAAGCCTGCGGGCATGTGGGCGCTGTTTGCCGGATCGTTTGAAAAGCACCTGACGGTCGAATTCGACCTGACCGCGGAGCAGGCGAAGGACGTTGCGGCGCGTGCCAAAAAGAAATATCGCGAGATCATCGCGAAGCTGCCGGAATTTGACAAGCGCGACCGCTTCGAAATGAACATCGTCAACTGCGCGATGCTCGCCGCGTTTATCCTGTGCATGCCGCAGCGGCCGGACATCAAAACGCTGACGGACTACTACGCCGCGGCGATGATGACGCCTACGATGAAGGCTTTCTGCCGCGCGAGCGGAAAGAAAAAGTTCACGCCCAAGGACATTGAGGGCATGAAGGCGACGGCGAAGCTGCGCGCGGGCGACCGCAACCCCTATTCGTGGAACATGGACTTTTTCGAGTACGAGGACGGCAGCGGCTACGAGGCGCGCTTCACGACCTGCGGCATCTGCACGCTGATGCAGGTGTTGGGGCTCTACGATCTGACGCCCGCGCTGTGCCATCTCGACTACACGATGAGCGACGCGGGCGGCGCGTCGGATTTCGTGCGCGAGTACACGCTCGCCTCCGGCGGCCCCTACTGCGACTGCGGGTATCACAAAAAGCAGTGAAAAAAACAAAAAGGATGCGTCTTTCGATGCATCCTTTTCCTTTATGTAGGGGACTCAATCTTCGTTGTAGGCATCCGAGGCCTTGATGCGCTGGTACATGTCCTGCATCTGGCGGTCGATCTCAGCGATCTTGCCCGCGCATTCGAACATCTCCTCGTTGATGCCCTCGGGCAGCTTCGTTTTGTCGACCTTGTAGCGGATATCGTGCTCAAGGCTTGCCCAGAAGTCCATGGCGATCGTGCGCAGCTGGATCTCCGCCACGACGTATTCCGTCCGGTCGGAGAGGTAGACGGGCACCTTGATGTCCATGTGCAGCGAGCGGTAGCCGTTGTAGTTCGGCGTCTGGATGTAGTCCTGTTTTTTGACGATCTCCACATCCGTCTGCCGCGCCAGCATCTCGCCCACGCGGTAGACATCGTCGATGTAGCTGCAAACGACGCGCACGCCCGCGATGTCGTTGATGTTTTTTCGCGCGGACTCGATCGAGAGCGGCAGGCCGCGCTTGATGAGCTTGGCGACGATGCTCGATTGCGATTTGACGCGCCCGTCGATGTGATGAATGGGATTGCGTGCATAAAGAACATTGAATTCACTGTTGAGAATATTGAATTTCAACGTGAGCTGCCGAACCGCCGCGTCATAGAGATTCTGCATGACAAGAAAGTCATGCGGATCTTCGCAGAGTGCGGCGCCGTTCCCCGTTCGATTCATTCTGAGCCTTCCTTTCCATCGGAAGCGTCAACGCCCGCCCGATGAGCTTTTGTTCCTTTCAGTATAGCAGACGATCACCGCCGCGCCAAGGGGAGAAATGTTGATTTTCCGCAAAAGTCTGCGCGAAAAAGCAGCGGGCGGGAGAAACTACCAAGCGACGGGCAAAAGAACTTGCAATGCAGCGCAAGCCATTCTATAATTAACCTGAAAGGATATGCACAGCGTTCGGCACTTCCGCTCCGGTGGCAGAGCGAACGCGCGGAAGGTGCAGAAAAGAACAATGGATAAAAAAGGAAAACAGCAATTTCTTCTGGTCGCGTTCGGCGTGGCGCTCTATGCCGCGCTGATGAATCTCAACGAAGTCGCGGCGTTTCTCACGAGGCTCGCTACCCTCTTCACGCCGGTGATCATAGGGCTATTGATGGCGTTTGTCCTCAGTGTGCCGATGCAGGGCATCGCAGGACGTTTGACGCGCCTGATGCCAAAGGCAAAGGAAAAACACATTGATCTTCTCAGCCTGCTGCTGACGCTTTTGTGCGTGGTCATCGTCGTGGTACTGCTGTGCGTTCTGGCGCTGCCGCAGCTTGCCGCGTCGCTCAAGAGCATCGGCACACTGGTCAGGGAGAACTGGCCGGACTGGGCGCGCCTTCTCTCGGATCACGGCGTGGATACAAGCGAGCTCACCGATCACATCGCCGCGCTCGATTGGAAAACGGTGCTGGAAAAGGCGCTCACCGGCGCCGGCGCGCTGATCGACTCGGTGGTGGATCTTGCCGGTACCACAGTCTCGGCGGTGGCCAACGTCACCTTTGCCATCGTCATCATGTTTTATGTGCTGCTCGACCGGCGCAGCCTTGCTAAACAGAGCCGCAGACTCCTCTACGCCAACCTGAGCGAGCGAAAGGCCGATCAGGTCTGCCGCATCGCGCGCCTGACGCACACCACCTACGCCCGTTTCCTGTCCGGGCAGTGCGTGGAGGTCGTGATCCTCGGCACGATGATCTTTCTCGCGTTCTCCCTGTGCGGCATTCCCTACGCGGGGCTGACCGCCGCGCTGACGTCGGCCTTCGCCTTTGTTCCCTACATCGGCGCGCTGGCCTCCTGCGCAATCGGCGTACTGCTGACGCTGCTTGCCCAGCCGGAGAAGGCGCTGCTGTGCCTGATCGTCTATCAGGCGGTGCAGTTCACGGAAAATCAGTTCATCTACCCGCATGTGGTTGGCAGCAGCGTGGGGCTTGCGCCGCTGTGGACGCTCCTTGCGGCATTGCTTGGCGGCAAGCTCTTCGGCCTTGTCGGTATTGTGTTTTTCATTCCCCTCACGGCGGTAGTACTCCAGCTCGTACATGAGCACACCGCACAGCAGCTTTCGGAAAAGAAACTCGACCGCGAGGATCTGATCGAATAACAAAAAAGGACGACAGCTAAAAATAGCTGTCGTCCTTTTTTGTGCGGTCACGACTGCGCCATGCGCTCGAGGAGCTGGAAGGCCTCTTCGAGCTTGGGGTCGATATGGTCGGTCTGCAAAGCCTCGCGCACGCAGCCTTCGATGTGCGCGCGCATGATCTGCTGGTTGGCGCTTTTGAGGAGCGACTGCGTGGCGAGAAGCTGGTTGGAGATGTCCACGCAGTAGCGGTCGTCGTCGATCATCTGCAAAATGCCGTCGAGCTGGCCGCGGGCGATTTTGAGCTTGCGGCGGACGGAATCACGATTGGCTCTCATGGCCTTAGCGGATGGAGACGGCCTGATAGCCCGCCTCATCGACCGCGGCCTTGAGCGCCGCGTCGGTTACGCTGCCGTCCACGCTGACGGTGGCGGACTTGCTCTCGAGATCGACCTTTGCCTCCTTCACGCCGGGGACGGCGGAAAGCGCCTGCTGAACGTGATTCACGCAATGCATGCAGGCCATGCCCTCAATGCTGATGACTTTTTCCATGTTTGTTTCTCCTTTTTCATTACTTGCCATAATTTCCTTGCTTGCTATCTCCACTCCGCGATCCGACGGAGAAGAAACCGTTTTCGGTGCTGCCTCCGTGTGCTTGGCCTTGAACCAGCGCAGACGCAGCGCATTGCTCACCACAAACACCGAGCTGAAGCTCATCGCGAGCGCGCCGAGCATCGGGTTCATCTTGAGCTGGAAGGCGGGGTAGAACACGCCCGCCGCGATGGGAATGCCGATGGCGTTGTAGAAGAACGCCCAGAAGAGGTTTTCCTTGATGTTGCGGATGACCGCACGGCTCAACTGCACGGCGGTCGAGACGTCGAGAAGGTCACTGCGCATCAGCACAATATCCGCCGACTCGATGGCGACGTCCGTACCGGCACCGATGGCAATGCCGACGTCTGCGCGCGCAAGGGCGGGCGCATCGTTGATGCCGTCACCGACCATGGCGACCTTCTTGCCGCCCTCCTGTAAGCGGCGGATCTCGCGTTCCTTATCCTGCGGCAGCACCTCGGCCACGACGCGGTCCACGCCGACCTGACGGCGGATGGCCTCGGCGGTCTTGGCGTTGTCGCCCGTGAGCATGACGACTTCAATGCCCATGCTCGAGAGCTCGGCGATGGCCTGCGCGCTCGTGGGCTTGACGACATCGGCTACGGCGATGAGGCCGATGAGCTTGCCGTCCAGCGCAAAGTAGAGCGGCGTCTTGCCGTCCTCAGCCAACGCTTCGCCTTGTGCGAGCAGCTCACTGTTTTCGATGCGGTTTGCTTCCATCATGCGGCGGTTGCCGGCAAGGCAGAGCTGGCCCTCGACCTCGCCGCGGATGCCCTGACCGGGGATCTGCTCAAATTTGTCGACGGACAGGAACGTGAGCGATTCCTTCTCCGCCTCGGCCACGATGGCCTCGGAAAGCGGATGCTCGGAGAGCTTTTCGAGCGACGCGGCGACGGAGAGAAGTTTGTCCCTGCCGATGCCGCCGTCGACGACGTCGGTGACGACGGGCTTGCCCTGCGTGATGGTGCCGGTCTTGTCGAGCACGACGGTGTTGACGCTGTGCGTCGTCTCAAGCGCTTCGGCAGACTTGATGAGGATGCCGTTCACCGCGCCGCGGCCCGTGCCGACCATGATGGCCGTCGGGGTAGCGAGGCCCAGCGCGCAGGGGCAGCTGATGACGAGAACGGAAATACCGATGGACAGCGCAAATTCCACGCTGTGGCCCGTCAGCAGCCATGCTGCCGTTGCGATGACGGCGATCGTGATGACGACGGGGACGAACACGCCGCTGACCTTATCGGCGAGCTTGGCGATGGGTGCTTTGGAGCTCGTGGCCTCGTCCACAAGGCGTACGATCTGGGAAAGGGCGGTATCGTCGCCGACTTTGGTCGCGCGCATCTTGAAATAGCCGGATTTGTTGATGGTCGCGCCGATGACGCTGTCTCCCGCCTGCTTTTCGACGGGGATGCTCTCGCCCGTCAGCGCGGATTCGTCGACCGAAGACGTTCCCTCGAGCACGACGCCGTCGACGGGGACGCTCTCGCCCGCCTTGACGATCAGCACGTCGCCGAGTTGGACCTCCTCGACGGGGATGACGCTCTCGACGCCGTTGCGCTCGACCGTCGCGGTCTTGGGCGCAAGGTCCATGAGCTTTGTGATGGCGTCAGAGGTCTTGCCCTTGGCGCGGGCCTCCATCGTCTTGCCCATGGTGATGAGCGTCAGGATCGTGCCTGCGGACTCGAAGTACAGCTCCATCATATAGGTGTGCACCGTGTCCATGTCCATTCTTCCAAAGCCGATGCCGATCTTATAGATGGCGTAGATGCCGTACACGATGGCGGCGCTGGAGCCCAGTGCGATCAGCGAATCCATGTTCGGCGAGCGCTGCCACAGCGTCTTGAAGCCGACGATATAGTACTGGCGGTTGATATAGACGATGGGCAGCAGCAGCAAAAACTGCGTGAATGCGAACGCCATCGCATTTTCCATGCCAAGGAAGCACGCGGGCAGCGGCCAGCCCATCATGTGGCCCATCGAGAGATAGAACAGCGGGATGGTGAAGATGAGCGAGAGGGCGAGACGCTTTTTCATGTCGCTGTACGCCTTCTGTGCGGCGCTGGCGCCGCCGGTCTCGGCAGTCTGTGCGGCGGGGGCGCTGCCGGGCTTTGCATGCAGAGACGCACCGTAGCCCGCCTTTTCGACCGCGGCGATGATCTGCGCGGACGAAAGCTGGGATTCGTCGTATTCGACGACCATGCTGTTTTTCAGCAGGTTGACCGCGACCTGCTGCGCGCCGGGCTGCTTGGCGACGGCCTTTTCCACGCGGCTGGAGCAGGCGGCGCAGCTCATGCCGGTCACGTCATAGGTTTCCTTTTTCAATTTGATTCCTCCTTCGGGACAAACACAATACCCGTGTGGGGTATTTTTCATTTACCAACAGTATAGGTCGGAAATTAGCGGATTGTCAAGACCTCTTTTCGAGAAATTTCCGTTTGGGCGAAAGTTGCGGCGTTTCGGTCGGGAAAATTTACCGCCGCCGCGCCGCTGGACAGCTTGCATCCCTTATGGTAAACTGACGGCATGAGTTTTATGATAAGCAGGTGAAAAATGAAGCAAAAACATATCTTGAAATGGCTTGGCATCGCACTGGGCGTGTACCTTTTATATGGGGTGCTGACAGCCATTCTCGTCCCGCTGCCGCAAAAAGAGGCGACAGGGGAGCTGTGGAGCCAGTATGAAGCCCGATTGAGCGAGGACGCATCGCAGGAGCGCGTGAGGAGCATCGAGGATACGGACAGTGCGCTGCTCTGGCGCTTGCAGCTCATCGAGAGTGCGGAAAGGGAGGTCATCTTCTCGACCTTTGACCTGCGCGCGGACGGCAGCGGACAGGATTTGATGGCCGCGCTCTATGGCGCGGCGCAGCGCGGCGTGCGGGTGCGCGTCATCGTCGACGGGCTGAACGGTTTTCTGCATCTGCAAAACAGCGGCGTTCTCCGCGCCCTCGCGGCGGAGGAGAATGTGGAGGTGCGCTTTTATGATCCCATCGACCTGCTGCGCCCGTGGAAGCTCAACTACCGTCTGCACGACAAGTATCTGATCGCCGACGGGAGCAAATACATCCTCGGCGGAAGAAATTCGAACGATTTGTTCCTCGGCTCATATCAGGAGAACCAGAACATCGACCGCGACGTGCTCGTCGTGTCGGACGGGGGAGAGGGCAGCTCGGTCTCCCAGCTTTTGACGTATTTTGAAAGCGTCTGGTCGCAGCCGGAGAATCAGACCATCACAGGCAAGACGTCCTCGCAGACCGACGCGCTGCAGGAGCGCTACGCGGCGCTATGCGCGGTGCATGGAAAAGAGCTTGCCGCCGTCGACTGGGAGGTGGAGACCGCGGCGGTCACGCATGTGAGCCTTCTCAGCGGCTCGCCGCGCGCGGAGGCGAAAGCGCCTGAGCTGTGGGACGCGCTTGTCCGTCTGATGGCGCAGGGCGATGACGTCCTGCTGCAAACGCCGTACATCATCTGCAACGACAAAATGTATAACGATTTGGAAGCACTTGCCGAGACGCGGCAGCTGCGCGTGCTGACGAATGCCGTTGAAAACGGCGCGAACCCGAGCGGCTGCTCGGACTACTTACGCGAAAAGCAAAATATTTTATCGCGCGGCGTCGACGTGTACGAGGTCGTCTGCGGCCAGTCGCTGCACACAAAGACGATTTTGATCGGAAACGATTTGAGCGTCGTCGGTTCATTCAACGCCGACATGCGCAGCGCATATCTCGACACGGAGCTGATGCTCGTCATCGAGAGCGAGGAGGTCAATGCCGCGCTGCGAGAAGAGAGCGGAAAATACATGGGCCAGAGCCGCCTCGCCCTGCACGACGGCGGCACGGAACACGGCGCGCGGTTTGAAGAAATGACGCTGCCTTGGGCAAAGCGCGCGCTGTATACGATCCTGAGCGTTGTCCAGCGCCCGATCCGCCACCTGCTGTAACGAAAAGTGCGGCATAGCGGAAAATGAGGGAAAGGAATACAGATTTTGCCCGTATTTCCGTTTTTTCACCTTGCAAAAGACGTTCGGGTTTGCTATGATAAAAAATACGTATGGATACGTTCCGCTTTTTGTGGAGACAGAGGATAAGAAAGGAAGATCGTTATGATTTACACGACCGAAGTGCAGCATATGTGCCCCGTTGCGAAGGGCGCATATCACGGTCCGGCCCCGATCCCCGAAGAGGGCAAGTGGGTCCAGGCCAAGCAGATCGCCGATATTTCCGGCTTCACCCACGGCATCGGCTGGTGCGCGCCCCAGCAGGGCGCCTGCAAGCTGACGCTCAACGTCAAGGAGGGCGTCATTCAGGAGGCTCTGATCGAGACCATCGGCTGCTCGGGCATGACCCATTCTGCTGCCATGGCTTCCGAGATCCTGATCGGCAAGACCATTCTCGAAGCGCTGAACACCGACCTTGTTTGCGACGCCATCAACACCGCCATGCGCGAGCTGTTCCTGCAGATCGTCTACGGCCGCACCCAGTCCGCCTTCTCTGAGGACGGCCTTGCTGTCGGCGCGTCCCTTGAGGACCTCGGCAAGGGCCTTCGCTCCCAGGTCGGCACGATGTTCGCCACCGCCGAAAAGGGCCCCCGTTACCTCGAGATGGCCGAGGGCTACTGCTCCCGCGTCGCGCTCAACAAGGAAAACGAGATCGTCGGCTACGAGTTCATCAACCTCGGCAAGATGATGGACTTCATCAAAAAGGGTATCGATGCGAACGAAGCGCTCGAAAAGGCCAAGGGTCACTATGGTCAGTGGGACAACGCTGCCAAGTACATCGACCCGCGTCAGGAATAAGGAAGGGAGGACGAAACAATGGCTTTATTTGAAAACTACGAGAGAAGAATCGACAAGATCAACGGCGTCCTCGCTCAGTACGGTATCTCTTCCGTCGAAGAGTGCCGCGAGATCTGCAAGGCCAAGGGCTTTGACCCGTATGAGATCGTCAAGGGCATCCAGCCCATCTGCTTTGAAAACGCCTGCTGGGCGTACACCGTTGGCGCGGCCATCGCCATCAAGTCCGGCGTGAAGTCCGCGGCCGAAGCCGCCAAGATGATCGGCGTCGGCCTGCAGTCCTTCTGCATCGACGGCTCCGTCGCCGAGGACCGCAAGGTCGGTCTGGGCCACGGCAACCTCGGTGCGATGCTGCTGTCCGACGAGTCGAAGTGCTTTGCCTTCCTCGCCGGTCACGAGTCCTTCGCCGCCGCTGAGGGCGCGATCGGCATCGTCCGCAACGCCAACAAGGCCCGCAAGGAGCCCCTGCGCGTCATTCTGAACGGTCTCGGCAAGGACGCCGCTCAGATCATCTCCCGCATCAACGGCTTCACCTATGTTCAGACCCAGTTCGACTACTTCACCGGCAAGCTGAACATCGTGCGCGAGATCCGCTACAGCGAGACCGAGCGCGCCGACGTTCGCTGCTACGGCGCTGACGACGTCCGCGAGGGCGTTGCCATCATGCATTCCGAGGGCGTGGACGTCTCCATCACCGGTAACTCCACCAACCCGACCCGCTTCCAGCACCCCGTCGCCGGCACCTACAAGAAAGAGTGCATTGAGCAGGGCAAGAAGTATTTCTCCGTCGCCTCCGGCGGCGGCACGGGCCGTACCCTGCACCCGGACAACATGGCCGCCGGCCCTGCCTCCTACGGCATGACCGATACCATGGGCCGCATGCATTCCGACGCACAGTTCGCCGGCTCATCCTCCGTGCCCGCGCACGTGGAAATGATGGGCTTCCTCGGCATGGGCAACAACCCGATGGTCGGCGCGACCGTCGCCGTGGCCGTCGCGGTGGAGGAGAGCCTGAAGGGCTGAGTTTCGGGAGACGATATTTTTATAGCGCAGAGCACCCGCAGGAGCAAAATCCTGCGGGTGTTTTTCTTGCGTAATTTAATGCATATCATGACGTAAAAGTGATGGTATCGCTGAAATTCTGCACGGATTTATTAAAGTTTTTCTTGACAGTAGCGTTTAGTAATGCTATATTGTGGGCAAGAGGATTTGAGCGATTTAGATAGAAAAAGATATAAAATCACCTGTTTTCTGTGCAATGGCACAATAGCTGCCGATATTTGACTGTCGGCCTGCGCAGAACAGGCGAAGGAGGGTGATTCCGATTTACCTCGCATAAAGCTATTCATGAACGACCCGAACATCAGTATGAACAAACGTATAGAACGTCAGTTAAGGAGGATAATCAAATGAAGAAATCAAGAACATTACCCGCCCTGCTGTCGCTGGTGCTTGCGCTTGCGATGATGCTGTCCCTGTCCGTCACGGCCTTCGCCGCATCCCCGGCGCGAGCGTCCGGAAACGGATATAGTATGACAAGTGTGAAAGTCGGCGGAAAAAGCTTTGACATCATCGCTTCTGCGGCAGAAGCCGATAGTGAAGGCTACACAGCAGCGCAGTGCAGGGCCTATATTCGGATAGATCATTCGAAAGTGTCGGTTCAGTTCGATACAACGCATTATGGGTATGTTTCAGAAAGTGGCGGTGCCGTGACACGCTGGACCTCAGGCGGCAATTATACAACGCAGTCTGGTCATGTCGGTTGCCGTTATGGCGCATCTGAAGTTGAAAAAATTCGTGGGCTTAACGGAACGGTGACTTTTTATGCTGACGAAAAAACGACCCTCACCGTAACCCTAAAGAATCCCTGATGCAATGAATATTCCGAAATACATCCGACACATTTTACCTCTGTTTCTGCTTACCACTATACTTTGCGCCTGTGGAACGGTTGATACCCCCGCAAATACCGACAATCCCGGGATAGATGCAGAACCCGCACAGGGAGAATTTGAGACCTTTCCTCTGCCAGCTGAAAATGTCAGAACTTCGGATACACTGTCGCCGCATGCCGCTAACCATAGTGGGCCGGGGTTCTATTACGCAGGGCAGGCCATCTCCTACGCGGCGTCCATCACCGACAAACCGGTTGTTCTCTGCTCGCAGTCCGGCTGCACGCACAGCGACAATTCCTGTAACGCATACATCGGCGACACCAGACAATTCGCCGAGTATCAGGGCCAGTGGTACGCACTGGTCAAGGACGCGGACAGCGAGTATACGCTTATGGGCATGGATTCCATCACGCGCGAACGGCGGACGCTGGGACACTGGAAGGCGGAAGAGAACGAGCACATACAGGTTTCCTTTCATCTCCTTTCGCACGGGTACGGCTATGTAACTGTCATCCGGGAAACGTATGACCCCCAAACACACACCTATCACCCGCAACCGGACGAAAATATCCGGATTTCTCTCTCAACGGGTGAGAAGCAAGTGCTCGCAGTAGAGGGTGACATTACAGCGGCCTCGGAGAATTATGTGTTCACGGTTGATCGGACATACGACGAAAATCAACTCGGCCACAATCCGGTATACGCTGCTTTGCGCGAATACAACCTGACGGACGGCACATGCCGCGTGGTGTCGGACACGGCGGACGGCTTCCGCCCGACGGCTGACCCGAACACCACCTACGGGGATCTCCTGATCTGGCAGCGGGGCGACACGCTCCTCGTCACGGATGTCTCCACACTTGAAGAGCGCGAGGTTCTCACGATGCCGGATATTTCCATCTATTGGGTGATGGATAGCCGCGCATTCTTCCTTACGCGTGACGACGCGGGCATCGTCAAGGTCTACCACCAGCTCCTCACCGGCGGCGACCCGGTACAGCTCTACAACGAGGGGCAGACCGACGGGATGGTCTACAGCATCATCGAGGAGGGCAACGACTACTTCGCCGGGTCCTACCACGAAAAGAGCGGCCACCTCTGCTCGAAGCAGGATTTCTACGCCGAGCGCTACGACACTTGAAACCACGCAGCAGGCCGCAGTCTTGCGGCCTGCTGCGCCGCAAACCGGACAGGGAGGTGACCCGTTTGAAGCTGGAATTTCAGCAGCTGCGCAAGCGCTACGGACAGAAGGAGGCGCTGCGCGGCGTCTCCATCACGTTAAGCGAGGGGGTATACGGTCTGCTCGGGCCGAACGGCGCGGGCAAGAGCACCCTCATGAACATCCTCACCGGGAATCTGCAGGCCGACAGCGGCCGGATTCTCTTCTGCGGCGAGGACATCCGCCGCACGGGGAGCGATTTCCCCGCCCGGCTCGGCTATATGCCGCAGCAGCAGACGCTCTATCCGGGGTTCACGGTGGAGCGGTTTCTGTTCTACATGGCGTCGCTGCGCGGCATGAAGCGCGGCGACGCTGCCGCGCGCATCGACTGGGCGCTCGGGCTGCTCTCGCTCGATGAGCAGCGGCGCAAGCGCATCCGCAGTCTCTCCGGCGGAATGC
>OHAY01002934.1_pt1 | contig 12580 bp, 12 predicted proteins | sample 1577191 | NCBI WGS metagenome assembly OHAY01 (sample SAMEA3541504, study PRJEB24748) | human gut metagenome | biome: human gut; feature: human-associated habitat; material: faeces | place: China | collected 2012 | reverse complement strand
AATCTAATAAGAATCATTGGCCGCCCGTCTCCTGCGTGAACGGGCGGTTTTTGCATGCCTGCCGCCATTCCCCTTCTTCCTGCCGCACCATTTTCCTGCCGGAAATCTAAACTGCGGCGCGATACTAACGCCGCCTGTTATCCTACTGCCGTCCGCTGCTCCTGCACAAGCCTTGGAAATCCTTCCTTCTTGCAGGAAATACTCGAAAAAATCATGGAGCAGGAGTGCCGCAATAACAAAACCGGCACCGCAGGCAGACCTAGAGATAAGAATGACCGCTTTATCGGTAAAATAACCTTACATACATAATTGCCTGACCCAGCCGGCACAATCGTGAAATGCCGATCAGGTTAGGCAAAGGTTTTACACTGCTATTACGTTTTATCGCGTAAGCCAAAAGCAAGCTTCCTCCAGATCTCTATATCGCAGCATAGGGATTCCTTTTTGCCGCATATAGGCCGGTATTGTCTGGCAGTGAAGCAAAAAATAACGCAGCCGGCAAAGGAATCGTTCCGGCAAGAGAACAGGCGGTCATCACCCCGCTCTTTTGCAGAACTTATTTCCTACTACCGGCTGCGTTTCGCTTATCTGGTGCACAGACACGCCGCAGCAATCCGTCGTTTATATTTGATTCAGCATCTCTTTCATTTGCCGGCATTCCGCCAGTTCTTCTTCCCAGTCTGCCGAGCGCCATTCTTTTTGCGCTGTATTTGCCAAGCCCTGCCGCCCGTTTTCCATCACATGCCGTTCGTACACTTGTATATACCGCTCCAGCCGGCGTTTGCGCGGCTGTATCCGTTCTTCCCCGCTGCACCGTCTCATATCGGCAAGCTCCTGGCGAAGCAGCTGCATCGTGCAAATATCGCCGGCTTTTAAATACGTCGTATCTACGCGGCCGTCATATTCCGTCGGCGGCAGGCAGCACGTGTTTTCTTTGCCCTCCCGCTCGCCGGTGCGAATGCCGTTCCAAAACAGCAGACAGAGCAGTCCCGCGCAAAGCAGCGTAAATACCATCGTTCCCCATTCCTGATCCAATAGTCCGTGAGCGCTTCGCAAATCCGCGATACCTGCCATCAGATATTTCCAGCCCAGAAAAATCCCCAGTACCGAAAAGCTGTAGCAGAACGGGTCTTTCTTGCCCACTCCCAAAAGGACGCGGCAGATGTACACCGCGGAAAAAGCCGCTGCCGTCATCGCTGCAAAAATATCCATATGCGCCATCCCATATATCCGGGACGCAACCCCGGCTGCTCCCAGCCAAATCAGCCCGCTGTACACCGTAACTGCTCTCATGACACTGCTCCTTCTAATCTTTTTTTATTTTTCTTCTTATTTTTTTCTAATCTTTTGAGTATTATATTAAAAAATTAAACGTACTCTGTCAAGAGAAGAACGCGCAGTATCTATCGGGGAGCCTTACGGAGATAACAAAAAAACCTCTTTCCGAAGAAAGAGGTTTTTTATCCATTCTTACTGCTGATCCAAAGCGATCGCGTCGCTGCAGCATACTGCCACTACGTCTACGATATCTTCCGTAGAGCAGCCGCGGGAAAGGTCGAGAACCGGTTTTGCCAAGCCCTGAACCAATGGTCCCAATGCCGTTGCGTTCGCAAAGCGCTGTACCATTTTGTAACCGATGTTTGCTGCTTCCAAGCTCGGGAAGATCAAGATGTTTGCACGGCCGGCAACTTTGGATCCCGGTGCTTTATGTTCGCCAACTTCCGGTACGAGAGCCGCATCGGCCTGCAGTTCGCCGTCGAAATCAAAGTCTACGTTACGGTTCTGCAGTTCCTGTACTGCCGCTACTACGCGGTCTACGTCTTCACCGGAGCCGGAACCTTTCGTGGAGTAGGAAAGCATCGCTACGCGCGGATTGAGCATCTGTACAGTCGTACGAGCCCGTTCTACGCAAACTTCAGCGATATCTGCCAGCTGTTCGGACGTCGGGTTCGGAACAACGCCGCAGTCGCCAAGTACGAGGATACCGTTATCACCGTACTGCGGAGTATTCGTAATCAAAATGAACGCACTGGATACCGTTTTGATGCCCGGGCGAACGCCGATGACCTGAAGGCCGGCACGGATAACGTCTGCGGACGTTGTAGCAGCACCGGATACCACGCCGTCTGCAAAGCCTTCATTTACGAGCATAGCCGCAAAGAACGTATAGTCCGTCATGAAAATTTCACGAGCTTTTTCCGGCGTCATGCCCTTTTTAGCGCGTTTCTGTGCAAATTTTTCGCAGAATTCATCTAAGTGCGGGAATTCTTTCGGATCGATTACTTCTACCCCGGTAAGATCGATTTTGTATTTTGCTGCGTCTGTTTTGATCTTTTCCAATTCGCCGATCAATACGACTTTAGCAAAACCTTCTGCCAATACCCGTTCCGCAGCTTTCAATACGCGGCGGCTAAACGATTCCGGCAATACGATTTTCTTCTGCGCTCTATGCACGCGGCTTTTCAAATCACTTGTAAAACTCATCTTCGTTCATTCCTCCATTTGTACAACTAAAGTATCTAACCTTAATTTCTATTGTACACGCTCTTTCTTATATTCTCAATCTCTTTGCTTAAAAATCCCTTGCGCTATCAGATTTTTTGGACATGAGGCGTATGCAGTTTACGCAAATTCTTCCCTGCGCCGCTTCTTTTCTCATTGCCTTATCAAATCCGCTGTGGTACGCTGAAAGAAATCACGAGCATTAGGAGGGCTTTTTATGATTCATACCGTATATTTTAGTCCCACCGGCAGTACGCGCCGTTATGCAGAGGCCGCCGGACGGGCGCTGCAGTCCGTTTTGCCGCTTCAAGAAGTCCGCCATGACTGGACACTTCCTAAAGGCCGCGGCAGCGAGGTAACCTGCACTGCCGGCGATCTATTTCTCTTTGCATTTCCCGTTTACGGCGGCCGCGTTCCCCAATTATGCCGGCAGGAACTGTCCCGGTGTCATGGAGAAGGCACGCCGGCAATCCTGCTGGGCGTATACGGCAACCGCCATTATGACGACGCTCTGCTGGAAGCTTCCCATATTCTGGAAAAGCAGGAGTTTTCCGTCATCGGCGCCGCCGCACTGCTGGCAGAACATACGATTACCCCGTTGCTGGCGCCTCACCGGCCTGAAGCAGACGATTTGGAAGAAGCCGCAGCCTTTGCCAAAAGAGCCGCCGCAAAACTTCTTGCCGGCAATCTGGAACCGCCGGATATTCCCGGCGATTTTCCGTATAAACCGGATATGCCGCCCCGCCCATTTCACCCGGAAACGACAGAAAGCTGCCTGCGGTGCGGCCGCTGCGCTGCCGTCTGTCCCATGGGCATTATTGACCGAACGGATCCGTTTCTTGTGGCTGACGGCTGCATTCAATGCCGGGCATGCATGAAGATTTGTCCTGTGCACGCCAAACAATTTACGGCAGAACCGATGCTGAAATTGCAGGCAATGCTGGAAGCCAACTGCCAAGGCCGAAAAGAAAATGAATATTTCCTATGAAAAAGCCGCCTCACGGCGGCTCTTTTTCTATCTGCGCCCGGCTCCCGCTGCTGTCGGATTCATTGATGCCTGCCAAATACTCCTGCCAGATTCAGATCTATCCTAAACAAAAAGACACTGCTTTTTTGCAGCGTCTTTCTCCGTTTTCCGCACTGCCTGCGGTCATTCTTTTCTTTCTTGTTCCAGGTCAGCACAGACTCGTTCTGTCAGTTTTTGAAACAGGGCTAACTCCGTATTTCTATAGGTGTCCTGCGGGTATATCAGCGCAAAGGAGCGGGAAAATACGGCGTCTGCCATCGTAATTTCTGCCACCGTTCCTTTCTGCAGAGCCGGGCGGGCAATTTCTTCCGATACAAACGCGATGCCCCGCTTCTTCTGCACCGCTTCCAGCACGGCGGGTATTCCCGTAACAATCCAAGCCGTGTCCATAGGGACGCCATGCGCCAAAAACATGTCCTGCACCAATCGATTCGTTCCGCTCCCCGCTTCCCGCATCACCAGCGGTTCTTTCGCCAGCCGCGAAATAGGAACCGTCTTGCCGGCAAGGGAGTGATCCGGCGAACAAATCGCCGTCAGCCGATCCTGCCAGATGGGAATATACCGCAAGCAGGGACGCACGCTTGTCTTCTGCACGATAGCCGCATCGAGCCGCGCCGCCATTACCTGATCTTCCAGCTGCGAGCTGTTTCCCACTTCCGCCAAAATCGGCTGTCCCGCTTCGGCTTCATACCATTCCGTGATTTTATACAGCCATCGGCTTCCGGCAGTGGTGCAAAACCCAACCCGCAGCGGCTGCATCGCGGCGCATTCACTCATCTGCACTCCGATCTGACGCACTTGTTCCAATATAGAAACAGCCAGGGAAAAAAGCCGTTCTCCCGCGGCTGTCGCGTCCAGCGTCTGGCGCAGCCGTTCAAACAGACGCACGCCGTATTCTTTTTCCAGCGCCGCTACCGCCTGACTGACCGAGGACTGCGAGATCATCAGTTCCTGAGCGGCTTTGCTCATACTCCGGCAGCGGTATACTGCCGTAAAAATTTCCAAATTGCGCAGTGTCATAATGGCTCCTAGTATTAGTATTTACTTATCCCACCTTCACAATACTCATATTATACGACACTTCATTTCCCTGCTACAATACGAATATACGAAAGGAAGTGTATCTTATGAACCGTTTATTGATCGCTGTCATCGACGGCTGCGCACCGGAATACCTCACGCCGCAGACCGCTCCCACTCTGTTTGCGTTATGCCGCAAAAAAGGCTTCGCCAAAACTGTTCTCGGTTCCGTTCCCACCGTTACCAATGTGAACCACGCGTCAATTTTATCGGGAAAATTTCCGGAAGAAACCAAAATAACCGGCAACTACTATTATCACCCTGCTACTCGGGAAGAAGGATTCATTGAAGAACGGGGCTTTATGAAAGCGCCCACCTTATTTCAAGCGTTCCAGAAAGCCGGGAAAAAGACGGCGCTTCTTACGGTAAAAGGCAAAGTGCTGGGCATATACGGCGACGGCGCCGCTATCGGGATCAGCGCTCAAACACCTGATGAAACGCTCCTTTCCGGCCTCGGCCTGTCCGCTCCGCCTCCTATCGATTCTCTTTCTGCCACGGAATGGATCTTTCAAGCCGCACTGGCCTGTATCCAGCGGGAACGCCCTCATTTCGTGTACTGCACCACCAACGATTACGGCTTCCATCATTACGCGCCGGGAACGCCGGAAGCCCTGATGCAGATACGCGCTATCGACCGGTTAATCGCCGCGATCCATGAAGCCGACCCGGACAGACAAATCTATATCACCGCCGATCACGGCATGAACCAAAAGCACCATATCCTGGATATTCAGCGGGCGGCCGCGCAGGCCAACATCCTGCTTTTTGCCCTCGCTCCGCTGAAAGACCGCTACGTCGAAAATCACCCCTACCAAGAAGGCGGCATGGCGTATCTGTTCTTGGATCATCCAGAAGACGCCCAGCGTCTGCAGGACTTTGCCAAAGCGCAGCCGGAAATTGAGCAGCTCCTTACCGCCAAAGAGGCGGCGCAGCGCTATCATCTGCCGGCCGATACGATCGGAGATTTCGTGGCGCTGGCGGCTCCGGACTGTGCGTTTGGCGAAACCGAAGCGGTTCGGCTCTATACCGATACCGTCCGTACCCACGGTTCGTTATATGAAAGAACCGTTCCCCTTTGGGCAATCGCCCCGGAAAAACCCGCCTCGTTTTATCAGTACACGAAGGACATTGCCCGGCCGTTCCTGTCTGACATAAAGGAATGACCTGCGTTTTACCGAATGGAAGCTGTCTTAAACCAAAACAGCCGCTGCTTTTTTGAAGAAGCAGCGGCTGTTTTATTTTTTACTATCTATATGCAATTAATATAATCCCGTCGGCGTTTCACTCATGTTGATCAGGATATTTTTCATCTGAGTATAGTGTTCCAGTATCACTTTATGCGTTTCCCTGCCGATACCGGACTGTTTGTAGCCGCCAAACGGCGCGCCTGCCGGAATGGAGTTATAGGTGTTGACCCACATACGGCCCGTTTCAATAGCCCGGGATACCCGAATAGCCCGATTGATATCTCTCGTCCAAACCGCGCCGCCCAAACCATATACGCTGTCGTTTGCCATGGCGATGACGTCCGCTTCATCTTTAAACTTAATCACAACGGCTACAGGCCCGAAAATTTCTTCCTGAGCGATCCGCATATCATTCGTCACATCAGCAAAGAGAGTCGGCCGGACAAAATTGCCTTTTGCCAGTTCGCCGTCCATGATCTGTTCACCGCCGCAAACGAGCCGCGCCCCTTCCGCCTTGCCGATTTCCACGTATTCTAAAATCTTTTTCACCTGACCTTGGTATATCTGCGATCCCATCTGGGTATCTTCTTTCCACGGCAATCCTACGTTAACGGCATTGAACCGTTCGGCCAGTTCTTCTACAAACCGATCGTAGATCCCTTCCTGAACAAAGATCCGGGATCCTGCGCAGCAGACCTGCCCTTGATTGAACAAGATGCCGAGCAGCGCGCCTTCCATCGCCAGATCCCACTGGCAGTCCTCAAAATAAATGTTTGCAGATTTGCCGCCCAGTTCCAGCGTTGCTGGAATCATTTTGCTGCACGCCGCTTCGTATACGCCGCGGCCAACTTCCGTAGAACCGGTAAACGCCAATTTTCTAAATCCCGGATGATCGAGCATGTACTGTCCGGAGCGGGAACCTCCGCCAGTGATGACGTTTACCACGCCGGCCGGCAGAATACCGTCGATCAGGCGGATGAATTCCATCAAACTCAGCGAGGTATGGCTGGACGGTTTCAATACCGTCGTACAGCCGGCAGCCAATACAGGCGCCAACTTCCAGGCAGCCATCAAGAAAGGGAAATTCCAGGGAATAATCTGGCCGACCACACCAATCGGTTCGCGCAGCACCAAACTAAGCGTATGATTGTCCAGCATGGAAGCCGAGCCTTCTTCCGCTCGGATTGCGCCGGCAAAATACCGGAAATGATCGGCTGCCATCGGAATATCTACTCCGCGGGTTTCCCGAATCGGCTTGCCGTTGTCCAAGGTTTCCAGCATGGCCAGTTCTTCCGCATGAGCCTCGATGACGTCCGCTATTTTCAGCAGATAATCCTGCCGTTCCTGAGGCGTTGTTTCTTTCCAGGTTTCAAACGCTTTCTGCGCCGCCGCTACCGCCATGTCCACGTCGGCTTTTGTCGCTTCCGCAAACCGCGCCAGTTCTTCGCCGTTTGCCGGATTATACGCCGTAAATTCTTTTCCGTCGCTGGCCGCTGTCCACGTGCCATTGATATACAACCCATACCGTTCCTGTCCATACTGTTTCATCGTATCACCTCGTATATTCTCTCCTGATATTCCATCTATTTCTTTCGATGTACCTACAGTATAGCATACTAAATCGATTTTATTAAATACATTATCTCTATCTACTTTTTTACATGCAGATAGAGAGTTTCGATTTACATAAATCGAATAGTATCGTTTCACTCGATGGCCGCAGATTCTTTTATTGCGCAGTTTGCAGCGCAGGCGGTCCCGCCGTGCTTCCGGCCAGTACCCTGCGATAATGTACAGACAGACTGCACGGCTCCGTCCCAGAAAGCAGCGGCAAAAAGAGTGCAAAAAAAGAGACCGCATGCGGTCTCTTTTTCAAATAGTTTATCTCTTATTTTTTATATCGTACCGTATATGAAATGGCTTTCGTCGGGCAAATTTCTGCGCAGCGCCCGCAGGCAATGCATTCCCGATCGCCGACTGCCCGGCACTGCATCGGACAGATTCGAATGCACGCATTACAATGGCAGCAGGCCGCTTCGTCTATCTTCATCGTCCCTATGCTGTGCCGGGAAAACAGGCTGTAGATCGCCCCCATCGGGCAAAGGAAACGGCAGAACGGGCGAAACGCTGCCAATGCCCACACGAGCATGCCTCCGGCCAGCCACGGCCAATACGGCATCAGCACTTCCAGCTGCGTCCAGCCCAGAACCAACGCCAATAAGACCAGATATTTTCCGTACGAAAGCATGCGCCATGGGCCGGAAAACGCCAGCTTCGGCACAGGAATGGCATGGAGCAGATCCTGAAACCAGCCAAACGGACATACCTTGCCGCAAATCAGCCGGCCGGACAGCAGACCGATCCCCAGCTGCGCCGCCCACACCCCGCCGCTAAAAGACGGAGGAAATCCCGTCAGCGTATGCGCGGCCGCACCCAAGGGACAGCCAATCTGCGCATACCGGCAGTACGTGCAGGTAACGCCCGGCACGCAGCGCCCCCGCCAGGACGGCCCCAGCTGCAGCAGCGCTGCGCCAATCCGGCCATTGTAGAGCAGAAATGCCATAAATGGAAGCCACCATTTCTTTATTCGTTTCAGCATCGGCGGCCCTCCTTTATTATGCGTGCGCAAACATATCTTTGGCTGTTTCCGTCGTTTCTTTTATAAACGCAGCGGTTGGTGCGGCTTCCTTATTTGCCGAGTCAAACGCATGATAAAGGCCGGGAATAACATGAACTTCCGTGGATACCCCCGCTTCAATCAGCCGGTTTGCATAGTCCAAATCTTCATTTACAAACAAATCCAGATCGCCGGTATATATCATGACCGGCGGCAGACCGCTCAGATCTTTTGCCATGGAAGGCGAAAAATACGGCATCCATTCCGGATCGATGGTCTGTCCGCCCCGCAGGCGTTCCCACGCATAGGCGTTGCTTTCCCTCGTCCAGCATACCACGCCGGTATACGGCGCATGATACACGCTGTCTTTCGTCCCGGTTCGGTAATCGAGCATCGGATATATCAGAATCTGCCCTTTAAGAGGAATGTTGTCATGATCCCGATTGTACAGCGCCAAGCTTGCCGATAACCCGCCGCCGGCGCTATCGCCCATCAGAATGATCCGGCTTGTATCCATTCCCAATTCCTGTCCATGGGCCGCAACATACTGCAGTCCGGCATATACATCCAGCAGCGCCGCAGGGAACGGCTCTTCTACAGACAGCCGGTATTTCGGCGTAATCACGATCGCGCCCATCCGATCTGCCATTGCCTGGAATCCGCTTCTGGCTCCTAATACCCGGCGAAGCAAATACCCGCCGCCATGCGAATAATATACGACTGGCAGCGGCCCCTGCTCGATCTTTTCCGGCCGGTATACGTAAAGCGGCACCGTAAGCCCCGGTTCCGCGCCCGGCGCCAAAACGGTTTCCGGTTCCGGCAGCTGCGGCGGCAGCGCATCAAACGCTTCCTGCGCAGCGCGCACCGCTTCGTCCGACGTATATTGATACATCATCGTCTGCGCCCCGTCCCGATAGGCAGGATCTATTTTTTCAATAAACGGTATTTCCGCCGCATAGGCAGCCGCCGTCATATGCAGCAGCACCAAGCCGGCTGCCATCATTCGTTTCCCTCTCATCCTTGAGTCCCCCTTATTTTATATTCCGGTACGATCTGACGCCGGAGCAGCAGCTGCGCTGCCATGCCGGTTATCAGTCCTGCGATGATCCCGGCGGCGCACAAAAGCGGAAAATATCCCCATACGGCAATACTTTCTATCCACCAGGAAGCGGCCGTAAGCTGCCCGATATTATGAAAAACAGCTCCTGCCGCGCTGCATAACCACAGCCGGTTTTCTGATAAAACCGATTTTACCATATTCATTCCGATGAGGCAAAACATACCTCCCATCAGACTGTAGGTCAGCGACAACACGCTGCCGCCAAAAAATACGGACAAAAGCACCCGCGCCATCAGCAGCACGCCTACGTCTTTCAGCGGATATCGATACAGGGCATAAACGATCACGATATTCGCCAGCCCCAGTTTTACGCCGGGAATCGGAACCGGCGGCGGCATTTGAAGTTCTGCGGCAAATAAAATAAGCGACAGCGCCAATAGCAGCGACAAGCGCGTCAGCCGTTTTACATCCCCTGTTTCCATTTCCCTTCCCCCTTATGATTCCGCAAAACGAACAATCAATTTATTCGGCAGGCAGACCAGCGGATACATGGGCGAGTGCAGATGCCCCATGCGCACGCAGATCTGATCCGGACAATCCGCCTCCGTAATCGAGATCCGGCCGTCTTCTATATGAATCGTATTCGACCGCCCTTCATAAGAAACCACGATATCCCGCGCCGGCTCCTTCGCCAGATCCAATCGGTACAATACCTTCCCGGCCTGCACGATTTCTATTTCCGCACCGCTGTTTCCCCGGCTCTGCCAAAACCAGCCTCCCATGGCCAGCAGCACCGCGGCCAGTCCGGCGCACACCGCTTTTTTCATCGTATCACCTCTGTTTTATACGCACCCCGCAATTGGAACCGCCCTTCCAGGCCTTCCGTCCAATACACGGTATGATCCGCTGTAAACAATACCATTTCAAAATCCCGGTGTTCCCGCCAAAAAGCAGCCGCCTTATCGGCGCCCATCACATATACGGCTGTTGACAAACTATCGCACCGGCCGCCGTCTTTTCCGATAATCGTTGCCGACAAGATTCCGTTTCGCGCCGGATAGCCGGTTTTAGGATCTAAAATGTGATGGTAGACCGTCCCGTCTTCTCCCAGAAAAAAGTTCTGATATCCGCCGGACGTAACCGCCGCTTCATCTTCTAATTCCAGCACGGCAAAATCCTCTTCCGCTTCCGGATGACGGATCCCTATCCGCCATGGATTCCCGTCCGGCCTCCGGCCGATGACCTGGATATTCCCGCCAAAATTCAGCAGCGCCGCCGTGATATGCCGCTTTTTCATGAGTTCTGCCGTTTTCTGCGACGCATAGCCTTTGCCGACGGCCCCCAGATCAATTTCCATTCCTTCCGGCAGCTGCACGGTATCCTTGTCCAGCACAACCTGTCTGTAATCGGCCTGTTTCAGCAGCCGCTGTATCTCCGCTTCGCCGGGCACCTGTTTAGAATCTGTCGTAAATCCCCAGGCTTTCAGCACCGGATACAGCGTGGGCTCCAGCGCGCCGTCCGTCTGTCCGGCTGCCGCCAGGGCCAGCCGCAGCACTTCGGCTGTATCGGCATGCACCTGCACGCGCTTCCCGCCGCTGTGATTGATCCGATATACATCGCTGTCTTTATTCGTTACCGATACATGTTCTTCCCATTCATGGATCTGCCGCTCCGCTTCGTCCAGCACCGCGCCGCCGTTCTGATCATATACGGCCAAAGAAATATAGGTATTCATAGCAAAAATATCCCGTTTCCACGTTACCGGCTCCGGCCGCATCGCCCATACGATACAGCATGCAAAAACGAGGCAAACGGCAGCAGCGATCATCGCTTTATATTTCTTCTCCATGCCGTTTCCCTCCTTTTTTCATGTACGCCGTTCTTTTTTTCTCTGCCAGAAAGGGAGCCAGCCGGTCTCTTTCCGACTGGCCTTTCCAGGCCGGCTGCAGCTGGCGGCTGCAAAACCAGCTGCGCTCTCTGCTTTTTATGTTATCACTGAATACCCAAACTCTGCACCCACTGCTGAACGTCCCGCTGCGAATTCGGAGCCTGCGAACCGGAAATATGATGTCCTTCCAGCACCGTAGCATTCGGTTCCGCTTTGCGGATCGCTTCTACCGTACTGGACAAAGCGCTGCCGCCGGATGTGCAGAACGGAATAATCGTTTTGCCGGACAAATCATATTCATCTAAGAAAGAATATACCGCCATCGGCATATCGGACCACCAATTCGGGTAACCCAAGAAGATAACGTCATAGTCCTGTATATTTTCTACATGCGATGCCAGCGCAGGACGGGCGCCGCGTCTAAGTTCCCGTTCGCCCTGATCTACCGTAGGCCGGTATTCACTAGGATATTTTTCCACCGTCTGAATGGAAAAGAGATCCCCGCCGATCGCCTGCTGGATATACTCTGCGACAAGTCCCGTGTTTCCGGTCATCCGATTGCCGGAAGGCTGAATGCTGGCAGACGTAGAGGCGTTGGTTCCTGCCGGAATATCCGCATTTTCTCCATAGGAAAAATAGGCGATCAAAATTTTACTCTTCACTGCCGGCGGCTGTGCCTGGGCAGCTTCTGTTTTCTGTGCCGGTGCAGGCGCGCTGGACGACGTGCTGCCCGTATTATCCGCGCAGGCTGTCAGCAATGCGCATACTGCCAGCACCGCTGCCATACTGCTCCATTTTTTCATTTTCATATCTTTTCCTCCCCTATATTTTTTTACGCTCTTTTCGTTCTCCCTTTCCGCGTCCTTCGCCCCCTCCGACAGGCCGTCATTGGAAATCCAGTATATTTATACAAATAAAGCATCCCGTTTCTTTTTTCCTTGCGCTGATTTCCTTATTGTACCCGTCTTTTTACAGTTTTATTATACAAATCACCTGTTTCTCCGTCTAATACTTATACCGTATTTTTTATCATACAGTCCAGGCATTGTTCCGCTTTGTTTCTTCTGAAAAGGCATTTATTCTAAACTGGTAAGCACCGGGTTCTCCAGATATTCGTACACCCGCCTGATTTCGCTCAGCTGCGTCGTATCCACCATGGACGGCCGTCCGGTGTCCAGCGCTGCAATGCGCTCCATATCTTCTTCGCTGACGGCAAAAT
>OHAY01002933.1_pt1 | contig 12584 bp, 6 predicted proteins | sample 1577191 | NCBI WGS metagenome assembly OHAY01 (sample SAMEA3541504, study PRJEB24748) | human gut metagenome | biome: human gut; feature: human-associated habitat; material: faeces | place: China | collected 2012 | reverse complement strand
CCGCACCTCGCTCGCCGTATCGGCACTTAGAATTATGCGGTATTGCCCTAAAACAAAAATGGATGCCTCCCTCCACATTCAGAGAAGCATCCATGATGGATTCTTAATTATTCGATTTTTACCCGTGTCCAGAAAACCGGGTACATATCAGTACGGGACGGCAGCTTTGCTTTTATTGGTTTGCTCTTTTTATAAAAAACTATGATTACAGCGGCATATAGTCAAAATCAATGCGGCCAAGGGCAACGTTGGCACCGGCCACCTGCACTTTGACGGGGTCGCCCAGCATCCAGCGTTTTCCGGTCAGCGGGTCCAGAATGCTGACGCCCTCCACCACAGTGGCTTCGCCCTTGCAGAGCTGTGCGGCAGGCACAAAGCCCTCTACGGTGTTTTCCAGCGCCACAAAAATGCCGCGCGGTGTTACACCTGCCACGGTGCCGGTGTAGACTTCGCCCAGGTGGTTGTGCATATACTCGGCCTTGTACAGGTCCTCCACATCGCGCTCAATGCGCACGGCGGAAACTTCCTGGCGGCTGGACTGCTCGCTGGCGTGGGTGGCAAAACCGGTATAATCCTTGATGAGCTCCTGCTCCGGCTTGCCCACCAGCATATCCGTCAGGATGCGATGGATGGCAAGGTCCGGGTAACGGCGAATGGGGCTGGTAAAGTGGGCATAGTCTGCCAGCACCAGGCCGTAATGGCCTTTCGGCTCCGGAGAGTAGCGAGCTTTCTGCATGCTGCGCAGGATACCGGTGTGGACCGGGATCTGGATGGGCTGGCCGCGGGTTTCGTCCAGAATGGCAGAAAGCTCCAGCTGGGTGGGCACTTCCCCGGCAAAGTGGACGTTCAGGCCGCAGGCTTTCAGGGTATTGCTCAGCTTTTCCATGCGCTCGGCATCGGGGGCTTCATGGATACGGTACACAAACGGCACATGATGGGTGCGGCCCGCATTGGCAGCGCACTGGTTGGCCAGCAGCATGAATTCTTCGATCATGCACTCCGACACACCGCGGGTGCGCTTGACGATATCCACGCAGCGGCCTTCCTCGTCCATGACCAACTTGGCTTCGTCGGATTCGATTTCCATCGCGCCGCGTGCTTTGCGCAGAGCCAGGCGCTTTTCGTACAGCTCGGTCATCGCGGGCAGCTGAGCCATAACGTCTTTATATTTCGTCACCAGAGCCGGGTCATTGGAGCCGTCCAACAGAGCGTTAATTTCTTTATAAACGCCCTTGACACGGCTGCGGATGACGCTCTTGACGAACTGATAGCTATGGATATTGCCGCTTTCATCCAGCTGCATCAGGCAGGAGAACGCCAGGCGCTCCTCCCCTTCATTGAGGCTGCAGATGCCGTTGGAAAGCTGGGTGGGCAGCATGGGGATGACTTTATCCGCGTAATAGATGGAAGTTGCGCGCTCATAAGCTTCCTTATCCAGCGCGGTGTCCGGGCGGACATAGTGGCTGACATCCGCAATATGAACGCCCAGCTCATAGCCGCCGTTCTGGGTCTTCATCAGGCTGATGGCGTCGTCGATATCCTTGGTCTCGGCAGAGTCGATGGTAAAGATCGGCAGACCGCGCAGGTCGGCGCGGTGGGCAGCTTCGGCGGGGTCGATGAGAGCGTTATCATATGCGTGAGCTTCGGCCAATACCTCCTCCGGGAATTCCTGGCGGACATCACGGCCATACAGCACAGCCTTGGCGCACTCTGCTGCGCGGTCGGAAGTGCCGAAGCGCTCGGCAACAGCGCAGCGGTGGTCCATATGGCGCTGGCCGCGGTTGGTCAGGATAGCACCGACCTTATCCCCCAGCTGTGCGCCGTTGGCGCCTTTTTTATCCAGCACAATGCGCACATCACGGCAGCCGTCCGGCTCCACGGCAAGGCGGCCGTCCTCAGTCAGCACAATGGTACCGGCAAAGGTGTTTTGCGGGGTGGTCACCTCCACCACTTCACCCTCGGCGCTGCCCTCCACACGGGGGTGGTCGAACAGTTTGATGATGATTTTATCCTGCGGCATAGCACCATGCAGGGCGCGGCCGGGAATAAAGATATCGCCGGTGCCGTCATCGCGGGACGCAAAGCCGAAGCGGGCCGCCAGCTTGACCAGTGTGCAGGGAATGCCAGCGGGGGCATCGGTATTTTCCATCACGGCAAAGCCCGGAACATAGGTACCGTTGCGGGCGGACAGCATACCGGTAGCTACCATGCCGGTTACGGTGTTGCGCAGGCGGGAATTATCCACCTGCAAAGCATTCTGCAGTTCACGCAGGGTCTGGGGGCGGTGCTTGCACGCCGCAAGAATATTTTTCTGTAATGGTGTCATGTTTTCTCCTTTGGGTTGGGCACAGGCAGCGGCCCATGCCTTTGTTTTTACTCCTCGTTTACGTCACCCTGCCACCCGGCAGGGTCCTTCCATAGCAGGCGTGGCCTTTGGTTTCGCGGCAGCACCTGCACCATTGTGACCTTTTTATTTTTCCCATAAAAAACGACCCGCGGTATTGGGCGGGTCGTTGACGGTTCCTGAATAAGGGAAAGCGGAACACCAACAAAATTGGCCAGACCGTTCTCCTTTCATTCAATTACAAGCGGGCGCTCAGCACACCAACCAGCAGCGTAGCTACAAAGAAAACAGCGCCGCAGATTTTGGTCACTTTGGCCAGCTTGGCATCCAGGCCACGCTCGCGGCCGGCAGCCATAAAGCTGCTATCACCCATAATGGCAGCAGACAGGCCCTGCCCTTTCTGGGTCTGGGACAAAGTGAACACAACGATCAGAACCGAAACAATGATCAGCACAACGCCGAACGCGATTTCATAAGCGGTCATGGATTAACAGCAACTCCTTTTCAGGCCACAGCCAAAACGGATGTTTCGGCCTGCCCTAACTCTCATACAGGTTATAATATAACATACCAAAAAGCAAAATGCAAGAACTTTACCCTGCCTTGTGCAGAAAAAGATTGCATTGCCTTTTTTGGCTCCTTACAGACTCATCTGCTCGGTCGTGTCCTCCTGGCGGAGCAGCGCGCCGGCTGCAGGCAGGGTGCGCACGCGGTAGCGGTGCGGGTCTTTCAGTTCCAGCCCCGCCGCCAGGCGCACTTTGGCGATTCGGGCGTTCTTTTTCAGCGTTACCATGTTGATACCGGCGGTATCGCGGGTAGCCTTTTCGGGAATCAGCGCACTGCCGACCAGGATCAAGCGTGGGCCACCGGTGCCGCCGCTGGTGAAGACGGCCAGCTCGGTTTCTTCCTCAATGTGCAGCATTGCGGCAAGTTCTTCCTTATCGCTATAGGCTTTCAGCAGCTTGCGGCGGTTCTGCTTGGTCATATAGCTGGCCAGCGGGATCTTTGCACACTTGCCGTTCTGGTAGAAGAACAGCATGTAACCACGGTAATCGACTGTGACCGTCATGAACAGCGGCACTTCGCCCTCTTCCATTTCCAGCTTGGAAGCGACATAATCACCCAGCACGCTGGCCTTGGTATCGGCAAATTCCGATGCGCGGGATTTGTACACCTGGGCATGGTTGGTAAAGAAGAGCAGCTCGGCGCTGTTGGTGGTCTCTTTGGTATAAACCACCTCGTCGCCGTCTTTCAGCTTCTGCTCGCCAGACATGCGCAGGCTCTGCGGGGTAATTTTTTTGAAGTAGCCTTCCCGCGTAAAGAACACCGTGACCGGGTAATCCGGGATCTCGTTCTGCTCATCGGCAGCAGAATCGTCCGGCAGGTCGTACAGAATTTCCGTTTTGCGGGGGCTGCCATACTTTTTGGCAACATCGCCCAGCTCGGTCATAATGATCTTGCGGATGCGGGCGGGGCGTTTGAGAACATCTTCCAAGTCTGCGATTGCCTTTTCCAGTTCCTCAATTTCCTCGGTGCGTTTGAGGATATACTCACGGTTGAGGTGGCGCAGCTTGATTTCCGCCACATACTCAGCCTGCACTTCGTCAATGCCAAAACCGATCATCAAGTTGGGCACAACCTCGGATTCTTCCGCAGTGTTGCGCACAATTTCAATTGCCTTATCAATATCCAGCAGGATAGCTTCCAGGCCGCGCAGCAGGTGCAGACGCTTTTGCTTGCCCTGCAGATCATAGTAGGTGCGGCGGCGCACGCATTCGGAGCGGAATGCGATCCACTCCAACAAAATCTGGCGCACGCCCAACACGCGGGGCTGGCCGCCGATCAGCACATTGAAGTTGCAGGCAAAACTGTCCTCCAGCGGGGTTGCCTTGAACAGACGCGCCATCAGCTTGTCCGGGTCCTGGCCGCGCTTGAGGTCGATGGTCAGCTTCAAGCCGTTCAGGTCGGTTTCATCACGCATATCGCTGATCTCACGAATCTTGCCCAGTTTGACCAGCTCGGTGATCTTATCCATGATGGCTTCCACCGTTGTGGTCGGCGGAATGCGGGTGATGTCAATGCAGTTGTTCTCTTTATCGTAAGCCCACTGGGCGCGCACGCGGATGCTGCCGCGGCCTTTTTCCAGCACATTCTGCATCTCGGCGGCATCATACAGGATGGAACCGCCGCCGACAAAATCCGGCGCGGGCATCAGCTGGGCCAGGTCCGCCTGGTCGTCTTTCATCAGGGCGATGGTTGCATTGCAGAGCTCCACCAGGTTGAAGGAACAGATGTTGGACGCCATACCGACCGCAATGCCCAGTGTGTTGTTGGCCAGAATGGTCGGGAAGGTGACCGGCAGCATCGTCGGTTCGGTGGTGGTACCGTCATAGTTGGGCACAAAATCCACGGTATCCTTGTCGATATCGCGGAACAGCTCTTCACACACGGGTTCCAGCTTTGCCTCGGTGTAACGAGCGGCGGCGTAAGCCATATCGCGGCTGTACGCCTTGCCAAAGTTACCCTTGGAGTCCACAAAGGGCACCAGCAGGCTTTCGTTGGAACGGCCCATACGCACCATGGTGTCGTAAATGGCGGCATCGCCGTGGGGGTTCAGGTGCATGGTGCTGCCCACGATGTTGGCACTTTTGGTGCGGGCGCCTTTCAGCAGGCCCATGCCGTACATGGTATACAGCAGTTTGCGGTGGGCGGGTTTGAAGCCGTCAATTTCCGGCAGCGCGCGGGAAACAATAACGCTCATGGCGTAAGGCATGTAGTTTGTTTCCAGCGTATCGGTAATGGGGCTTTCGATGACCTCACCGGCAGAGAGGATCTCGACGTTATCGCCCAGCTGCGGGCGGGCAGGGGCGGCTTTCTTTTTGGTTGTTTTTTTTGCCATTTTGCTCTCTCCTCCCCTGATTAAGATACATCCAGATCGTCCAGATATTCAGCGCCGTGCTCCGCAATGTGCTCCTTACGGCCCTGCAGATTATCGCCCAGGAGCAGGTCAAACACCTCCGCCGTGCGCTGAACATCGGTGGGCAGAACTTTAATTAAGCGGCGGCTTTCGGGGCTCATGGTGGTCAGCCACATCATTTCGGGGTCGTTTTCGCCCAGACCTTTGGATCGCTGGATCGTAAACTTCTGGCCGTCGATCCGCTTCATGATATCGGCCTTTTCTGGCTCGGTATAGGCAAAGTAGGTCTTATTTTTGGTGTTGATCTCATACAGCGGGGATTCCGCGATATACACATACCCCTGATTGATGAGGGTGGGGGTCAGGCGGTAGAGCATCGTCAGCACCAAGGTGCGGATCTGATAACCGTCCACATCGGCATCGGTACAGATGACGATCTTGTTAAAGCGCAGGTTGTCCAGATTAAAGGTAGCCAGGTCCTTATTGTGGCTGCCGCCCAGCTCCACGCCGCAGCCCATCACGCGGATCAAGTCTGTGATAATGTCAGACTTGAAAATGCGGGCGTAATCGGCCTTCAGGCAGTTCAGGATCTTGCCGCGAATGGGCATGATAGCCTGGAACTCCGAATCGCGGCTCTGTTTGACCGCGCCCATAGCGGAATCGCCCTCCACGATGTACAGTTCGCGGCGGGTGGCATCCTTGGTGCGGCAGTCCACAAATTTCTGCACGCGGTTGGCCAGGTCCATCTGCTGGGTCATTGTTTTTTTGATGGACACACGCGCTTTTTCGGCGTGCTCGCGGCTTTGCTTATTGATTAGCACCTGCTTGCAGGCTTTTTCGGCTTCGTCCGGGTGCTCCACAAAGTACACTTCCAGCTGGTGCTTGAGGAACTCCGTCATGGCCTGGGCCACAAACTTGTTGGTGATGGCCTTTTTGGTCTGGTTCTCGTAGCTGGTGCGGGTGGAGAAGCTGGAGGAAACCAGAATCAGGCAGTCCTGCACATCGTTGAAGGTGATGGAGCTTTCGTTTTTCTTGTACAGGCCCTTATTTTTCAGCCAGTTGTTGATCTGGTTGACAAAGGCCAGGCGGACAGCGCGGTCCGGGCTGCCGCCGTGCTCCAGCCACGAAGAGTTGTGATAGTATTCCAGCGTTTGCACCGCGTTGGAAAAGCAGAACGCCACGTTCATTTTGACCTGATATTCCGGCTGATCATCACGGTCGCGGCCGATTGCGGAACCGGAGCAGAAATGCACCGGGGTCAGGGTTCCCTCACCGGCGATCTCATTGGCATAGTCCTGAATGCCATGCTCATAGAAATATTCGATTTTTTCGGCACGTTCGCCCGTGCGGTCGTTGAACACGAGAGTCACACCGTCATTGACAACGGCCTGGCGGCGCAGCATATCCTTGAAGGTATCCGCCGGAACATTGATGTCGGTAAACACATCGGTGTCCGGTTTCCAGCGGATGACGGAGCCGGTGCGGCGGCCGGTGAACGGCTCTTTTTTCAGCCCGCCGACATTCTCACCTTTTTTGAAATCCAGGTGATAGTGCATGCCATCGCGGTAAATATCCGCAGTCATCCATTCGCTGGAATACTGGGTGGCGCAAAGGCCAAGGCCGTTCAGGCCAAGGGAGAAGTCATAGTTGCCGCTACCCTCGCCATATTTGCCTCCCGCGTACAGTTCGCAGAACACAAGATCCCAGTTCCAGCGTTCTTCAGCTTTATTGTAATCGACGGGGATACCGCGGCCAAAGTCCTCTACTTCCACAGAGTGATCCGGGTAAAGGGTAACGTTGATTTTGTTGCCGTGGCCGTCACGCGCTTCGTCGATGGAGTTGGATACGATCTCAAAAATGGAATGGGCACAGCCTTCCACACCGTCAGAGCCAAAGATAACGGCCGGGCGCTTGCGCACACGGTCTGCACCTTTTAAGCTCTTGATGCTTTCGTTGCCGTATTCTTCCTTCTTTTTTGCCATTCGGCAGTTCCCTCCCGTTTTTGGATGCAGGGAATCACGCTGCTGCGTACCCCTGTGCGCGCAGAATTTTGTTTTTTCAGGCGCGTAAAGATAATTAAACCACAGGTTGACAGGAATTGTCAAATCCAATTTTGCGTTTTTGCTGCACAAAGTTCCCTGTTGTGGTTATTTTTTGTCTGCTTTTTTGCGTTTGCGCGGCGGCTGGGCGGAGGCTTTTTCCTCTGCGGGCGCCGGGCGTCCCGGCTCTTCCGGCACGGGGGCCGGAGCTGTGCCCTGCAGTTTCCAGGCGCGCTCCAGCACGGGTTTCAGGTACTGGCCGGTGAAGGAGTTCGGGTTCTGGGCCACCTGTTCCGGCGTACCGGTTGCCACAATGGTACCGCCGCCGCTGCCGCCCTCCGGCCCCAGATCGATGATATAGTCGGCACGCTTGATCACATCCAGGTTATGCTCGATCACGATCACGGTGTTGCCCGCATCGGCCAGCTTATCCAGCACCTTGACCAGGCGGTGCACATCGGCAATGTGCAGGCCGGTGGTAGGTTCGTCCAGAATATAGACGGTTTTGCCGGTATCGCGGCGGGCAAGCTCGTTGGCCAGCTTGACACGCTGGGCTTCGCCGCCGGAAAGTGTGGTGGCCGACTGGCCCAGCTGCACATAGCCAAGGCCGACTTCCTGCAGGGTTTGCAGTTTGCGCGCAATTTTGGGCTGGTTGGCAAAGAAATTGCAGGCTTCCTCCACCGTCATATCCAGCACATCGGAGATGTTCTTGTCTTTATATTTTACTTCCAGCGTTTCGCGGTTATAGCGCTTGCCCTTGCAGACATCGCAGGGGACGTAAATATCCGGCAGAAAGTGCATTTCGATCTGCACAATGCCGCCACCCTCGCAGGCTTCGCAGCGGCCGCCCTTGACGTTGAAGCTGAACCGGCCGGGGCCGTAACCGCGCTGTTTGGCATCCTGGGTGTTGGAGAAGAGGGTGCGGATATCGCTGAACACACCGGTGTAGGTGGCCGGGTTGGAGCGCGGGGTGCGGCCAATGGGCGACTGGTCAATGCCGATGACTTTATCGATCCATTCCATACCCTGAACTTCGTCACACTGGCCGGGGCGGCTGCGGGCGCCGTTGAGCGCTGCGGCCAGCGACTTATACAAAATTTCATTGACCAGCGTGGATTTGCCGGAACCGGAAACACCGGTCACGCAGATCATTTTGCCAAGGGGAAAATCCACGGTAATGTTTTGCAGGTTGTTTTCCCGCGCTTTGACCACCGTGAGCATGTTACCGTTACCGGAGCGGTGGGCGGTGGGAACTTCCACAAATTTGCGGCCGGAAAGGTACTCGCCGGTCACACTGCGCGGGGCATTGCAGATGTCCTCCACACTGCCGGCGGCCACGATCTCGCCGCCATGCACACCGGCACCGGGGCCGACATCCACAATATAGTCCGCCTGGCGCATGGTGTCCTCGTCGTGCTCTACTACAATCAGGGTGTTGCCCAGGTCGCGCAGGCGCTTCATGGTGGCAATCAGCTTATCGTTATCGCGCTGGTGCAGGCCGATGCTGGGTTCATCCAGCACATACAGCACTCCGGTCAGTGCGCTGCCGATCTGGGTCGCCAGGCGGATGCGCTGGCTTTCGCCGCCGGAAAGGGACGATGCGCCGCGAGACAGGGTCAAGTACCCCAGACCCACGCTCTTCAAAAAGCCCAGACGCTCTTTGACCTCTTTGAAGATGGAGGCAGCGATGACTTCATCCCGCTCGGACACTTTTGCCGTCTGAATAAATTCCAGCTCCTCGTTCACGCTCATATCGCAGAACTGGGCAATGTTGATGCCGCCCACCGTGACGGCGAGGCTGGTGGGCTTCAGGCGTTGGCCGTGGCAGGTGGGGCACTCCTCGCTGGACATGACAAGGGCGATTTCCTCCTTGACCCACTCGCTGCCTGTTTCACGGAAGCGGCGCTCCAGGTTGGGGATAATGCCCTCAAACGTGTTCATATAGGTGCCGGAGCCAAACATATTCTCGCGCTGCATCTCGATTTTTTCAGTTCCGGTGCCATACAGGATGGCGTGCATGGCTTCTTTGCTCATCTCCTGGATGGGGGTATCCAGCGTAAAGCCATAGCGCTTGCCCAGCGCTTTGTAATACATTTCAGAGATGGATCCCTCCGCATAATACCAGCCGCTGGCCTTGATGGCACTTTCGCGGATGGACTTGCGCGGATCCGGAATCACGCGGGCCGGGTCCACCTTCATAAAGGTGCCCAGGCCGGTGCAGGTTTCACAGGCGCCAAAGGGATTGTTAAAGCTGAACATGCGGGGGGAAAGTTCGTCAATGGAAACACCGTGCTCCGGGCAGGCATAGTTCTGGCTGAACTCCATCGGTTCGCCGCCGATAACATCAATGATGACAAGGCCGCCGGTCAGGGCAACGGCAGTCTCAATAGAATCGGCCAGGCGGCCGCGCACCGTATCATTGATGGACAGGCGGTCCACGACGATTTCAACGGTATGCTTGATATTCTTTTCCAGCTTGATCTCTTCGTCCAGATCATACATGTTGCCGTCAATGCGCACGCGGGCGTAACCGCCGCGGCGGGCAGCGTCCAGCTCCTTGGCCTGGGTGCCTTTGCGGCCCCGCACAACAGGGGCCAGCACCTGGAAGCGGGTGCGTTCCGGCAGTTTAAGCACCTCGTCTACCATCTCGTCCACCGTTTGCTGGCTGATGACGCGTCCGCAGACCGGGCAGTGCGGAACGCCGATGCGGGCATACATCAAACGGAGATAATCATAAATTTCCGTCACGGTGCCCACGGTGGAACGCGGGTTGTGGCTGGTGGTTTTCTGGTCAATGGAAACCGCCGGGGAAAGGCCGGTGATTTCGTCCACATCGGGCTTTTCCATCTGGCCCAAGAACATGCGGGCATAGCTGGAAAGGCTTTCCATATAGCGGCGCTGGCCGTCCGCAAAGATGGTATCAAAGGCCAGGCTGGACTTGCCGGAGCCGGAAAGGCCCGTCATAACAATCAGCTTGTTGCGCGGCAGAACCAGGTTGACGTTTTTCAGGTTATGCTCCCGCGCGCCCTTGATCGTAATGCGGTTGTTGGCATCAATTTGAATGTTGCTCACTTTTTATAGCTCCTTCTCCCCTTGCCCGTTTTGCGCTGTTTTTCAGCGGCGCGGCGGGTGCTGGTATCGGCGGTAGGGTCCTCCCCGCGCTGCAGCTTTTCAATCTCATCACGCAGGAATGCGGCGTGCTCAAACTGCAGCAGACGGGCGGCTTCTTTCATCTCGCGGGTCAGGCGGGTAATGGTCTGTTCGCGTTCAGCGCGGCTCATACGGTGCTGGCGCATCTTTTTGTTTTCTTCGCTCATGCTGATTTCCAGCCCGTCACCGATGGCTTTCACGATAGTTTTTGGTGTAATGCCGTGTTCTTTGTTGTAGGCATCCTGGATGGCACGGCGGCGCTCGGTTTCCATGATGGCGCGCTCCATGCTGGGGGTTACTTCATCGGCGTACATCAGCACCACGCCGTTTGCGTTGCGGGCCGCGCGGCCAATGGTCTGAATCAGGCTGGTTTCGCTGCGCAGGAAGCCCTCTTTGTCGGCATCCAGAATGGCGATCAGCGAAACTTCCGGCAGGTCCAGGCCCTCGCGCAGAAGGTTGATGCCGACAATCACATCAATGGCACCGGTGCGCAGGTCCTTGATGATCTCCATGCGCTCAAAGGTATCCACCTCGTGGTGCATATACTTGGTGTGCACGCCGTGTTCTTCCAGGTAGTCGGTCAGGTCCTCGGCCATTTTGACAGTAAGGGTGGTAACCAGGGCACGCTCGCCGCGGTCGATGCGCTGCAAAATTTCGCCCAGCAGATTCTCGATCTGGCCTTCCACTGGGCGCACCATGATGACGGGGTCCAGCAGACCGGTGGGGCGGATGACCTGCTCGGCCACGCGGCTGGAATGTTCCCGTTCATAGGGGCCAGGGGTAGCGCTGACAAAGATCGTCTGGCCGACCTTGGATTCAAATTCCTCAAATTTCAGCGGGCGGTTGTCAAACGCCGAGGGCAGGCGGAAGCCATATTCCACCAGCGTTTTTTTGCGGCTGTAGTCCCCGCCGAACATGCCGCGGACCTGCGGCAGCATCACATGGCTTTCATCCACCATCAGGATAAAATCTTTGGGGAAGTAGTCCAGCAGCGTAGTGGGGGTGGAGCCGGGGGCACGGCCGGACAGCACGGCAGAGTAGTTTTCGATGCCCTTGCACATGCCAACTTCCTGTAGCATCTCCATATCGTACTGGGTGCGCTGCTGGATGCGCTGGGCTTCCAGCAGTTTGCCCTCTGCAGTAAAGGCCTGCACCTGCTGTTCCATCTCGGTCTGGATCTTGGCGAGACCTTCTTTCATTTTTTCAGGGCCGACGATATAGTGGCTGGCGGGGAAAATGGCCACATGGCGCACAATATTTTTGCGCTCGCCGGTCAGGGGATCAAACTCGGAAATGCGGTCGATTTCATCGCCGAAGAATTCGACACGGATGGCGTATTCATCATTATAAGCAAGGTGGATATCCACAATATCGCCGTGAACGCGGAACTTATTGCGGATAAAGTTCATATCGTTGCGTTCATATTGCAGCTTGACTAGGCGGCGGCAGAGCTCGTCCCGCTCCATCTGCATACCGGGGCGCAGGCTGATGACCATGCTGCGGTAATCGATAGGGTCGCCCAAGGAATAAATGCAGGAAACCGACGCCACAATGATAACATTGCGCCGCTCCGACAGTGCCGCCGTGGCCGAATGGCGCAGGCGGTCGATCTCATCATTGATGGCGCTGTCTTTTTCAATATAGGTATCGGTGGAGGGGATGTAGGCTTCCGGCTGGTAATAGTCGTAATAGCTCACAAAATATTCCACCGCATCATCGGGGAAAAATCCGCGCATCTCGGTGCAGATCTGACTGGCCAGGGTTTTGTTTGGTTCCAGAATCAGTGTGGGGCGGTTGCACTGTGCAATGATATTGGCCATCGTAAAGGTTTTGCCGGAGCCGGTAACGCCCAGCAAAGTTTGACCTTTATCCCCTGCTTTCAGGCCCTGCACCAGCGCTTCAATAGCCTGGGGCTGGTCGCCAGTCGGTTTGAACGGTGCTTTGAGGTGGAACACCTCGGTTTGATTTTCCTGTTGCTCCGGCATAGCGGACCTCCCCTGCTGTTGGTCGTTTATTTACAACTTTAGTTCGTCTTATACAACTTGCTGTTGTTTCATTATAGTATAGATCTTTTTAATTGTAAAGGCAATACCGCATAATTCTAAGTGCCGATACGGCGAGCGAGGTGCGGCAG
>OHAY01002931.1_pt1 | contig 12588 bp, 8 predicted proteins | sample 1577191 | NCBI WGS metagenome assembly OHAY01 (sample SAMEA3541504, study PRJEB24748) | human gut metagenome | biome: human gut; feature: human-associated habitat; material: faeces | place: China | collected 2012 | reverse complement strand
TGCGCCGATGGTACTGCAATGCAATGCGGGAGAGTAGGTAGCCGCCTTCTTTTATTTATTTTAACCTCGATTACGTCCTGTAATCGAGGTTTTTTTGTTTATTCATCTTCTATTTAACATAATAAAGCGGCTCATATTTCTCGTATTTTGGGCAAACTGTATGGTTGCCTGAAAATATGAAAAATATGAGCCTTTAAATAAATGCAACTATTTTGCTCTTTAGGTATAAGTTATATTCCTTTTATCTTGGGTATTAATTTTCTTTGATGAATACCAATTTCTTAGGAATCTTAACCCATTTACGGTTTCGCGCAATCTTGATACTGCTTCCTTCTTTTTGCTGGAGCTCGTAAGTGCCATCGGAGAGTATAACTAGGTCAGCAATAAGATCTTCGCTTCCATAATCGTTAATGATGGAGAGGTGAGCAACCTTGCCATCTACATCCGCATCAGTGATCAGCCATTTTCTGCTGTCCAGCCTATCTCCAAAGTATCCAGGCATTTCTCCAAACACTTCCTGCCCTGGAACTTTGAGATTCTTGTGGTAGAAGTCGATGTTTATATAAACGCTCAACTCCTTGTTAGTCAGTTTACCTTTGAATAAAGTACTATCGTTTTGTGCCATACATACTATGCTGATAAGGCACAATAATGTTATTAAAAATCTTCTTTTCATATATAAAATTCTATTAACTGCACAAAGTTATTCTTTTAAATCAAGAAAACGTCATTTTTTTATGATTTTAATGAGATATATTTGTTTTTTTGCAAATATTTACCTATCTTTGCGGTGTTTTATTGATATTTATATGGAAAAGAACAGATTATTTCCAGATTATATATTTGAGTCTAGCTGGGAAGTGTGTAACAAAGTTGGTGGTATCTACACTGTATTGTCGACACGAGCTCTGACTCTTACGGAAAAGTTACAGGACCGACTCATATTCATTGGTCCTGATTGTTGGGGAGAGAAGGTAAACCCTTATTTCTCTGAGGATGATACGCTTTATGCGGAGTGGAAAACAGAAGCTCTTAAAGAGGGTTTGAATGTAAAGGTAGGTAGATGGAAAATCCCAGGAGAGCCTGTGGCAATCTTGGTAGATTTCCAACCTTATTTTGAACAGAAAGATCAAATCTATGGCCAGCTTTGGAGTGACTATCAAGTGGATAGTCTTCATGCTTATGGTGATTATGATGAGGCATCTATGTTCTCTTATGCTGCTGCATTGGTTGTAGAAAGTTTCTATAAACATGTAGTGGGCAAGGATAAGAAGGTTATTTATCATGGAAATGAATGGATGACCGGTCTTGGCGTGCTCTATGTGAATAAGCATTTGCCAGAAGTTGCTACTGTATTTACTACACATGCTACTAGTATAGGTCGCAGTATTGCAGGTAATAATAAGCCTCTCTATGACTATCTTTTTGCTTATAATGGCGATCAGATGGCACAGGAGCTCAATATGCAGAGCAAGCATTCAATTGAAAAGCAAACCGCAAAGTATGTTGATTGCTTTACTACAGTAAGTGATATTACAGCCAATGAATGTAAGGAACTCTTGGATAAGCCTGTTGACTTTGTATTACCTAACGGATTTGATAATAGTTTTGTACCTAAAGCTTCTATATTCACCAAGAAACGTAAGGAGGCAAGAAAGCGTTTGCTCGATGTAGCCAATGCATTGATGGGTACCGACTTGGATGATGATACGCTCATTGTTTCTACCAGTGGTCGATACGAGTTCCGCAACAAGGGTATTGATGTCTATATCGAGGCGATGAATCGTTTGCTTCGCGATAGCAATTTGAAGAAGAATGTTTTGGCATTCATCGATGTGCCTGGTTGGGTTGGTGATCCACGTCAGGATCTTCTGGAGCGTTTGGAAAGTGGCAAGAAGTTTGATACTCCACTTGAAGTTCCTGAGATTACCCATTGGTTGCACAATATGAGTCATGACAATGTCTTGGGTATGTTGAAGTACTTCAATATGCATAATAACATGGAAGACAAGGTTAAGTTGATATTCTTGCCTTGCTATTTGACTGGAGATGATGGTATCATCAACAAGAGTTATTATGATGTAGTTTTGGGTAATGACCTCTGCATCTATCCTTCTTATTATGAGCCATGGGGTTATACTCCATTGGAGGCTGTTGCATTCAAGGTACCATGTATCACCACCGACTTGGCTGGCTTTGGTCTTTGGGCGAACTCAGAGAAGGGAAGTTATAGCGAGATAGAGGATGGTGTGAAGGTAATCAAGCGTACCGACTACAATTACTCAGAGGTAGCCGATGCTATCAAGGATACTGTAGCCAAGTACTCTGGTATGACCAAGGCTCAGGTGAACAAGTGCCGCAAGAATGCCGAGAAACTTTCAGAGAAGGCATTGTGGAAGCATTTCATCGAGTATTATTACGATGCCTATGACTTCGCATTGCGTAAGGCAGAGAATCGTATGAAGCAATAAGAATACTCTCTCTTAATAGTGAGAAATCACGATATAATTTAATGAGATATAAATAGTTTAATATAAATCGAAACACAATGAAAATTAAAGCAGACTATGCTAATGCTCCTCAATGGAAGGAGACTACTATTAAGTCTAGCCTTCCTAAGGAGTTGAAGTGCTTGGACGAGATTGCTCACAATATGTGGTGGGCATGGAACTATGAGGGTCGTGACTTGTTTAAGAGTCTTGATGCTGATTTGTACGAGAAGTGCAACGCTAACCCAGTATTGCTTTTGGAGCGTTTGAGCTACGATCGTAAGGAGGCTATTGTTAAGGATAAGGAGACAATGGCTAAGGTTAAGAACGTCTACAAGATGTTCCGTGAGTATATGGATGTGAAGCCAAACTCAAAGCGTCCTTCTGTAGCATACTTCTGCATGGAGTATGGTATCAACCAGGTAGTTAAAATCTACTCTGGTGGTCTTGGTATGCTTGCTGGTGACTACTTGAAGGAGGCATCTGATAGCAATGTGGATATGTGTGCCGTTGGTTTCCTCTATAGATATGGTTATTTCAAGCAGTCTTTGAGCATGGATGGTCAGCAGATTGCTAACTACGACGCTCAGAATTTCAACTCTCTCCCTATCGAGCGAGTATATGATGAGAATGGTAACCCAATGGTAGTTGATGTTCCTTACACAAACTATCAGGTACATGCATACGTATGGCAGATGAACGTAGGTCGTATCAAGTTGTATCTCCTGGATACAGATAATGATATGAACTCTGAGTTCGACCGTCCTATCACTCACTCACTTTATGGTGGTGACTGGGAGAACCGCTTGAAGCAGGAAATCTTGCTCGGTATCGGTGGTATGCTCGCATTGAAGAAGATGGGTATCAAGAAGGAGATTTATCACTGCAACGAGGGGCATGCTGCACTCTGCAACCTGCAGCGTCTCTGCGATTACATCGAGGAGGATGGCTTGAACTTCAACCAGGCTCTCGAGTTGGTTCGCGCTTCTTCTCTCTATACTGTTCACACTCCTGTGCCAGCTGGTCATGACTACTTCGACGAGGCTCTCTTCGGCAAGTACATGGGTGGCTATCCACAGCGCCTTGGTATCTCTTGGGATGAGTTTATCGGTATGGGTCGTGAGAATGCAGACGATCACAACGAGCGTTTCTGCCTCTCTACCTTCGCTTGCAACACCTGCCAGGAGGTTAACGGTGTAAGTAAGCTCCACGGTTGGGTAAGCCAGCAGATGTTCTCTAACATCTGGAAGGGCTATTTCCCAGAGGAGAACCATGTAGGTTATGTAACCAATGGTGTTCACTTCCCCACTTGGAGTGCGACAGAATGGAAGAAACTGTATGCCAAACATTTTGCTCCCAACTTTATGGAAGACCAGTCTAATGAAAAAATTTGGGAAGCTATCTATAATGTGGCTGACGAAGAAATCTGGGCAACCCGTCAAGCTTTGAAGAACAAATTGGTAGATCATATCCGTAAACAGTTCAGCGAAAGCTGGTTGAAGAATCAAGGTGATCCTTCACGCATTGTTTCTTTGATGGAAAAGATCAATCCGAATGCGTTGATGATAGGTTTTGCCCGTCGTTTTGCTACTTACAAGCGTGCACACCTGTTGTTTACTGATATTGACCGTTTGGCTAAGATTGTGAACAATCCTGACTATCCGGTACAATTCTTATTTGCCGGTAAAGCTCATCCGCACGATGGTGCCGGTCAGGGATTGATTAAGAAGATTGTAGAAATCTCTCGTCGTCCTGAGTTCTTGGGCAAAATCATCTTCTTGGAAAACTATGATATGCAGTTGGCTCGTCGTTTAGTGTCAGGTGTTGATATTTGGATGAACACTCCGACCCGTCCTTTGGAAGCATCAGGAACATCAGGCGAGAAAGCTTTGATGAATGGTGTTGTGAACTTCTCTGTACTCGACGGATGGTGGTTGGAAGGCTACCGTGAAGGTGCAGGATGGGCGTTGACAGAAAAACGTACTTATCAGAACCAGGAGCATCAAGACCAGTTGGATGCTGCTACTATCTATAGTATTTTGGAAAATGAAATCCTGCCGTTGTACTATGCACGTAACCGCAAGGGCTATTCTGAAGGTTGGGTGAAGACTATCAAGAACTCTATTGCTCAGGTAGCTCCTCATTATACTATGAAGCGTCAGTTGGATGATTACTATTCTAAATTCTATACCAAAGAAGCTAAACGTTTCAAAGAATTGGTAGCTAACGACTATGCTAAAGCAAAAGAAATTGCCGCATGGAAGGAAAAGGTTGCCGAATTGTGGGATTCTATTGAAATTGTTTCCTGCGAAAAGAATGAAGCATTGGCAAGTGGTAACATCGAAACCGGTAAAGAATATACTATTACTTATGTAGTGGATGAAAAAGGACTGGATGATGCCGTAGGTATTGAACTGGTTACTACTTACACCAATGCTGAAGGTAAAGAACATATCTATTCTGTAGAGCCGATGGAAGTAATCAAGAAAGAAGGTAATCTGTACACATTCCAGTGTAAACACAGTCTTTCTAACTCCGGCAGCTTTAAGGTTGCATACCGTATGTACCCGAAGAACGTAGATCTGCCTCACCGCCAGGATTTCTGCTATGTTCGTTGGTTCGTATAATTCATTGAAATCACTTTTCTGTTTTAAAGCGATTTCATAATAATATAATAAGAGAGCCGGTCAGATTTGGAACCGGCTCTCTTTTCTATTATTCTCCTTTCACACATAACAGGTGTTGAAACGTCCTATTCAAGGGAATCCTGTGTGAAAGCTATCTTCCTTGTGATATAGAAAGGGAATGTATCAAAACTATGGTCTATCCCATCATCAGCTGTAGGGGCAGGATTTGCCTGCCCGAAGACACAAAGTCAACTGTTTTCGGGCGAGCGAACCTTGCCCCTACGAGCTAAACGACAGCATTATCCACGTTTTGAATTCAACCCCTTTCCGTTTATAAATCTTGCTTTTCTCTTATTTTAAGAGCTCGCTTAATTTTGCTTTAATATCTTCACCGCGCAGGTTGCGTGCTACGATGGTACCTTCTTGATCAACTAAAACAGTGGCAGGAATAGAATTTACGCCATACAGTTTTGCACCTGCGTTGTTCCAGCCTTGCAAATCAGACATCTGCGGCCATGTGATATCGAGAGCAGTGATAGCTTCTTTCCATTTATCCAGATTGTTATCCAGAGAAACGCCCACGATACCGAAGCCCTTATTCTTGAATTCTTTGTAAGCGGCAACTACATTCGGCATTTCTTTGCGACAAGGTCCGCACCAGCTGGCCCAGAAATCAATCAATGTATATTTGTTCTTGCTTATGAAATCAGATAACTTCACTGTTTGTCCTTCAGGAGTATCCATAGAGAAATCGATGTATTTCTGACCTACAGCTGTCTTTTCTACAGTTTCAATATGCTTCTTCAGTTTAACGATACGGTCATTATTGGCAAACTGAGCAGGAATCTTTTCAACTAAAGATTTTTGTTTGTCCAATTCGAATGCGGCAGCATAAGAAGGAAGTAATTGTATACCTACTGCATTTGTAATGTTAGCTTCGATAGTGTTGAAGACCATATCCATGGCAATGCTGTCTTTCTTTTCTATTTCTTTCATTACGTTTTCACGCTGTTCGTCAGTCAAGGTAGAGTCAGACATTGCGCTACGATACATGTCATTCATTTCTTTGCTCATAGCGATGAAGTTATCTTTGAACTGCTGATAAGTATCATTGTTTGCAGTACCGCCGATTTTGTTTTCTTCGCCCAGTGCAACAGTGATATTTCCGTTTTCGAGGAAGAAATCGGCACGGTTACGTTTTCCGTCTTTTGCATAGATGATAAAGCAGTTTGTTGCTGTGTCCTGTCTTCCGGTGAATGTGAAAGTACCTCCTGCTACAGTGGTAGAGTCCAATTTTACCCAGTCGCCATTCTTATATTCCTGCAAATAAATAGTGTCGCCATCGGCAAGACCTTCTACTGTTCCCGATACTTTGTAAGCGGGTGAATTGTTGCATGCAGTGAAAGCTAAGCTTCCTACAGCCAATAAATAAACTAATTTTTTCATTGTGATGATATTATAATTTGAACGCAAAGATAGTTACTTAATTAATACAGAAGAGAAAAAAAGGTTTTTATTTTCATCTGCTCATTAATAATATATAGAATATTATGTGTTTTTTTGCAGGATAATGTGACTGCGTTTGTTTCAAATGGTTATCTTTGTACCTAAATACCATTCGCAAAATGTTAATACCGAGTCTTGCATTAATTACTATCCTGTTTCTTTTGTTAGTATGGGCTACTATCAGAGAAAGAGTTATGGCTAAAGAAATAAAGTTGGCTAAGCAGTTCTACGCTGCCATCTGGAATAATGCCCATGAGTTTATATTCTTGATAGACAAGACTTCGCATGTCACCAAGACCAATTATTACACAGTTTGCAAGATGCCTCCCCGGGAAGACCGGAAATGTTTCGGGGAGATATTGCAGTGTCGCTATGCGCGTGAGGCAGATAACTGCAATAAGCACGAGAAGTGTCGTGACTGCATAATAAGGAGTAAGATAAGCGAGACGTTTAAGAGTCGCGGCAGCTTTAGCAATTTCGAGACTACAATGGATATTCAGATATCTTCCCATCTTGCCGGTCTTTACAGCATGATGGTTTCGGGTCGCTATCTGTCGCTCAATGGTCATGATTATGTGATACTTACCGTTCATGATATCAGTGAGGAGCGAGCTTTGAAGTCTTCATTGAAGCATAGTAATGAAAAATTTCTTTGTTTTTTCGATAATGTGACCGTAGGTTGTGCTATCTGTGATAAAGAAGGTAAGTTGATAGAGGTGAATGATACCTATGTGGAGTATATGGGATTAGAGTCAAAGAAAGATGCAGTCAGCCAACTTAATATTTATACTAATCCTTGTATTAACCCTGAGTTTAAAGAAATGATGAGGTCAGGCATCCCGGTATCGGGGGAAGTAAAATATGATTATAAAATAATTAATCAGGCATATGTAAAGAGTCGGCATAGGAATGTGCATTATTTTCGTTTTATAGTCAACTATCTGAGGGATGCAGCAGGTAATGTAGAGAATATTCTGATTATTTGGGTTGAAAATACTTTGATTCATAATACATTGCGTCAGAATAAGAACTTTCACGAGATGATTGGTGCATCTTCATCCGCTTCCAAGATAGGCTTCTCGTCCATCAACTTATTGAAGAACGAACAGCTGGTGACACCGGAATATCTGAGGAATTTGGGGATATCTGAAGAAATAGATTTGCGCACCATTTTCTCTCATATGAAATACGCGGATGAGGACGCATCCCGACAGCAGCAGGTATTTATGGATTACGTGGAGAAAGCTAAACATGAAAGGGTGGAAGCTTTAGAAAGGAATATATATTTGATAGTAAATGGCGAACCCAGGTGGATTAAGCAATACCTCATTCAGCAGACATTCGATCCGGATAATGGAAACATTGTTCTGTTGGGGGTAAATGTTGATATCAATGAGCAGAAGAAAACAGAAGAGGCACTGCGCAAGGCAAAAGAAAAAGCCGAAAGCTCAGATAAGTTGAAGTCTGCTTTTTTAGCAAATATGAGCCATGAGATTCGCACTCCTCTGAATGCCATTGTAGGCTTTGCCAATCTGTTGGTCTCTTCGGAAAATAAAGGGGATTCTGAAAACTTCAAGCAGATTATTGAGCAGAACAGTAACCAGCTTTTGCAATTGATAGGAGATATTCTTGATCTCTCGAAGATAGAGTCGGATACGTTGGATTTTGTGTGGAGTAATGTAAATATCAATGCCATGATGTATGATTTGGAAAAGATATTTCAAATGCGAAATGCCGCCAATCCTGATGTTGTGATAAAATGTGTGGCAAGTGTGGGCGACTGCGTGATACGTACAGACCGCCAGCGGCTGATTCAAGTGGTATCCAATTTGATGACCAATGCCATTAAGTTTACCACACAGGGCAGCATTATTATGGGGTACGAAAAGCGGAAGGAAGAAATCTATTTCTATGTGAAGGATACCGGTTGCGGTATTCCGGAAGAAAATCAAAGTCAGATATTTGAGCGTTTTGTCCAGTTGGATAGCTTTAAACAAGGTACTGGTCTGGGGCTTCCGATATGCAGCAGCATTGTCAGGGCAATGGGAGGTAAGATAGGTGTGAACTCTAAGCCGGGAGAAGGATCGACTTTCTGGTTTATATTGCCCGAATGTCCGCCGGTGAGAAACGAATCGGAATCACGAAAACACAGCTTTTGATTTTGTTGTCGCTTCCGGTTTATGAGCGTATATATGTATTCCCGGCATATTCCCGTTTCAATGTAGCTGATAATTATGATTATTTCTTTATCTTTGCCGACCGAAAATGTAGAGGCGTTTTTCGTCCGGTTACCAAAAGTAGTATGCAACAGTCTAATTATATAATTGAAGTCAAGAATGTATCCAAGTTTTTTGGCGATAAAATAGCATTGGATAACATTAACTTGTACGTGAAAAAAGGAGAATTCGTAACGATTCTAGGTCCTTCAGGATGTGGAAAGACTACACTTTTGCGCCTTATTGCCGGTTTTCAGACTGCTTCGGAAGGAGAAATCCGAATAGCAGGGCAGGAGATTACACAAACTCCGCCGCACAAACGACCGGTAAATACCGTATTTCAGAAGTATGCTTTGTTTCCTCATCTGAATGTATATGATAATATAGCGTTCGGGTTAAAGCTAAAGAAACTACCGAAACAAATCATTGAAAAGAAAGTAAAGGCAGCCCTCCGTATGGTGGGGATGACTGATTATGAGTATCGTGATGTCAACTCGCTTTCAGGCGGTCAGCAGCAGCGTGTGGCCATAGCCCGCGCCATTGTGAACGAGCCGGAAGTATTGCTTCTTGACGAACCGCTGGCAGCTCTCGACCTGAAGATGCGTAAAGATATGCAGATGGAACTGAAGGAGATGCATAAAACATTGGGAATCACATTTGTATATGTAACACACGATCAGGAAGAAGCGCTCACGTTGAGTGATACAATTGTAGTAATGAGTGAGGGGCGTATTCAGCAGATAGGTACTCCTGTAGATATCTATAATGAACCCATCAACTCATTTGTCGCTGATTTTATCGGAGAAAGTAATATCTTGAACGGCATAATGATAAAAGATAAGTTAGTGCGTTTTGCCGGTGTAGAGTTTGAATGTGTGGACGAAGGTTTTGGTGAGAATATGCCTGTGGATGTGGTGGTTCGCCCTGAAGACTGGTATATTTTCCCTCTTTCGGATGCTGCACAGATTACGGGTACAGTCACTTCTTCTATCTTCAAGGGAGTGCATTATGAGATGGTTGTTGTGGCAAACGGTTATGAGTTTATCGTGCAAGACTACCATCACTTTGACGTGGGGCAGGAAGTAGGTCTGCTGGTCAAACCGTTTGACATCCATATCATGAAGAAGGAGCGTGTATGCAATTCTTTCGAGGGAGAGATGATAGACGAAAGTCATGTTGACTTCCTGGGTTGTCACTTCGAGTGTTTGCCTGTGAAGGATATCGAACCGGGCGAGAAAGTAAAAGTAGTGGTGGCATTTAAGGATATTATCCTGCATGACAATGAAGAAGACGGAACATTAACCGGCGATGTGCGTTTTATCCTTTATAAAGGCGATCATTACCACCTCACCGTTTCATCGGATTGGGGAGAGGATATTTATGTAGATACCAATGATGTATGGGATAATGGTGATCATGTAGGTATCAGTATTTTGCCCGAAAAGATTAAGATAATAAAGGTTGTAGACTAATATAAAAAAGAAAAGAGGTGCTCAGAACGATACGATTCTTCTTGTCCTCGCGTAAGAGTTGGACGATTCCTTACGTGATATTTTCAGCGATATTTGTTATTCTTCCGCTTCTTCTGATAGTGGTTTATGCATTTATGGACGATGCCGGACATTTTACTTTCGGCAATTTTACCAAGTTTTTTGCCCACCCTGAGGCAATCAATACGTTTGTTTATTCCATTGGCGTTGCTATTATCACGACAGTAGCGTGTATTCTGTTGGGCTATCCTGCCGCTTATATTCTGACGCAGACCCGAATGAAATATGCACAAACCATCGTGGTGCTCTTTATCCTTCCCATGTGGGTCAATATTCTGATTCGTACGTTGGCGACAGTGGCGCTTTTCGACTTTATGGATGTGCCCTTGGGAGAAGGAGCATTGATATTCGGTATGGTATATAATTTCCTGCCTTTTATGATTTATCCTATTTATAACACATTGCAGAAGTTGGATAAAAGTTATGTGGAGGCAGCGCAAGACTTGGGTGCCAATCCGGTACAGGTGTTCTTTAAGGCTGTGTTGCCATTGTCCATGCCCGGCATCGTGAGTGGTATTCTTATGGTATTCATGCCCACTATCTCCACATTCGCCATTGCCGAGTTGCTGACAATGAACAATATAAAACTGTTTGGTACTACCATTCAGGAAAACATCAATAACAGCATGTGGAACTATGGTGCGGCGCTTTCACTTATCATGCTGTTCCTGATTGGCGCCACTACCTTGTTTGCTTCGGATGACAAGGGCAATGATGAAGGAGGTGGTTTATGGTAAAGAAAATATTATGTCAGGGATACCTGTGGCTTTTATTGCTGTTGCTCTATGCTCCTATTTTCATTATTATGATTTACTCCTTTACAGAAGCAAAGGTGCTGGGCAATTGGACGGGATTCTCCACAAAACTTTATTCATCGCTGTTCACTACGGGTACTCATCACTCGCTGACCAATGCGCTGATTAATACGTTGACCATCGCGCTGATAGCTGCAACGGTTTCCACTTTATTGGGGAGTATCACTGCCATCGGCATATTCAATCTGCGTGCCCGTTCGCGCAAGGTAATCGGTTTTGTTAATAATATCCCTATTCTGAATGGCGATATTATCATCGGTATCTCGTTGTTCCTGCTGTTTGTTTCGCTGGGTATCCCTCAAGGATACACTACCGTGGTACTGGCTCACATTACATTTTGCACCCCATACGTGATTCTGAGTGTATTGCCACGTCTCAAACAAATGAATCCGAATATTTATGAAGCGGCACTCGATTTGGGGGCAACTCCCATGCAGGCACTTCGTAAAGTGATTATTCCTGAAATACTTCCGGGAATGATTTCCGGTTTCATGCTGGCAGTCACACTGTCTATCGACGATTTTGCCGTGACCGTGTTTACCATCGGCAATGAAGGATTGGAGACATTGTCTACCTATATTTATGCCGATGCGCGGAAAGGAGGACTTACTCCCGAACTTCGTCCCCTTTCAACCATTATATTTATACTGGTATTGGTGCTGCTCATTATAATCAACCGCCGTTCGAGCAAGAAAAAAGAGGCATAAGAAGATGAAGATAAAGATGAATAAATGGATAATGGCATGTGCCTGCGGGTTGCTTTCGCTCACAGGATGCTACAATACGGGCGAACCTCGCGAAAATGTGCTGAAGATATATAATTGGGCAGATTATATCGATGAAGATGTGCTTGCCGAATTTCCCGAATGGTATAAAGAGCAAACGGGTGAGGATATCCGTATTGTATATCAGACATTCGATATCAATGAAATCATGCTTACCAAAATTGAACGCGGTCATGAGGATTTTGATGTGGTATGTCCTTCGGAATATATCATCGAGCGAATGTTGAAGAAGAATCTGTTGTTGCCTATTGATACTGTTTTTGGTAAGACTCCTAATTATTTGCATAACGAGTCTCCTTATATTCGTGAGCAGTTGGATAAATTGAGTCAGCCGGGGCGTCGTGCTTCCGATTATGCCATCGGGTATATGTGGGGGACGGCCGGACTTCTGTATAACACAGACCATGTTCCTGCGGAAGATGCCAAGACATGGGCAAGCCTGTGGAATCTCAAGTACAAGAATAAAATCTTGATGAAAGAGAGCTACCGTGATGCCTACGGAACGGCCCTTATCTATGCCAACAGCAAAAACCTGAAAGAGGGGAAGGTGACGGTAGAAGAGTTGATGAACAACTATTCACAGGCATCTGTCGATACGGT
>OHAY01002921.1_pt1 | contig 12630 bp, 10 predicted proteins | sample 1577191 | NCBI WGS metagenome assembly OHAY01 (sample SAMEA3541504, study PRJEB24748) | human gut metagenome | biome: human gut; feature: human-associated habitat; material: faeces | place: China | collected 2012 | reverse complement strand
TTACAAAAACCTCAGCCTGTTCCTCGAACTCGGCTACATCCGTATGGATCTCGATTCCAACGTCTGGAAAGACTACGAATCCAAGAAGAACAACTTCAAGGGCGCGGTCTGCGTTCTCTACTCTTTCTAGCGGATTCCCGTCATTCCCACGGCTCCGGCGGCCCTTCCTCCGCCGGAGCCCTCACTTTGCCCGAAATCCCGCCCAACGCGGGTCAACCATACATTCTACACACGCAAGGAGACGGCATGAGCACCGGACAATTCCATAAGCTCCTGTCACCGCTTCCGCTCGGAAGCGGCCTCACCCTGAAAAACAGGATGATCAAGGCCCCCCAGTCAAGCTGGTTTTTTGAGGACGACGGCTCGGCCGGGGACAGAGTCATTGACTTTTACGAAGCCATCGCCGCCGGCGGGGTCGGGCTTGTGATCGTATCCGCCATCACATGGCGTTCCGACCATCCCGCCGGGGCTTACGGCGCGCTCCACGACGACCGGTTCCTCCCCGGCATGAAGCGCCTCGTGGAACGCTGCCACGCGCACGGCTGCCCCGTGTTCTGCCAGCTCCACCACTCCGGGGCCTCGGCCATGACCGGACACGGCGGCGGCCTGCCCATCGGCGCCGGCCTGGAGGACCTGGGCAAGGGCCTGCGCTCTCAGGTAGGCACCATGTTCAGCACCTCCGTCAAGGGCGTGCGTTACATGGAAATGGCCGAAGGCTATGTAATTTCCATGGCTCTGGACGAGAACAACGAGGTCATCGGCTACAAGTTCGTGAAGGTTGGCAAGATGCTGGAGGATATCCGCCACGGCGTAAGTCCGGACGAGGCCTACAAGAAGAATATCGGTCAGTATGGCCGTTACGACGGGGCCGCCAAGTATATCGACCCCAGAGAAGAATAAGCCGGACCATACCGAAATAAGGAGGACAAGCTACATGGCTAATGATGTAAAGTTTGAAGGCAAAGAAAGAAGAATGGCCAAAATCGAGAAGTGTCTTGCCGAGTATGGCATCGCCAGCCTGGAGGACGCCCGTGAACTGTGCCTTTCCAAAAATGTAGATCCCGACGCGATCGTAAAGGGCGTACAGCCCATCGCTTTTGAAAACGCTTCCTGGGCTTATACCCTGGGCTGCGCCGTCGCCATTAAGAAAAATGTGCAGACCGCTTCCGACGCCGCCGCCGCCATCGGCATCGGCCTGGAGGCCTTTACCGTGCCCGGCTCCGTCGCCGAGCAGAGAAACGTGGGCTTAGGCCACGGCAACCTGGGCGCTATGCTGCTGAGAGACGAAACCAAGTGCTTCGCTTTCCTGGCAGGCCACGAGTCCTTTGCCGCCGCGGAAGGCGCCATCGGCATCGCCCGCACCGCCAACCGTGCCAGAAAAGAGCCCCTGCGGGTTATCCTGAACGGCCTGGGCAAGGACGCCGCTTATATCATCTCCAGAATCAACGGCTTCACCTATGTAAAGACCGACTTTGATTTCTACACCGGCGAGCTGAAAATCGTCGAGGAGAGGCCCTTCTCCGACGGAGAGAGAGCCGCCGTAAAGTGCTACGGCGCCAACGATGTGCTGGAAGGCGTAGCCATCTGCAAGCATGAGGGCGTAGACGTTTCCATCACCGGCAACTCCACCAACCCCACCCGGTTCCAGCATCTGGTAGCCGGCACCTATAAGAAATGGGCTCTGGAAAACGGCAAAAAGTACTTCTCCGTCGCTTCCGGCGGCGGCACCGGCCGCACCCTGCATCCCGACAATATGGCCGCCGGCCCCGCCTCTTACGGCTTGACCGACTCCATGGGCCGTATGCATGGCGACGCCCAGTTTGCCGGCTCCTCCTCCGTACCCGCCCACGTGGAAATGATGGGCCTGATGGGTATGGGCAACAACCCCATGGTCGGCGCTACCGTGGCCTGCGCCGTGGCGGTTTACGAGGGCTTGAAGAAATAAGAAACCGCCGGGTATTCCTGGCTGTTGATCCCGTCCTATCCAGCAAGGCGTCCGTGAAAGCACGGACGCCTTGCTTTTTTGACCGCTTCGGCGGCTTAGCCGGCGCCTCCGCATACGAAAGAAATATCCCCGGATGAGCGGGGCGGATTAGAACATGAAAGAGGCGCCGTTGATGACGCAGCGGAAATGTTTCAGCGGCCCGTCCAACAGACAAAAAGCCGTTTCCTGGCTTGAGGCAGCCGGAGCGTTTTTCCGCCTGTTCCTGAGGAATCGAAAATTCTGTTTCCCACAAGCCGCCAAAAGGCTCCTTTTGCGGAAAGCGCAGGCATCTCTTTCTTTCCCGCTCTTTCCCGGGAAATGCCTTGACAGTCAAATTGTTACGGATTAGAATAAAGGAAAAGCGGGAACCTGTCCAGCGCTTCAGCCTGGACAGCCTGCGGCCGCCGCAGGACGGGGGCAAAACGTCGATGGGTTAGGCGCGGACCGGATTCCGCGCCTGTTTTGTTACTTCAATTCCGGCGGTCCGCCCGCTCCGCGTCAAAATAAAGCCTTACACTTTCCCCAAAACCGGAAAAAGGCTTCCGTCTTGAAAAAAAGCGCGGCCTGGAGGCTGAAGCGCTTGGTTTTCAAGACCACTTCTTTCAACCGCCCGGCCAGCAGCGTTCAATGTTCTGTTTTTTTCGGCATCTGCTATTCTTGCCGAGGCTGGTGTAAAACTGACGCTGCATCCGGCTAAATCCGTCTCGGAAGCACACCCTTATGGGGGCTGGTGGAGTTTTAAGCGTTTTTATGTTCAAGGCCATTGCCCCCGCTTTTCTCCGCGTTCCATCCCCGCGGCGTCAGCTTCAGGGGATATCCGAAGCGGCGCAGGCGCTCCCCGGCCTTCCGGCAGGAACTATGAAAGCAATGCCTTAGGCCCAAACGGCCGCTTTTCCATTTCTAAAATCCGCCGCTTTGGAAAGGAGTGGTTTTCCCGTGTATTACCAGCACGATTGGTTTATGCTTCAAATCCAGATGATGGTTCAGTTTATCGCCAAGGTAACCTTCCAAAAAGACCCCTTTGAGATAGACGCGCTTTTCGACACGGAGTGGGGCCATACGGAAACCGACCCTCTGGAAAAGGAAATCGCCGCCTTGTTTGCCTAATCCCGTTTTCAGGAGGCTGAAAGCCTAGTGCTGAAGCGCCTGTCTTCTAAACAGCCGGCGGCGCTGAAAACCGCTTTGAGCTTTTATAACGCTTTGAACCAGCTGCCTGACGAGCGGCTGAACGCCCACGGCTTTCCCCGGGAACGCGTCCGCCGGGGGCTGGAAGAATTAACCCGGCTTTACCAGATCACGGTGCCTGACTGGAACGAGCTGGCCGTTCTAAATGAATAGAGACTATTTGCCAATGCCGGGTATTTCTGCTGCGAAACCGGGCGTTGGGTAAACGGCTTAGGGCTTTCGCCGGCCGTCTGTTTGCTGCGAGTGTGTTAGCCTTCTCATTCCCACGCTGTCAAGGCGAAAATCCGACAGTTTTTGGCAGTCTGTCTGCCTGAGGCCATAAATCGATCATCATTGGAGGGATTTTATGTCAGACATTGTCGTATTCGGCAGCTTCGTTGTAGACCTCATGGCCCGTTCCGCCCATATTCCGGTTCCCGGGGAAACCATCAAAAGCTCGCTGTTCCGAATGGGGGCGGGCGGCAAGGGAAGCAACCAGGCGGTGGCCTGCAAGCTTTCCGGGGGGGACGTCTCCGTGGTGACCAAGGTGGGCAGAGATGCTTTTGCCCAGGTGCTTTACGACCAGTATGAAAAAATCGGGCTTTCTGCGGAGCATGTTTTCGTTTCCTCTCAGGCCCAAACCGGAAACGCGTTGATTCTCGTGGATGAAGGAACCAGCCAAAACGCTATTACCGTCACGCCGGGCGCCTGCGAAACCTTTACCCGGGACGACGTGGAGCAGATTAAGCCCTTGCTTGCCAGCGCGAAAATTCTGCTGGCCCAGCTGGAGGTCAATCAGGACGCCAACGAGCTGGTCGTCGATTATGCCAAAGGGCAGGGCGCGAGGGTCGTGCTGAATCCCGCGCCGATTCATGCTGTCAGTAGCGAATTTCTCTGCAAGGCGGATGTGATCACCCCCAACGAGGTGGAAGCCTCCGCCCTCAGCGGCATTCCCATTAAAACGCCGGACGACGCCTTGCGGGCGGCAGGGATATTGATGGACAAGGGGGTAAAATCGGTGGTCATCACCTTGGGAAAGCAAGGTGTTTTGGCGGTCACAGAAAACCAAAGCCGCTTATTCCGAAATTATGACGTAAAGGTAGTGGACTCTACCGGCGCCGGAGACGCCTTCAACGGCGGCCTGGTCACGGCCCTCTCTGAAGGGAAAAACCTGCTGGAAGCCTGCGCCTTTGCCAATGTAGTATCCAATTTGGCGGTCACCCGGATGGGCACCGCGCCCTCTATGCCCACCCGCCGGGAAATCGACGCTTTTCTGGAAGCCCATCCCAGCGCTGCGGATTAGCCAGCGTTTTCATATTTACGAGACCGCGTCTCAAGGAGGAGTCATTATGAAACTAAACCAATACATCGACCATACGATTTTAAAGCCCGCGGCAACCGCCGCAGATGTGGAAGCCATCTGCCGTGAAGCTGTGGAATACGAGTTTGCTTCTGTGTGCGTCAACACCTGCCACGTGAGGCTGGTTTCCAGGCTGTTGTCTGGATCTCCGGTAAAAACCTGTGTGGTGGTAGGCTTTCCCCTGGGAGCTATGGCTACCGAAGCCAAGGCCTTTGAGGCAAAGCACGCGGTTAGCAACGGCGCCCAGGAGGTGGATATGGTCCTCAATGTAGGCGCCTTAAAGGAGCGAAACGACAGTCTGGTGGAACAGGACATCCGGGCGGTAAAAGAGGCTTGCGGCAGCGCCTTGCTAAAGGTGATTTTGGAAACCTGTCTGCTCAGCGATGAAGAAAAGGAACGGGCCTGCCGCCTGGCGGTCAAGGCCGGAGCCGATTTTGTCAAGACCTCTACTGGCTTCTCCACTGGCGGCGCGACTGCCCATGACGTCGCCCTGATGCGGAAAACCGTAGGACCTAATGTGGGCGTAAAGGCCTCCGGCGGAATCCGTACCCGGGAGGACGCCTTAAGCATGATCGAAGCCGGCGCTTCCCGTATTGGAGCCAGCGCTTCTGTTCAAATTGTCTCTGAATAATCCCGTCTGCTCCCCCTGTTATTCTTTTTTAGATCCCCAGCTTTTTGGCGCGGCGTAGTTTCTAATCTATGCCGCGCTTTTTCCATGATAAGAACAGCAAATGTACAAGAGCCGTATTCGCCGGCCGCCTTTCCCAGCCTTCAGGCTCTTTACTCTCCGGGGCCCCTGGGGCCTTTCGCGGTTTCCACCCTGCCGCCGGCTTTCCTGCTGTTTTACCACAGCGGATTCGAAAACGGAAGCCCCCGCCCTATATTCCGCTTCGGAAATCTGTTCCGCCTCAGAGAACTGCCCCAACGGCGGCAATCCCCCGAGGGACGGCGCCGGATACCGCTTCGGCGCCGAGGCTTCTCCCTCCGGAAAAGGCCAAGGCGCCGCCGGAACCCAGGGAGAATGTCAAAGCGCCTGCGAACAGAACGGCGCGGGCGGTTCCAGGCAGGGGAACGGTGCCGGCAGCCCTGGACAAGGAAGCCGCGCGGGCGCCGGGCAGGGAAGAGGAACCGGACAGGGCCGGGCAGCCGGATAACACCGCTCAGGCAAAAAACGGCTTGGTCCCTGCCGGGGACCAAGCGGTCCCGGGGGGAATCCAGCAAAAAATGCTTGTCTTTCTCTAAAGCGGCGTAAAAGAACATGGCGGCAGTACACGCTATTCCGATTGTACTAAGAAAATATATTTGATAACGCTTTTATCAGCTTCCTATTATCATCGTGAGCGCGGATCGCTATACGGCAGTATTCTGAATTTAAACCATAAAACCGAGAGCAGTCTCTTACTTTTATGCCCTGATCAAAAAGCATTTGCCGTATATTTTTATCAACCGCTCTTAACAGCAGAAAATTTCCCTGGGAGGGATAAACCTCCAGCGGAAGTTTTCTCAGTTCAGCAGCCAGCCATTCCCGTTCCTCCGAGAGGATATGATAAGTGTTTTTCATATAGGAATCATCCATAAGCGCGCAGATACCAGCAAGCTGCGCTGGGGTAGATACCGCGAAATTTTGTCCGTATAACCGCATACTGGAAAGCAGGCCCGTGTTGCCGGAAGCACAAAAGCCAAGCCGGAACCCCGCTAGAGAATAGGTTTTGGTAAACGCGTCTATTACAATCAAATTTGTGGTTCGGGTTACCAGGCTTTTTGCGGTGTATTCCTTCCAAAGAGGCAGAAATTCCATAAAGCATTCATCTACGGCAAGCAGAATATTATTATCACAGCAGCGTTCCACAATTTCTTTTAAAAGCGGCGGATTTAAGACCTGCCCCGTCGGATTGTTCGGATTGCATAGGAACATCATGTCATAGCCCTTTTGGATCGCGGATAATATTCCGTCGTCTAACAGGAAATCATTTTCCGCCTTTAATACATAGTGATCTACTTCGCAGCCTGCCAGCTTTAACGCGCGGCCATATTCTTCAAAGGCAGGCTCTATCACAATAGCGCGTTTTGGCTTGACCGCAAGTACTAAACGGTATAATAAATCGTCCGCTCCATTGCCGCATAAGATCTGTTCCATACCCACCTGATATTTCTCCGCCAGACAAGAACGCAGATATCTGCAATCCGGGTCTGGATACCCCCCTGTGATATCAGCCAAGCCCGCAATATGCTTTTTCACTGTGCCGGGGATTCCCAGCGGATTTACATTAACAGAAAAATCAAGAAGCTTTTCCTCCGTATTTTCCGTGATAAGCCGCCAGGAAAAGCCGTTTGCTTGAGCCATGCTTTTCACTCCTTCGTTCTTCCTCAGCATGATATTTATCCATCAAAATTTTAATATTTTTATACGCGCGGGTTCTTCCGGTATGCCGGGCGCAAGCCGCGCGCAGACAGAAGCAAAAAGCCCCCGGCAGGGCCGGGGGCTTTCAACGTACTAAGGGAAACAGCCCGGCCATGGCTGGGCGATGACTTTTGACTTTACCGGGAAAAAGCCCCTGGAAAAGCAGCGGCGCTGTCCCCGAGGCGGCCAACGCCAGCCGCTGCGGTAAGGTAAAATCCACGGCTTTCCTCCGGAGCCCGCAAGCAGATTCTCATGGGAGGATCCTCCGGGCCAGCTGGGCTGTTACCAGGCCGCTCCCGCCCCCCTGCCGCCCATTTCCTTTTAGGCCTTCAGCTCAATATCTCCGATGGTCTCCTTGCACAGGAAATAAACCAGGGCGCTGACGCCCGTGTTCCACAGGAATACGGGAAGCCCCATCAAGAACGGCGGAGCCTGGAAAGCTACTCCCAGCACGACGCCGGCAGCCACGCCGGGGGCAGTGGAAACCATCAGCACCAGGGCGTACAGCATTAAAATCATGCCCTTATTGGCCATCTGGCCAAACAGACGCTCGGAAAGGATGTTGAAGGCGGTGAACAAAAAGCCGAAGCTGATAAACATCAAAAAGCAAATAATCACCGTCAGAGGATTGGCCCTGACCAAAGCTCCTATCAGGGGGAACGCCACAAGGCCGTCGGCGATAGGAGTCAGCAGACTGGTAAGGCTGGCGAAAAACAGCTTTTTAAAGGGACTTTGCGGAACCATATACAAATACGGCTTCATCATTTCCTTGCTCCAGGGGCCGGCCGCGTTGAGGAAAAACAGCACGTAAATAGACGTGATGGTAGCGACCATCATAATCAGGCTGGAGGACATAGGTTCTCCGTCGTCCCCGGAGTTCATCATCACAATGGAAATAAAGGCGCCCACCGCAGCCAGCATAATGGTGGAGCCCCCCCAGAATACCAGGGGAGAATGGCGGTGCATTTCCTTTACCTGCTTGAAGAAAAAGGCGCTGGCGCCCCATCCGCGGCCGATGCCTACGGTCTTTACCTTCCGGATCTTTTGTCCCGGCAGGTTCATATTGATATTGCCTTCCTTGGCCGCCTTTTTCACCTCGTAGGTGGTCTCCGTGTTTTGCAGCACATCCTCGTAATAATCGGAATCACTTTTCAGAAACGCCAATAAAGCAATTAAGGCAGCCGCAGCCAGAAGAGCGAAATAAACGGCTCCCATCATGTCAAAGCCCCGAATGGCGCTGAAAATCCCGCCGGTCATCCAGCCGATAATGGGCACCCACTGGAGATAAGGGTCGGTGACGGCGGCGCACACGGTTTCCATGGAAAAGCCCTTTTCATAAACCGTCATGGCTACATAGGCCAGCACCAGGAGAACCACCGCGTATAAAAGGCGCTTGACGGCGGCGCTTCTTTTTCGGCTGCCGTTGCAGAAGCTGTAAATCAGGATGGTGAAAATCTGGGAGACCAGCAGCGACACGATGAACCCGGCGAACAGCAGCACCGCGTCCAGCGCGGTGATGCCGAAGAACTGGACCGCCATACCGCCGTAGGCCACCATACAGCAGGCGACCAGCACGGTCATGCCCATCTGCTTCATCAGGCCGTAAACCAAAATCTTCTTAGGCGAGATGGGAGAGATAAACAGCATATTCACATCTCCCATGCTGAAAAAGGTGGATCCGGAATCCACGCCCTTGATCAGGTTGATCATGACAATAAACATCAGCAGGGCGAAATAGATCCCTTGAAGGATCCGGAGATCCAGAAATTCCGGCAGCTCCTCCTGGGGAGAAAGGGCCATAGACAGGGCGGAAAACAGCAAACAGGCCGCCACGAAAAGATAAGCCACCAGCTTGCCCGGATGGCGCAGAAGCTCCAGGATATTGTTTTTCAGGGATTTTCTCAGAATGAACGCGATCGAACTCATATCAGCCACGCTCCTCCTGAACACGGGGGGCCTCCCCCTCGGTAATGGAGAAGAACAGCTCCTCCAGATTCTCGCCGTACTCTTCAATTTCCCGTCTGGTGCGGGAGGCCACAATCTGGCCCTTCATCATGATCAGGGTCTTGTCCCAGAGCTCCTCCACGCTGTCCAGCATATGGGTGCTGATCACCACGGCGCAGCCCTGGCGCTTCATTTCCAGCATCATCTGCTTCAATTCCTTGATGGCGTGAGGATCCAGCCCCACAAAGGGCTCGTCGAACAGGACTACCTGGGGCCGGGGCAGAAGCGCGCAGCAGATGCTCACCTTTTGCTGCATACCCTTGGAAAGCTCCTTCCCCAGCTTTTTCACCTTGTCGCTTAATTCCATCCGCTCCAAAAGCTGGTCCGCCCGCTGTTTCCAGTCCTTGACCCCATAGGCTCTTCCGATAAATTCCAAATGCTCGTAAACCGTCAGGGAATCGTACATCACCGGAAGCTCCGGTATGTAGCCGAAAATCCGCTTGGCCTCCAGGGTTTTGTTCCGGTAAGGCCCGATCAGGACCTCACCCTGGAACCGGAGCAGCCCCGCGATGCATTTGATCGCCGTGGACTTTCCCGCGCCGTTGGGCCCCACCATCAGGGTGATCTGTCCATCCTCCGCGGTAAAGGTAACCTTGCTGTTTGCCAAAACATCTCCGTAACGCTTAGTCAGGTTATTTACTGTCAGCATAACTGTTCTCCTTGCATCATAATTTCCAGGTGAATGAATTCAGGCATCCGCCGGCGGCTGAGAAACGTCCTGGACACAACAGCTCCGGAAGCCCGGACAGGGGCACCTGTGCCGGCTGCTTTCCCGCTGTTTTCCTTTTTTCTTCCATTTGACCGCCGCCTGGCTCCCGTTTGGGCTCCGCCTGATCCGCCCTTGAGAAGCCTTGATTAATAAGTAATATTTCCCTCGGCAATCGCGGGAATCATAGTAAACATCACGATAAAAATGCTGATAAAGGCCAAAATCATCACAACCCACATGACGATCCCCCAAATCAGCAGGGTCTTAGCCTTTTTCTGCCGCTGAAGGGTCTCCTCTGTGGGATAATAAAGTCCCGCGCCGCAGTGGCCGCACTGCCGGGCGCTCAAAGGATTGCCCCAGCCGCAGTTATGGCATACGTAAATTCTTTTGAGCGGCTCGTTTCTGACGCACAGGTAAATGATTCCCGGGATCAGCCCCAGGATTCCCACCAGCACGCCCCACATGGTGGCGTTGTCGTTCCATTTGGATTTTGCGTCGTTGTAGACCGCGCATCCAAACAGCACTGAACCCGCGACCGCCGCCAGAAACACCAGTATGTACAGCGCGATCAGCCCTGATATCATCGTCCAAACATTCATAAAAACCATCCTTCCTATCATCAGGGCGCCGCCCGGCGCCCACGGAATCCGTTTTGCCTTACAAACGGGAAAGTCAGGTGAATAACGCCCAGGTCACCAATGGAGGCCCTCCAGTATGGGAGCCATTACGGTCTGGATCATATGGGCTATCATGAAGATTTCCCCGATAGCCGCCAGCCCCCACAGAACCAGGCCTATGATTAAAAAGGCCTTTGCTTTCTTTTGCAGCCTGGCTGTCTCCTCCGTGGGGTAGTAAAGCCCGGCGCCGCAGCGGCGGCACTGCCGGGCGCTCAAAGGATTGCCCCAGCCGCAGCTGTAGCACGCATAAATCCGTTCCAGCGGCTTATTCCTGACGCAAAGATACACGATCCCGGGAATCCATCCGAGAATCCCTACCAGCATCGCCCACATGACGGCATTCAGGCTCATTTTGGATTTCGCATCGTTGTAAACCGCCAGCCCTACCATTACCGAACCGGTAATGCTCACCGCCAGAGTCAAAAGGTATCCAATGATAAAAGCCGGAGTCCACATCGCAAGAGCGTTCATCCGTCCCACCCTTTCTTTTTGTACCATTGACTTAATACAATACTACAATACTTTCCTGTAAAAATCAAGTGTTTTCTAAAATTTCATATTCACGCACCCGGCCATAAAGAACCGGGTCCAGCAGAGCGGAAACAAAAATTCCGTCGGGCCGGTATTCCTCCTGATACAGCACATGATCCTTTCTGATCTGCGCCACCAGCCCCGCCTGGTCAAAGGGCAGCAGCAGGCATACTCTCCGCAGCGATACCGGCAGGTTTTCCTCCACCGCCGCCAGCAGATCCCCGATCCCTTCCCCGGTCTTGGCGGAAATCCGCACCGCGTTTCCAATCATGGGAATATCCAGCAGGGAGGGCACCAAATCACACTTGTTCATCACCGGGATCACCGGCCGGCCTGTGCATCCCAGGTCCGCCAGCAGCTTTCGGGTGACCTCCAGATGAACCTGTGCCTCCGGGCTGGAGGCGTCGCACACGTTTAAGATCATATCCGCCAGGGCCGCTTCCTCCAGCGTGGAGTGAAACGCCTCCACCAGATGGTGGGGCAGCCGCCGCACCAGGCCCACCGTATCGATCAGCATAACCGACACCCCGTTGGGCAGCTTCAGCGCACGGGAGGTCGGGTCCAGGGTAGCAAACAGCTTGTCCTCTGCCAGCACTCCGGCGTCGGTGAGGGTATTCATCAAGGTGGATTTTCCCGCGTTGGTGTAGCCCACAATGGCGGCGGTAATGATTCCTTCCTTTTCCCGCCGTCTCCGAAGCTGGTTCCGGTGCTGCTCCACCTGGGCAAGCTGCTCCCTGAGGCTTTCAAGCCTGCGGCGGATATGCCGCCGGTCGGTCTCCAGCTTGCTTTCCCCCGGGCCCCTGGTGCCGATGCCGCCGCCCAACCGGGACATAGCCGCGCCCTTGCCCGTGAGCCTCGGCAGCAAATATTTCAGCTGAGCAAGCTCCACCTGCAGCTTGCCCTCCCGGGATCTGGCCCGGGAAGCAAAAATATCCAAAATCAGCATGGTCCGGTCGATGATCCGGACCTCCGTCTCAAATTCCAGATTGCGGATCTGTGTGGGCGACAGCTCGCAGTCGAAGATAATCAAATCGATCTCCTGGCTTTGACAGACCTCTTTCAGCTCCTCCAGCCTTCCGCTGCCGATGCACGTGGCTCCGTCGGGCTTCTCCCTCTTTTGGATCATCGCCCCCACCGGCTGGGCGCCGGCGCTCTCCGTTAGTTCGTATAGCTCGCTCATCGAGGCCTCGGCGTCAAATTCCCCGGTGTCCACCGACACCAGAAACGCCCGCTCCGGACGGACTTCATTCTCATAAAATTCCATTTATTGATTTCCCGCCTTTTTTCGGTTGTTTTTATCCGCTTCTTTCTTTCATTATATAATATGGCCCTCTGTAATACAACCAAATCAAAAAAGCTCTGGAAAATACCGGCCAGCCTTGAGCCGCAAGGGTAAAACGCCGGGCCAAAACCAAAATCAGCTCTTTCAGAAAAGCTCTGAAGCTGGCGCTGGTTTTATTTTATGCAAAAAATGCATAAAAGTCAATATGCAATTATTGCATTGGATATGATAAACACGGTGAGGAAAATGTATCAAAGGATTCGAGATTTGCGGGAGGACCGGGATCTGAGCCAAGCCGCCCTGGCAAAGCTATTGAACGTGAGCCAGTCCACCTATTCCCGGTATGAAAGCGGGTATTTGGATATTCCAAGCAATATTCTAATCGCTCTCGCAAGGTTTTACCAGGTATCTGTAGACTATATTCTGGGCTTGACGGATTGACGCACAGGAGGCAAGCCTCCGCGCGCTTACTTCCACGCCAAGCGACCAGGCGGGCCTGCCGTCAGATGTTTCCGGCA
>OHAY01002920.1_pt1 | contig 12631 bp, 6 predicted proteins | sample 1577191 | NCBI WGS metagenome assembly OHAY01 (sample SAMEA3541504, study PRJEB24748) | human gut metagenome | biome: human gut; feature: human-associated habitat; material: faeces | place: China | collected 2012 | reverse complement strand
GAAGTCCCCGGTCTTCCGCCAGGCGGTAATCATAGCTGTGGGTGAAGCCTTGGCCCAAAGAGCCGCTGGGTGTCACAGAGTTGTACATCCGCACGAAGCTGAGGGGATAGCTGCCCTCCAGTCGCAGGTCCGTATAGGAGAAATTATAAGCGCCGGTCATCAGCTTCACAGGGTCAGGGCTGAAGTCGATGCCGTTGGGATTCAATGCACGAATATCGGAAATATCCTCCACGCCCAGCCAGCCGAGGACCTCCTGCACCATGCCGTCATCATAGTAGAGTCCGTTGGCGATAGCCAGTAGGGAGTACATCCGGTAGTCTACCGTGAGGGAGCCCTCCACCGTCTGCGCCTGTGTCCATGTCCAGTTTTCGCCATGGATATGCGTGGTGCTGCCATCCGCGTTGGTCACATCCCGGCAATCCTTGTTCTTTTGCGGATAGCCGAGAGGCTGGATCCGAATGGTGACATCCACCTGATCGCTTTCAGAGTCTCTGGCCATGACCGCGTAGGTATCCTCCACCCGGTCCGCAAGATACGCCACACGGCCTGTCCAATGCACAGTGAAGTTTCCTTTGGAGGTTTCTACGATACGCCCCGCGTCATTGAAGGCCACGGTATCTTCATCGTCAGCCATGACGTCTGTATCCATTGCGTCTGCGATGCGGATATCCAGATCGCTGACCATATCGGCGTATTCCGCTGCGGAAATGGGCTTTATGGGAAATGCAGGTGCTTCTGGCACTTCAGGGATTTCAGGTTGCTCATCAGCTGGCGGCTCTACCGGAAGTACAGTGTCTTCTGCGGGCGGGGTTTCCGGTTCGCTTTTGGTATCTTCCGCTTCTTCCGGGAATGATTCCGCAGGCAGCTCCGATCCCTTCTCGTCCGGCTCCGCAGGCTCCGGTGTATCCGTATCATCCTGGTCAGCCTTGTCCGCCGTTTCAGCAGGGAATTCCGGTTCGCTGGCAAGCTCTTCCTTTTCGGAATTCGAGTCATGGCCTTCGTCCTCATGGAGTAAAGCCTCCTCCAACTGCTCCGCTGCCGTGTCCGTGGAATCTGCTTCCTGCCCCACGTCCGGAACGGCATCTGCTGGAGCTTCTTCGTTAGATGGTTCCGCGGCATTCTCCTGTGGCAGCGGCAGAGCGTCCTCCGGCTGGATATGTGAGCCGGTCTGATCCGCAAGGAAATTACGGGTCAGGTCGGAGTTCATACTGACCTGGGGAACTTCCTCCTCCGGGTACAAGGGCCGTGCGTTACCGTCCGCGTCTATAAACAGGGTATTGTCATACCGGGGATCGTAGCCGTGCAGCAGCAGTCCCTTGGCAATGTAGCCGAACAGCTCGCCATCCACATAGACCTCAATATTAACATATTGTTCCCGCTGCAGTTTAAAGGATATCTCCGCCTCCTGGGAACTTGGGTCAAAACTGGTCTCGTCTTTACCAAGTTCAATGGCAAAGGCGGTGGTAGGGATCATTCCCGCGATTATGCTGGCAGTCAGCAGCCAGGAGAAGAAGCGAGTTCTTAGAGTATGACCTTGTTTCATACGGGCGTCCTCCTTTTTCAGTGGTTGTGTGTGATCGCGGCCTCCATAATATCGCCATAGGCCCAATCGGATTTGGGCACGTCCGCAAAGGGACAATCTTTTCCGTGCAGTTCGACAGCCGTTGCGTATTGCCGCCCTAACAGCCGGTTGATCATAGCCACCGTTTCCGCACGGGTAATGCTTTGCTCAGGTCGGAAGGTCCCATCGCTGTAGCCGTTGATCAAGCCATACCGGGCGGCCTGACGGATACTGTCAGCGTACCAGGCGTCTGCGGGAACATCCGAAAAGCTTCGAGGCTCATTTACCAGATAAAAGCCTTCTTTTGCCGCGATCCGTGCCAGCACGGTCGCCATTTCTCCGCGGGTGATCGCTTTATTGGGAGCGAAGCTTCCATCCCGGTAGCCCTGCATAAAGCCTTCCTTGGCTGCGGCCTCTATCCAGGAAGCGGCCCAATAGTCTGCGGAGACATCCGTATATGTGGGGATGGTAATGAGGTCACGCTCTTTGCCCAAAGCGTCGGTCAGCATTTTGGCTGTTTGTGCCCGTGTTACGTTCCGCTCTGGATAAAAGCTGCCATCCGCAAACCCATCAATGTAACGCTTGTGCAGCGTTTTGGAATTTACATCGGGAGCAACTGTGCCGCCACTACCACCGCCGTTTCCAGAAGTGCCGCCTGTACTACCGCTGCTGGCCGCCTCTGTTGTAAGAAACAGCTTGACTGTAGAGTAGGCGGAGCCATCATTATCCTTGATGCGGATCGTGACCGCGATGGGGTTGTTCTTTGGTATATCGGCCAGAGCTTTGGCATAAAAACCATTTACATCCTGTGTGATCTCTATTTTGGAACGGTCCCATTCGATGGTATACTCATCCGGACGTAAAGGCACCTTGGAGGTTTTTCCTGTAGTAAGTGAACGGTTCTGCAGCAGGGCGTAAAGATCAATGACATTGCTTTTAGATATTTGCACTGTTGTGCGGCTGGCCGTTAGCTGGTACTGCTCCGAGGAGGCTCCATCTGTGAAGTTCCCGGAATTGTGCTCCATTTCCTTTAAGACAGCACCGGTCATGTAATTGTTATTTAAATAAACAGTGGAGCCACTGTCATTGCATTCCTTCAAGGTCGCAGGTACAGCGCCCCGCAGGAAATTATTTTCCAAATGGATCTCCTCCAGCTTTGCATTGGTAAACGCGTCCGGGAGCAGTCCGCGGAGCTGATTGGTATCCAATGCCAGATACTGGAGATCGGCCAGGTCACCGACAGACATAGAAATCTCCCCCTCCAGTCTGTTGCCTGATAAGTCCAGAATTTGGAGCAAAGTCATTGCGTACAGACTATCTGGGATCGTACCTGTCAGGTCACAGTCCCATATGGAGAGGGAGATCATGTTCGTCAGGGCGGAGAGGTCCGGTAATTGGCCGCCCAGTTTGTTTTCGGAAAGGTTCAGGTATGTCATGCCGGTCATGCCGTTGATGCCGGTGGGAATACCGCCTGTAAGCCGATTTGCCTCCAGATTCAATACCTTCAGCTTCGTGTTGCTCAAAATGCTCTCTGGGATCGTTCCCGTGTACTGGTTACTCTTCAGATTGAGCACAATGAGCGCGGACATAGTGCCGAATTCAGAGGGGATCGATCCGGCGTAGTCATTACCGCTGAGGTCGATGTTCTGTAATTTCGGCAGGGTATAGAGGGAAGCCGGAATCTTGCCGCTCAGATGATTCCCAGACAAGAACAGATAACGCAGTTCATGCAGTTCACCAATGGCAGTGGGGATATTCCCGGTGATCTCACGATCCTTTAGGCTAAGTGCCTTGATCTCCGCAAGATCCTCCGGGCCGGTGATGGTATTCAGTGTCCGCTGCTCCATATTCAGCAGGCGCTCCACTTCATCCATAAACCATGCCTGCCCTTCACAGCTTTGGATAAATGCTTTGGCATACGGCGTTTGTGGATTTGACGAAAAACTGACTGCCTTTGCGGGGAGTATGACCATTTGCAGAAGCAAACTGGTGGCCACAAGCGTTCTGATCGTGCGTTTTCCTTTCATAGCCATCACCTTCCTTACCAAAACTAAGAGGAATTTGAGGTACTCTTAATAATACACTGTCCTCTTAATTTACTGTTAACACACATCCAAGAACCATGTCAACGAAAAGTTTTTATTCAGTCTGCGACGGCTGTGCATAGAAATAGATAGGACAATCGTTTATATTGGCTCAAAATGTTTTGACTGCTTCGCTGACGCTGAGAAGGCAGGATGATCATACAGTGTGACTATCTTGCTACTCCCGGCCGCTTTTTTAATATGCGAAATTCTGAACTTTTTGAAGGATTTCGATTTTTTTGATTTTCAGCGATATGCATAATGGTCTTTCACATTTTTCTGCGCTGAATAATACTAAAGTTTACTTTATATGTATTGACAAAAACAGAAGTATGCACCAATCATGGCACATACTTCTGCTTTTGCTTGCTCTGAACTTTGTTTTTTGGTGTTGTCCTTGTGCGGGGGGGGATTTTGTCCTCCCTTTTTCTTGTGTTCCGGGAGCTTTTATGCTATGATATTTTAGTTAAGTTATGTGCTTTTTCTCCCGGCTTCAAGTGGATGAACGCATGAAGCCGGGACTCTGAAAGGAGTGCGAAATATGAAGTCCCTGAAGGTTTTAATGCTCAACGGCAGTCCCCATGCCAACGGCAACACCGCCGTGGCCCTGCGGGAAATGGAAGCGATTTTCAAGGAGAATGACGTCGATGTGGAAACGGTGGTTCTGGGAAACCGGGACATCCGGGGCTGCGTGGCCTGCGGCTCCTGTGCCAAGACCGGCAAGTGCGTCTTTGACGATGGAGTAAACGAGTTGGCCCCCAAGCTTCAGGAGGCCGACGGTCTGGTGATTGCCAGTCCGGTGTATTACGCCTCCGCCAACGCCACGCTGATTGCCTGTCTGGACCGGCTGTTTCACAGCACATCCTTTGATAAGACCATGAAGGTTGGTGCCAGCGTAGCCTGCGCCCGGCGGGGCGGCTGCTCCGCCACCTTTGATGAGTTGAACAAGTATTTCACCATCTCCGGGATGCCTGTGGCCTCCAGCCAATACTGGAACAGTATTCACGGCCGGACGCCCGGTGAAGCGGCGCAGGACGGCGAGGGGCTTCAGACCATGCGGACTCTGGCCCGGAACATGACATTCCTGATGCGCAGCATCGCGCTGGGCAAGGAGCAGTTCGGTCTCCCGGAAAAGGAAGAGCGGATCGCCACTCATTTTATCAGATAACTTTAGGAGGATATACCATTTGAAGCGTGAAAATGTACTGGTGTCCGAGGACGCGCTGGCGCGTCAGCGGGAGTTTGAAGCAAAGATCAAGGAAATGTTCACTGCCCGGGAAGCCCATCCCGTGGCCTGCGTGGACACCTTCGGCTGTCAGCAGAACGTGGCGGACGGCCAGAAGCTGATGGGGATGCTGGCGGACTGCGGTTTCACCTTCACGGAGGACCCCAAAGAGGCGGATCTGGTGATCCTGAACACCTGCGCCGTCCGGGAGCACGCGGAACAGCGGGTCTTCGGCAATTTAGGCATCCTCACCCACACGAAAAAGGAAAACCCGGAGCAGGTAATCTGCCTGTGCGGCTGCATGGCGCAGGAGGAGCGGGTCTCTCAGCGGGTGAAGGAATCCTACCGTCATGTGGATCTGGTGTTCGGCCCCCATGCCCTGTGGAAGTTCCCGGAGCTTTTGTGGCAGGTCTATGAGACCCGGAAGCGGGTCTTCGCCGTGGACAATGAGGACGGCACCATTGCCGAGGGCATCCCTGTGGTGCGGGAAAAGGGCGTGAAGGCATGGGTCAGCATCATGTACGGCTGCAACAATTTCTGTTCCTACTGCATCGTGCCCTATGTCCGGGGCCGGGAGCGCAGCCGTGATCCCCAGTGCGTTTTGCAGGAGGTCCGGGAGCTGGTGGAGGCCGGGTACAAGGACATTACCCTCCTGGGCCAGAACGTCAACTCCTACGGCAACGACCTGGGGCTGGATTACCACTTTCCGGATCTGCTGGAGGACATCGACAAGATCCCCGGCGAGTACCTGATCCGCTTCATGTCCAGCCATCCCAAGGACGCCACCAACCGGCTCTTTGACGTGATGGCCAAATGCCCCCATGTGGCAAAGCAGCTGCACCTGCCCTTCCAGTCCGGCAATAACCGGGTGCTGAAGGAGATGAACCGCCGTTACACCCGGGAACAGTACCTGGCGGAGATCAACTATGCCAAAAAGGTGATGCCCGGTCTGGTGCTGACCAGCGACGTCATCATCGGCTTCCCCGGTGAGACGGAGGCAGAAGCCATGGACACCGTTTCTCTGGTGGAGGAAGTGGGCTTCGACGCTTTGTTTACGTTTATCTACTCCCCCCGTCCCGGCACAAGGGCGGCAGCCATGCCGGACCCCGCCACCCGGGCCGAAAAGCAGAAGTGGTTCGATAAGCTCCTGGAAGTCCAGAATGCCAATTCCGCCAAGCTCCACGCCGCCTATGTGGGCAAGACCGTCCGGGTGCTGGTGGACGGTGAGAGTGACGACGAGAACTTTCCCCTTGCCTCCCGCACCGAGGGCAACCGGCTGGTGCGGCTGAAGGGTGACAAGAGTCTGATCGGCAGCTTTATTGACGTAAAGATAACGGACAGCAACACCTGGGCGCTGTACGGCGAGCCGGTGTAACATTCCCTAAATAGGCTTTGCCTATTGGAATATACCCCCCATTCTCTTTTCCTCTTGTGGAAAAGAGAATGCGCCGTATACGGTGGAAGAGAAAAGACGCTTTTGTCCAAACTTGCAGCAAGCGCAAGTTTGGGGAATGCGGTTCTCAACTGTTCTGTCCAAAGACTTATCAGTCCCTGCGTAGCACGGGCAGGGTGCGGAGCTTATCAAGTCTTGTACGCCGTGCTGATAGTCACATGAAGCCTCTGGGTGCAAATAGGACACCCTCTGCTTCTCTTTCCGCTGCCGCTCCTGCTCATTTGCAGAGCAGGGTAGTGCGTAGCGAAGCGGAACGCACGGGAGTAGAAATACGCCGATTCAGTTTTGCACCTCGTTGTGCGACGGGCTTTTTGGTGCGGGGATGCAGTTCTGGGTGGAGCAGATATAGCGCAGCTGGTAGGAGACTTCCGGATTTAGTCGGCAGTGCGTGGCGGCCAGCCCCCGTTTTGGGTGATTTGACACGGAGGTGTCAAATCATCCCTCAGCGTCTTTTCTTTTGACCATGAATGGCCGTTTTCTTTTCCGCAAGAGGAAAAGAAAATGGGGATTCAATTCTGCATGGTATCACCATGCTTTCCCGTGCCGCAAGGCGGCACACCCTTATACGATCTGGTATCATAAAACAGAAACATTTGCTGAAAGATAAAGAAAGAGGTATTTTTATGGCGGAACTGACCCCCATGATGAAGCAATATCTGGAAATCAAGAAGGACAACCCGGATTCCATTTTGTTTTTCCGTCTGGGGGACTTCTATGAAATGTTCGCCGACGATGCCAAGCTGGCCTCCAAGGAACTGGACCTGACCCTCACCTCCCGGGACCACGGCAAAAACGCCAAGCCGGAGGAGGAACGGGTCCCCATGTGCGGCATCCCCTATCACGCCAGCGAGTCCTATATTGCCCGTCTCATCGCCAAGGGCTACAAGGTGGCCATCTGCGAGCAGATGGAGGATCCCGCCACCGCCAAGGGCCTGGTGAAGCGGGATATTATCCGGGTGGTGACCCCCGGCACCGTTATCGACGCCGCATGTCTGGATGATAAGTCCGGCAACTACCTCTGCGGCATCTATCTGGACAGCAAGGGAGGCGGCGCGGCCTTCTGCGACCTCTCCACCGGTGAGACTCACCTCACCGCCTTCTCAGGTAAAGACACCCTGACCCACATCATCAATGAGCTGGGCCGGTTCAGCCCCGCTGAGGCCATTCTCAGCGACGGGGCATTCAGCGAGAAGGCGCTGACGGAGATCCTTACCGACAAATTCCACTGCCGCTATGAAAACGGTGGTGAGCGCCGGTTCCGGCTGGCAGAGGCGGAGAAAAATATCCGCGCCCAATTTGGTGAGGAAGCCTTTTCCAGGCTGCCCGCCGGGGAACCTGCCGCCGCCATGGCTCTGGGCGGTTTGCTGAACTACCTCTACGAGACCCAGAAAACCGACCTCTCCCACATCCGGGAACTGGATTACTACCGTCAGGGCCGGTTCATGGAGCTGGATCTGGCCGCCCGCCGGAATCTGGAGTTGACAGAGACCCTTCGGAGCAAGGAGAAGAAGGGCAGCCTCCTCTGGGTGCTGGACAAAACCAAGACCCCCATGGGCGGGCGGATGCTGCGAAGCTGGTTAGAACGCCCCCTCCTGTCCGTGACGGATATTGACCGCCGCAGCAGTGCCGTGGCGGCGCTGGTGGATGACACCATCCGCAGGGAGGAACTCATCGCCGGAATGACCGGCCTTGGAGACATGGAACGGCTCATTGGCCGCATCGTCTATGGCACCGCCGGTGGCCGGGACTTGACCTCCCTCCGCGCCGCCATGGAAAAGCTGCCCAACCTGAAGGAACAGCTTTCCGGGTTTTCCGACCGCCGTCTGACCGAACTGACCGCCGAGCTGGACACGCTGGACGATATCAGCGGGGACATTGCCGCCGCCATCTGTGACGAGCCGCCCTTTTCTGTCCGGGAAGGCAGCATCATCCGGGATGGCTTCAACGAAGAAGTGGACCGCCTGCGGCACATCCTGAAAAGCGGCAAGGGCGTTATGGCGGAGATGGAGGCCAAGGAGAAGGAAAAAACCGGCATCCGCACCCTGAAAATCGGCTATAACAAGGTGTTCGGCTACTATATTGAGGTCTCCAATGCCTTTAAGGAGCAGGTGCCGGAAACCTACATCCGCAAACAGACCTTGGTAAACGGCGAGCGGTTCATCACACAGGAACTGAAGGATCTGGAACATGAGATCCTGACGGCCTCCGAGCGGGTGGTGGCGCTGGAATACGAGCTGTTCTCCGCCCTGCGCCAGCAGATCGCGGACAACGCCGGGCGCATCCAGAAAACCGCCGCGGCGGTGGCGGAGTGCGACGCGCTGTGCTCCTTTGCCTCCGTAGCAGTCCACAACAATTTCTGCCGTCCGGAGGTGGACGAGTCCGGGGTCATTGAGATCCGGGAGGGCCGTCATCCGGTGGTGGAAAAGGTTCTGAAAGACAGCCTGTTCGTCCCCAACGACACCTTTATGGGTGAAAAGGAAGAACGGGTGGCCATCATCACCGGCCCCAACATGGCCGGTAAATCCACTTATATGCGGCAGGTGGCGCTGATCGTCCTCATGGCCCAGATGGGCAGCTTCGTCCCCGCCAAATACGCCCATATCGGCGTGGTGGATCGGATCTTCACCCGCATCGGCGCCAGTGACGATCTCTCCGCCGGACAGTCCACCTTCATGGTGGAGATGACGGAGGTCTCCGATATTCTCCATCAGGCCACCAAAAATTCTCTTCTGATCCTGGATGAGATCGGCCGGGGCACCTCCACCTTTGACGGTATGGCCATCGCCCGGGCTGTTCTGGAATACTGCGCTGACAAAAAGACGCTGGGGGCCAAAACTTTGTTTGCCACCCATTATCACGAGCTAACAGAAATGGAAAACACCCTCCCCGGCACGGTGAACTACAACATCGCCGTCAAGCGCCGGGGGGAGGATATCATCTTCCTGCGGAAGATCATCCCCGGCGGCGCCGACCGCAGCTACGGCATCGAAGTCGCCAAGCTGGCGGGTCTGCCGGAGAAGGTGGTCCAGCGGGCCAAGGTCATTCTGAAGGAGCTGGAGGACGAAAACGGCGTACAGTACGTCTCCGCCCGGAAAGAGACCGATCAGGTCTCGCTGGACGCCATGAGCGAGGGCGAGGTGCTAGACGCCATCCGCCGCTGCCAGCCGGATACGCTGACGCCCATTGAGGCCATGAGCCTGCTGTATGAGCTGAAACAGAAACTCAGTAAGTGAGTGCTGCTCCCGCAGAAGGGCATTCTTCAAAATAGGCTTTGCCTATTGGAATGCACCCCCCATTCTCTTTTCCTCTTGCGGAAATGAGAATGCGCCGTGCATGGTGGAAGAGAAAAGGCACCGAATCCAAACTTGCACATTTGTGCAAGTTTGGGGAATGCGGTTCTCAACTGTTCTGCTCAGAAATTTGTTTTCTGCTTCGTGGCACGGGCGGAGTGCGGATTTCATTCAGTCTTGTACACCGTGCTGATAGTCACATGAAACCTCGGGATGCAAATAGGACACCCTCTGCTTCTTTTTCCGCTGCCGCTCGTGCTCATTTATAGAGCAGTGCAGCGCTTAGCGAAGCGGAAAGTGCGGAAAGAGAAGCAGGTCAAGTCCGGTTTTGCAGCCCGATGAATGCCACGCCACCAAATGCGGGGACGCACTTAGGTCATTTGGAGACTTTCAGCGCAGCCGACAGAAGGACTCCGGGGCTGCATGGCAGTTCGTGACGGCGGACCCCTCGTTTTGGGTGAGTTGGCCTTTTGCAGGCCAACTCATCCCTGACATTTTTTCTTTTCCACCGTACACGGCGCATTTTCTTTTTGATGTCTCAAAAAGAAAATGGGGGGTGTAATCCTGTGCCGCATAGCGGCACCTCCTGCGGCGATTCGCCGCACATTCTGGGTTCTCCCTTTCAGAGAGAACCATTCAAAGGAGCCTTGCAATGGCCAAACGTAAATCCGCCTCCTATATGACCCCCGGTGAGCAGATCGCCGGAACTGTTTTCTTTGTGATCTATCTGGTGGTGCTGCCCTTTGCCACAGCGCCCCTGTTCCGATTGGCGGAGCGGCTGCTGGATGCCAGCATTTCGCCCTCGCTGCAAAATGCCATCTATTATTACACACTGTTTGCCGTTACGTTCATCATTTTCCACAGCTTTCTGGGCCGCACCACCCGGAATTTTGCGGACAATTTGGGCAACGCCTGCAAGTCGATCTTAGTGGGTCTCATCGCTCTGTACGGCCTCAATGAGTTAGTCTACCGGCTGACCCGGATGTTGGTGAACAACCACACCAACCTGAATGACACCACTATCTCCGCCCAGATCCATGACGCCCCCAGAGTAACGCTGCTGATCGTAATTTTCCTGGCTCCCTTCGTGGAGGAAGTGCTGTTTCGCGGGCTGGTATTCGGCAATCTGAAAAGCAAAAGCCGCACGGTGGCCTATGTGGTAAGCTGCCTGCTGTTCGCCTTGCTCCATGTGTGGCAGTTTGCCGTAGTGCGGCAGGACATCACCTATTTCCTGCTGATGGTGCAGTATCTGGTGCCGGGCCTGGTGCTGGCCTGGGCCTATGACCACACCGGGACCCTGTGGAGCTCCATTCTGCTCCACGCCGCCGCCAATGCCCTTCATGTGTCGGCAGGTATGTGATACCCTATATAGAATCGAGCGTGGAGTTCTGTGAGTTTTTTTGACGTGTTTTCTGAAATGCTGGTCATTCTCTTCTGCATGGCCGCAGGTTTTCTCGCCCACAAGCTGGGATATCTGAGCAAGCAAACGGATCAGAATCTTTGCCGTTTGCTCCTGGGTATCATTGTGCCTTGCCTGATTTTAGGCTCCGTCTCCGCTGGAGATACCCTGCCCAGTACCGAGGAAATTCTTTCCGTTTTAAAGGTAGCAATCGTTTATTATGGGCTGGGTTTCTGTGCCGCTACCTTTGTGCCCCACCTGTTGGGTGGAACAGTCAAGCAGCAGTGTGTCTGGCGCTATTCGTTGATTTTTTCAAATATGGCCTTTATCGGCTATCCGGTATCGGTCGCTCTCTTTGGTCAGGAGGCACTGTTCTATGCCGTGATCCTGGTCCTGCCCTTTAACCTGCTGTCCTATTCTCTGGGTCCCTTGATGCTGGCTGGACAGGCAAAGTTTCGTTGGCAGCAGTTGCTATCGCCATGTATCGTTGCCTCGGTGATCGCCTTGATGGTGGCCCTGTTCCACATCAATATGCCAGCCTTGCTTGGGGAGTGTCTGAACTTTACAGGCAGCCTGACAACCCCCTTATCCCTCTTATTGGTCGGTTCTCTGCTGGCAGATTTGCCTTTTGGACGGGCATTTACTTCACCCCGGCTGTGGGCTCTGGCGGCCTTCCGACTTCTGATCCTTCCCATTATGCTGTGGCTGCTCCTGAAGTGGACCGGTATCGGCACACCTCTGGTGGCTAATATCGCCGTGATCCTCATGGCCATGCCCACCGCCCTCAACGGCAGTATGCTGGCCATGGAATACGGCGGTGACACCGAATGTATGGCCCAGAGCATTTTCCTGACCACCCTGATGTCTATTATCACCATTCCCGTTTTGGCAGCATTGCTGTAAGGAGAAATCATATGCCTCACATTCAACAATTATCGTCTCATGTGGCCGACCTGATCGCCGCCGGCGAGGTGGTGGAGCGCCCCGCCTCCGTTGTAAAGGAGCTGGTGGAAAACGCCATCGACGCCGGAGCCTCCGCCATTGTGGTGGAGATCCAGCGGGGCGGCATGGGCCTGATCCGGGTGACGGACAACGGCTGCGGCATCGCGCCGGAGGAGCTGCCCACCGCCTTTTTGCGCCACGCCACCAGTAAGCTCCGCACGGCGGAGGATCTGGCCAAGATCGGGACCCTTGGCTTCCGGGGTGAGGCTTTGGCGGCTATTTCCGCCGTCAGCCGGGTGGACGTGCTGACCCGGCGGCCGGGGGATACCACGGGTTCCGCTATCCATGGCGAGGGCGGGCACATGGAGCCTGTCCGGGAGGAGGGCGCCCCGGAGGGCACCACCATCCGGGTGTCGGACCTCTTTTACAACACCCCTGCCCGGTTGAAATTCATGAAGAAGGACAGTGCCGAGACCGCCGCCGTGGCGGGGCTGATGCAGCATCTGGCGCTGAGTCACCCGGACGTCTCCTTCAAGTTCATCAAGGACGGGCAGGAATCCCTTCACACCCCCGGAGACGGCAAGCTGGAATCCGCCGTGTACGCCGCCTTGGGCCGGGAATTCGCCAAAACGCTGGTGCCGGTGCTGGGCGTGCCAGTACAGAGCGCCGCACTGAGC
>OHAY01002914.1_pt1 | contig 12657 bp, 8 predicted proteins | sample 1577191 | NCBI WGS metagenome assembly OHAY01 (sample SAMEA3541504, study PRJEB24748) | human gut metagenome | biome: human gut; feature: human-associated habitat; material: faeces | place: China | collected 2012 | reverse complement strand
TTTTTACCCAAAATAGCTTTAGACATAATCGCACCTCCTCCTATAATTTGATTTCGATGTCTACGCCTGCCGGCAGATCGAGTCTTGTCAAGGCATCAACGGTCTTGTTGGATGCTTCGAGAATGTCGATCAAGCGTTTGTGCGTACGGAGTTCGAACTGTTCACGAGAGTCTTTGTTGACATGGGGAGAACGAAGAATCGTGAAGATGTTCTTTTCTGTCGGAAGCGGAATCGGTCCGGATACCATAGCACCGGTACGTTTCGCCGTGTCGACGATTTTCGCCGCGCTCTGATCAAGCGTTTTGTGATCGTAAGCTTTGAGGCGAATACGAATTCTTTCCTGTTTTGCCATTACTTAATTCCTCCTAACGTCTATTTCCTTGAATAGACTGCTCCATAAGAGTTTCCCCGCAAGGCGGGCAACATCTTATATCATAGTTTAGCGCGCCGCAGAGGGTATTACCCTGTTGTCGCGTACTTACTTAGTTTACTACAAAAAGGCGCATCATGCAAGGAGTTTTCTATGTTTTTGAGAAATAATCGAACCAATTTAACATGGGTCCCATGTCGTTGCATCATGCTAAAGGACTCGTCGCATGACGACAAGTCTTTTAAGTTGTTAGCAGTTAGTGGCTAGTGGTTAGTGGTTAGCGGCCCGGCTCTCCTGCTAGGAGAGCTGTCAGCGCAGCTGACTGAGAGGTTAACCTCTCCGGCCCTTCGGGCCACCTCTCCTATGAGGCGAGGCTTTGGTGCCCCACGCTACCGTAACCGCGATTCCCTCATTATGCCAGAAGCGGGCTCGCCACGTGCGAGCCCCTACAATCGCAGCCAGGTGATAAATCTTTCACGGCCTGCGGCCTTGTGCGTAGGGGCCGTCCTTTAACCTCTCAGACCGCCTTCAGCGGCCAGCTCCCCTATGAAGGGAGCCTTGGACGGCCCGCTGTGAAGAATGTCCATACACCTAACGGGTCCATGTGGCATGGTTTTGCGAACAGCGGACTGCGAACTGCGATTCATGCATGAATGCATGCAAAAAAGAGGCTGTCGCATATGCGACAGCCTCTTTTAAGTATCAAGTTTGTAGTTTTTAGTTTGCAGTCATTGGCTAAAAATTTTAACCTCTTTCTACAAACTCGGTACTACAAACTTCAAACTATTTTTAGCCTTCGATTTCGGAAACGACGCCAGCGCCTACTGTACGGCCGCCTTCGCGGATAGCGAAGCGGAGGCCGGCTTCGATAGCAATCGGAGTGATGAGTTCAACATCCATTTTGACGTTATCGCCAGGCATGCACATTTCAGTGCCTTCCGGGAGCTGGATGACGCCAGTTACGTCAGTTGTACGGAAGTAGAACTGCGGACGATAGCCGTTGAAGAACGGAGTGTGACGACCGCCTTCGTCTTTCGTCAAGACGTAAACCTGAGCTTTGAATTTCGTGTGCGGATGAATGGTACCCGGTTTAGCGAGGACCTGGCCGCGTTCGATTTCTTTACGGTCGATGCCGCGGAGAAGAGCGCCGATGTTGTCGCCTGCTTCAGCACGGTCGAGGATCTTACGGAACATTTCAACGCCCGTAACAACCGTATCTTTCGGTTCGTCAGCGAGGCCGACGATTTCAACTGCGTCGCCAACTTTGAGTTCGCCACGTTCAACACGGCCTGTAGCAACAGTGCCGCGGCCTGTGATGGTGAAGACGTCTTCGACAGGCATGAGGAACGGCTGGTCCGTCGGGCGCTGCGGAGTCGGGATGTATTCGTCAACAGCATCCATCAATTTGAGGATGGACGGTTTGCCGATTTCGCTTTCGTCGCCTTCGAGGGCTTTGAGAGCAGAGCCAACTACGATAGGAACTTCGTCGCCGGGGAAATCGTAGGAGCTGAGGAGATCACGAACTTCCATTTCAACGAGTTCGATGAGTTCCGGATCGTCAACCTGGTCAGCTTTGTTGAGGTATACGACGATAGCCGGTACACCAACCTGGCGGGCCAAGAGGATGTGTTCACGAGTCTGGGGCATCGGGCCGTCAGCAGCGGAAACGACGAGGATAGCGCCGTCCATCTGAGCAGCACCGGTGATCATGTTCTTGACATAGTCAGCATGGCCCGGGCAGTCAACGTGTGCATAGTGACGGTTGTCTGTTTCATATTCAACGTGTGCCGTGTTGATTGTAATACCACGTTCACGTTCTTCCGGAGCCTTGTCGATATCAGCATAGTCTTCGAATTTAGCGTAGCCTTTTTCAGCCAAAACTTTGGTGATGGCAGCTGTCAAAGTAGTTTTGCCGTGGTCGACGTGACCGATCGTGCCAATGTTAACATGCGGTTTGGTTCTTTCGTAATGTTCTTTAGCCATTTGCTGTTCCTCCAGTGTGAGTTAAATTATATTAGCCTTTTTCGCTGATGACTTTTTCGGCTACGTTCTTCGGAACTTCTTCGTAGTGGTCGAATGTCATCGTATAAACGCCACGGCCCTGCGTACGGGAACGCAAATCCGTTGCATAGCCAAACATTTCTGCCAGCGGTACGAATGCGTTGATATGTTCTGCACCGGAGCGCATTTCCATACCTTCGACACGACCACGGCGGGAGTTGAGGTCGCCGATGACGTCGCCCATGTATTCTTCAGGAACGACAACTTCGACTTTCGTGTACGGTTCGAGGAGAACCGGGTCTGCCTTGCGGGCACCTTCTTTGAAGCCCATAGAGCCAGCAATCTTGAAGGCCATTTCCGAGGAGTCGACTTCATGGTAAGAACCGTCGTATACGACGACTTTGATATCGACCATCGGGAAACCAGCCAAAACGCCTGTTTCCATTGCTTCTTTGACACCGGCTTCAACGGAGCCGATGTATTCCTTAGGAATAGCGCCGCCAACGACTTTGTTTTCAAATTCGTAGCCTTTGCCCTGTTCCTGCGGAATGAGTTCGAGCCAGCAGTCACCATACTGACCACGGCCGCCGGACTGACGCTTGAAGAAACCACGAGACTTGACATCTTTGCGGATGGTTTCGCGGTAAGCAACCTGCGGTTTGCCGACGTTGCAGTCTACTTTGAATTCACGGGACATGCGGTCGACGATGATATCCAAATGGAGTTCGCCCATACCGGAGATGATGGTCTGGCCGGTTTCAGCATCGGTCTTGACTTTGAATGTCGGGTCTTCTTCAGCCAGACGAGCCAAGGCAATGCCCATTTTTTCCTGGTCAGCTTTCGTCTTCGGTTCAACGGCTACGGAAATAACCGGATCCGGGAATTCCATCTTTTCAAGGATGATCGGGTGTTTTTCATCGCACAGTGTATCGCCTGTAGTCGTATCTTTCAGGCCGACGATGCCGCCGATATCGCCCGTGTAGGCTTCCCGGACTTCTTCACGGTGGTTAGCGTGCATCCGGAGGATACGGCCAACACGTTCTTTTTTACCTTTTGTCGAGTTGTAGACATAGGTACCGGCCTGTAACGTACCGGAGTAAACGCGGAAGAATGCCAGTTTGCCGACGAAGGGGTCAGCCATGATCTTGAATGCCAATGCGGAAAGCGGTGCATTGTCATCAGCTTCACGGGTTTCTTCTTCTTCAGTGTCAGGGTTGGTGCCTTTGACCGGAGGAATATCCAACGGGCTCGGCATGTAGTCGACGACAGCGTCGAGGAGCATCTGGATCCCTTTGTTCTTGTAAGCAGAACCGCAGAGGACCGGGAACAATTTGTTCGTGCAGACGCCTTTACGGATAGCTGCTTTCAATTCGTCGATGGTGATTTTTTCACCTTCGAGGTATTTCATCATGAGGTCTTCATCGGTATCGCAAACAGCTTCAACCATGATGTCATGATATTTCTTAGCTTCTTCTAATTCGTCTTCCGGGATGTCGACAACTTCGATTTCTTTACCGAGTGCATCGTCATAGACTTCTGCTTTCATGGTAATGAGGTCGATGATGCCGCGGAAGGTTGTTTCAGCGCCAATCGGGAGCTGAATAGCAACGGCATTCGCCTGGAGACGATCTTTCATCATATCGACAACGTTCAGGAAGTCAGCACCGGTCGTATCCATCTTGTTGACGAATGCGATACGGGGAACATGGTAATGTTCAGCCTGACGCCATACCGTTTCCGACTGCGGTTCTACGCCGCCCTTTGCGGAGAAAACAGCAACAGAGCCGTCGAGTACGCGCAGCGAGCGTTCAACTTCAACGGTGAAGTCGACGTGCCCCGGAGTATCGATGATGTTGATGCGGTATCCCTTCCAGTGAGCTGTCGTAGCAGCCGACGTGATGGTGATACCACGTTCCTGTTCCTGAGCCATCCAGTCCATGGTAGCAGCGCCGTCATGAACTTCGCCGATCTTGTGGACACGGCCGGTGTAGAACAGGATACGTTCTGTTGTCGTGGTTTTACCAGCATCGATGTGAGCCATGATGCCAATATTTCTCGTTTTTTCCAAAGAAAATTCTCTTGGCACGGTTTTTTCCACTCCTCAAAAAATAATAAATATCGTAAATTACCAACGATAATGTGCGAAAGCTTTGTTAGCTTCAGCCATTTTATGAGTATCTTCCTTTTTCTTGATAGCAGCGCCTGTGTTGTTGAAGGCGTCCATCAATTCGCCAGCGAGCTTTTCTTTCATCGTGCGTTCGCCGCGTTTACGGGCATAGCCGACAGTCCAGCGGATACCGAGGGACAGGCGACGGTCTGCACGTACTTCGACAGGAACCTGGTAGTTAGCACCACCGACGCGGCGGGCACGGACTTCCAGGACAGGCATAACGTTGTTGAGAGCCTGTTCGAATACTTCCAAAGGATCTTTATTCATTTTAGAACGGATGATGTCGAAAGCATCATAAACGATGGTTTCAGCGACACCTTTTTTGCCGTCCAACATAACTTTGTTGATGAAGCGCGTTACCAATTTGGAATGGTACACCGGATCCGGCAGCACATCGCGCTTCGGCACTGGGCCTTTTCTTGGCATGTCTAATTCCTCCTTTATATCATGCAGGTTATCTTTTCATCTGAGTCAGCAAATCTTATTTGCCTTTTTTAGCACCGTATTTGGAACGGGACTGTTTACGGTCGGATACACCAGCTGTATCCAGAGCACCGCGGACGATGTGATAACGTACACCAGGAAGGTCTTTGACACGACCGCCTCTGATTAATACAACACTGTGTTCCTGTAAATTGTGACCAATGCCGGGAATATAAGCAGTTACTTCGATGGAGTTCGTCAAGCGAACACGGGCAACTTTACGCAGAGCAGAGTTAGGTTTTTTCGGGGTAGCTGTGTACACACGAGTGCAAACACCGCGTTTCTGCGGGCAGTTTTTCAAAGCCGGTGCTGTCGATTTTGTGACGGCAACCTGACGTCCTTTACGAACCAATTGGCTGATTGTTGGCATTTGGGCACCTCCTCTCCAAACAATTAGATTTATAATGTAATCATCAACGAGCAGAGCTCATGAGATGATGTTACCGAAAATTATTTTAACAAGCCGACGGCTGCAGCTTTTACCTTGATGTGGCAGGCCATGCCCAGCTCCGTCATGGTATACGCGCGGTCGACAGGGATGTGAGCGCCTTCGGCTTCTGCAATAAGCGGCGCTACGACCTGTTCATCGCAATCATTGGCGATGTACAGTTGTGTGACTTCGTTTCGTTTCATTGCTTTCAGGGTTTGCTTCGCGCCCACGGTCTTGCGGACACTGGCAGCTAGTTCCAAGCTCACGAAACCTCACTCCTTACGTCTTGCAATTTAGACGCAATACTTTCATTGCGACACTTAGATATTTTATCATCACGCTTATTATATGTCAATGAGTTTTTTGGTAAAAACTGCGTAATCAGTACATTTTTTATTACACGTGTCCTAGTGATTCGTGAGCCACGAGCCTTTCCATATATACAAAACGGGCTCGCCACGTGCGAGCCCCTACGAACGACGAACCACTAACAACAAAAAAGGGCTGTCGCACATGCGACAGCCCTTTTTTACTCTCTTAATGTCCGGCTTCCGGTGTCGTATCGGCACCTTCCGGTGCGTCTACGGGGTTGCCTTCTTCGTCTTCATAGCTGATAGACGGAACGGTCTTTACGACCTTGATCTTGCGGTAGCGGCTCATGCCCGTACCAGCCGGGATGAGTTTACCGATGATGACGTTTTCTTTGAGGCCCAGGAGCGGGTCGATCTTGCCTTTGATAGCAGCATCGGTCAGGACACGGGTCGTTTCCTGGAAGGATGCAGCCGACAGGAAGGAGTCCGTTGCCAGTGCGGCCTTGGTGATACCGAGGAGCATCGGTTGGCCGATAGCGGGCTTGCCGCCATTGCTTTCGATGCGCTTGTTCATATCTTCAAAGATGTTGACGTCGATATAATCGCCCGGCAATACATCGGCATCGCCGGCGTCTTCGATCTTCATCTTGCGCAGCATCTGGCGTACGATGACTTCGATGTGCTTATCGTTGATACCAACACCCTGGGATTTGTATACCTTCTGTACTTCGTATACGAGGTACCGCTGGGTAGCTTCGACACCCAGGATGTGCAGGATGTCGTGGGGGTTGATGGAGCCGGCCGTGATGCGGCTGCCCTTTTCGATGAAGTCGCCTTCATGTACGACGAGGTGCGAACCGAACGGGATGGTGTAGCTCCGTTCTTCACCGTCCTTGGAAGTGACATGGACGATGTTGATATCGTGATGGTCTTCTTTTTCGGTAATCGATACGGTACCGCTGATTTCCGTGACGATAGCATTGCCCTTCGGCTTACGGGCTTCAAACAATTCTTCGACACGAGGAAGACCCTGGGTGATATCGCCGGCCGTTGCGACACCGCCCGTATGGAAGGTACGCATGGTCAGCTGTGTGCCCGGTTCACCGATGGACTGAGCAGCGATGGTGCCGACCGATTCGCCGACATTGACCTTGCCGCCCGTACCGAGGTCGCGGCCATAGCACTTCGCGCAGACGCCATAACGGCTGCGGCAGGTGAGGACGCTGCGGATCCGGACTTTATCATAGTATTTTGCAATTTCTTTGGCCTGGTCTGCCATGATTTCTTCGTTGAGGGCAACGATGACTTCGCCCGTTTCCGGGTTGACCAGGGTTTCGGCAGCCGTACGGCCTTCGATGCGGTCTTCCAGCGATTCGATGACGCCGTTGCCGCTGTCTTCGACGATAGCCGTGACTTCGACGCCGCGGATGTCGTTGTTGCGGACCTTGACTTCATCGACGTCGCTGTTGAGGATGCGGTCGATGGCATCTTCTGTGAGCGGCGTGCCTTTGGCGCAGATTTCAATGCCGTTGGAATCGATGACGGCTTTTTCGACAGTCTTGCCGAGCATATTTTCCGCCATGGATTTGCGGATAGCTGCGCGGAAACCTTCTTCCGGAGCACCGAGGGAAACCGTTTCGATGACGTTGGTGTGGTTCAGGTCATCGTTGATATCCATCTGGCTGCCGCGGAGGGAGAGTTTCGGGATCTGGTGTTCGATGACCGTATCCATATCGTCGTTGGTCAGGAGATGTTCTGCCGGGAAGACGATGTCGCCGGTTTCCGGATCCGCTACATCACGGGCCAGGACGCGGCCGATGAGCTTGTCGCGCAGGAGGTTGACAGCCTGGCGGCACGAGCTGGCCAGACGGGCCCGTTCGCGGACGAGGTCGATGCCGAATACGTCGCAGTCATCTTCACGGACGATGACGTCCTGAGAGACGTCGACGAGACGACGGGTCAGATAACCCGAGTCAGCTGTACGCAGTGCCGTATCGGCCAAGCCTTTACGGGCGCCGTGAGACGAGGTGAAGTAGTCCAGTACGGACAGGCCTTCACGGAAGTTCGCTTTGATCGGCAAGTCGATGATACGGCCCGACGGGTCAGCCATCAAGCCACGCATACCGGCAACCTGACGAATCTGGTCACGGCTGCCTCGAGCGCCGGAGTCAGCCATCATGAAGATCGAGTTGAACGGGTCCATGTTATCCATCATGACATCCGTAACGTCGTTAGTGGCCTTTGTCCAGATTTCGACGCTCTTGTTATAGCGTTCGTTTTCGGTAATCAAGCCGCGCTGATACATGGCATAGGCGTTCTGGACCTTCTTGTCGGCTTCATTGAGGATATCCCATTTTTCTGCCGGGATCTGAATATCAGAAATAGCGATGGACATACCGGCCTGGCGGGCGTAATGGTAGCCGATGGCCTTGATCTTGTCCAGAAGTTCTGCCGTCTTGGTATTGCCGACGAGGTGGAAGCAGGCATCGACGAGTTTGCCGATCTGTTTCTTGCTCATGAGGACGCCCAGGCAGTTGACGTCGACATATTCTTTATCTTTCTTGAATTCAGCCACAGCGGCTTCGTCGATCTTACGCTTCGGCAAGGGGCGCGTAGCCGTGAGGTCGACACCGAATTTTTCTTTCAGCTGCGAGAAACCATAGTCGCGGATATGGCCTTCTTCGTCTTTGATCTTGACGAAGTGGGACCAGTCGATGAGGCCGTTTTCATAGGCGAAGACCGTGTCCTTCGGGTCCGTGAAGACCATGACTTTATCCGTATGGAAGAGGCGCAGTGGTTCATAGATCTGATAGTTGTAGAGCAGTTTGCCTGCCGTCGTTTCGATGAGGCCGTGGCCAGGGATGCGGACCTTGATCAGGGCTTCGATGTCGATGACTTTGGCATCGTAAGCGAGCATGACTTCATCGTAGTTGGAGAAAATCTTGCCTTCGCCCTTGGCAGCCGGTTTGACCAGGGTCAGGTAATAAGCACCGAGGACCATGTCCTGTGTCGGGACGGCGACCGGTTTGCCATCTTTCGGAGCCAGGATGTTATGAGACGAAAGCATGAGCGTCCGCGCTTCGGACTGGGCTTCTACGGAAAGAGGCAGATGGCAGGCCATCTGGTCACCGTCAAAGTCGGCGTTGAATGCCGTGCAGACCAGCGGATGCAGTTTGATGGCGCGGCCTTCCCAGAGGATCGGTTCGAAAGCCTGGATACCCAGACGATGCAGTGTCGGGGCGCGGTTCAAGAGGACAGGATGTTCCTTGATGACGTCTTCCAGGACGTCCCAGACTTCACTGTTGACGCGTTCGACTTTCTTCTTAGCGTTCTTGATATTGGTAGCAATGCCTTTTTCGACAAGTTTCTTCATGACGAAAGGCTTGAAGAGTTCCAGGGCCATTTCTTTCGGCAGGCCGCACTGGTGCATCTTCATTTCCGGACCGACGACGATAACCGAACGGCCAGAGTAGTCGACACGTTTACCGAGCAAGTTCTGGCGGAAACGGCCCTGTTTCCCTTTCAGCATATCCGACAGGGATTTCAGGGGACGGTTGCCCGGGCCCGTGACCGGACGGCCGCGGCGGCCGTTATCGATGAGGGCATCGACGGCTTCCTGGAGCATACGTTTTTCGTTGCGGACGATGATGTCCGGTGCGCCCAGTTCCAAGAGGCGGCTCAGGCGGTTGTTACGGTTGATGACCCGGCGATAGAGATCGTTCAGGTCAGACGTAGCGAAGCGGCCGCCGTCGAGCTGTACCATCGGGCGCAGTTCCGGCGGGATGACCGGGATGACATCCATAATCATCCATTCCGGTTTGTTGCCGGAGTGGCGGAAGGCTTCGACGACTTCCAGCCGGCGGATAGCGCGGACGCGGCGCTGGCCCGACGAATCGCGGAGTTCATCGCGGAGCTGTTTGTCCAGCTGGTCCAGGTCCAGGCCCTGCAGCAGTTCCTTGACAGCTGCAGCGCCCATGCCGACGCGGAATTTATCGCCGTACATATCCAGATACTGACGATATTCCGTTTCCGTCATCAGCTGCTGCTTGGTAAGCGGCGTATCGCCCGGATCGAGGACGATGTACGAGGCGAAGTATAAGACTTTTTCCAGCGAACGGGGAGAAATATCGAGGATCAGGCCCATCCGGCTGGGGATGCCTTTAAAATACCAAATATGAGATACCGGTGTAGCCAGTTTAATATGGCCCATCCGTTCACGACGGACTTTGGCGCGCGTGACTTCGACGCCGCAGCGGTCGCAGACGACACCTTTATACCGGATACGTTTGTATTTGCCGCAGTGACATTCCCAGTCCTTTGTCGGCCCAAAAATGCGTTCGCAGAACAACCCATCCCGTTCCGGTTTCAATGTACGGTAATTGATCGTTTCTGGTTTCTTGACTTCCCCGTGGGACCATTCGAGGATCTTTTCCGGTGAAGCAAGACCGATCCGCATGGAATCGAATTCATTCACATCAAGCACTAATACCGCTCCCTTCTATCGACTCGTTATTCATCATCGTCAGCCTGTTCAGCTTCGGCGACGGCATCGAGGCTCATGGCACTCATGATGTCATCTTCGCCGCCGTTGGCGACGGGTTCCTGTTCTTCGCCTTCTTCTCCTTCGGCAGGAGTGTCTTCAGCCGGTGCAGCCGGTGTTTCCGGACCATTTTCACCTTCCATGACGCGGCGGAGTTCATCAGTCTGTTCCGGTTCCGTTTCATCGTCGAGTTCCTTGATGACGACTTCTTCGCCGTCTTCGTTCAGGATCTGGACGTCGAGGCCGATGGCCTGGAGTTCTTTGAGGAGGACCTTGAACGATTCCGGTACGCCCGGTTCAGGAATATTTTCACCTTTGACGATCTTTTCGTAAGCCTTGACACGGCCGACGACATCGTCAGACTTAACAGTCAGCATTTCCTGGAGGGTATAGGCTGCGCCATACGCTTCCAGAGCCCAGACTTCCATTTCGCCGAAACGCTGGCCGCCGAACTGGGCTTTACCACCGAGCGGCTGCTGCGTGACCAGGGAGTACGGGCCTGTCGAACGAGCATGGATCTTGTCGTCGACGAGGTGATGCAGTTTGAGGAAGTACGTGTAACCGACAGTGACGCGGCGGTCCATCGGTTCCCCTGTACGGCCATCATAGAGGACGGATTTGCCGTCTTCCGGCAGGCCGGCGATCTTCAGGGCTTCAAAGACGTCTTCGGCCTGAGCGCCGTCGAAGACCGGTGTTGCGATATGGACACCGGCGACGTCCGGTTTGGGCATGCCGTATTTATCGAAATCATAGCCGGCAGCGCGGAGTTTTTCTTCCAGGCCCGGATCCATTTCCTTGATCTGTTTGCCCAGTTCGTGGACAGCCCAGCCAAGGTGGGTTTCCAAAATCTGACCGATATTCATACGAGACGGTACGCCCAAGGGGTTCAGGACGATCTGGACCGGCGTGCCATCGGGCAGAAAAGGCATATCTTCCTGGCGCATGACGCGGGAAACGACACCTTTGTTGCCGTGACGGCCAGCCATCTTGTCGCCTTCGTGGATCTTACGTTTCTGGGCGATGTAGACGCGGACCAGGTGGTTTACGCCAGGCGGCAGTTCGTCGTTATTTTCACGGGAGAAGATGCGGACGTTGACGACTTTCCCCGATTCACCATGAGGTACGCGCAGCGACGTATCGCGGACTTCGCGTTCCTTGTCGCCGAAGATGGCGCGCAGCAGGCGTTCTTCCGGTGTCAGTTCCGTTTCGCCTTTCGGCGTGACTTTGCCGACCAGGACGTCGCCCGGGAAGACGTCGGCACCGATCATGATGATGCCGTTTTCGTCGAGGTTCTTCGTGCTTTCTTCACTGACGTTGGGGATTTCACGGGTAATTTCTTCCGAACCCAGTTTCGTGTCGCGGGCATCACATTCGTATTCTTCGATGTGGATGGATGTGTAGAGGTCGTTCTTCGGGAGTTCTTCACTGAGGAGAACGGCGTCTTCGTAGTTATAGCCTTCCCAAGGCATGTAGGCTACGAGGATGTTGTAACCAAGAGCTAATTCGCCGCCGTCCGTAGCCATGCCGTCAGCCAGGGGCTGACCTTCCGTGACCCTTTCGTTCTTATAGACCAACGGGTGCTGGTTGATGCAGGTACTCTGGTTGGAGCGGACGAATTTGATGAGTTTATATGTATCGACAGAACCAGAATCCGTGCGGACCTGGATGGTGTCGCCAGTAACGCGGGATACGACGCCGCTGTGTTTTGCCAGGACGCAGACGCCGGAGTCACAAGCCGTCTTGTATTCCATGCCGGTACCGACGAGCGGAGCCTGTGTGCGCAGCAAAGGTACTGCCTGGCGCTGCATGTTCGCACCCATGAGGGCACGGTTGGCATCGTCGTTTTCCAGGAAGGGGATCATGGATGTACCGACGGAAACGACTTCCTTAGGCGATACGTCCATGAAGTCGACGCGGTCAGCCCGGAATTCACGGGTATCTTCACCGTGACGGCAGGCAACGCGTTCGTGGACGAAATGGCCATCTTCGGTCAACGGTTCGTTGGCCTGGGCGATGACGTACTGTTCTTCTTCATCAGCCGTGATGTAGTGGACATCTTCCGTAACGACGACCGTTTCTTTATCGACGCGGCGGTACGGGGCTTCGATGAAGCCGAATTCGTTGACTTTACCGAAGCAGGCCAGGGACGAAATCAAGCCGATGTTCGGGCCTTCAGGCGTTTCTACCGGGCACATGCGGCCGTAGTGGGAATGATGGACGTCGCGGACTTCGAACCCTGCGCGTTCACGGGACAGACCGCCAGGGCCGAGGGCGCTCAGACGGCGTTTGTGCGTGATTTCTGCCAGCGGGTTTGTCTGGTCCATGAACTGGGACAGCTGGCTGGAACCAAAG